>Ga0075154_10002132_pt1 | contig 13132 bp, 14 predicted proteins | sample JI71714BDNA_FD_70965 | JGI IMG/M metagenome (GOLD analysis project Ga0075154, IMG submission 70965) | Wastewater effluent complex algal communities from Wisconsin, to seasonally profile nutrient transformation and Carbon sequestration -... | ecosystem: Engineered > WWTP > Effluent > Algae... | reverse complement strand
TGGCGCGCTGGCGCGGGCTGATGTCGGCCTTGCGGTGGTTGATGGCCACCTGGTCGGCCACCAGCGGCTTTTTCTCGTAGATGCGCAAGATGGCGCCATGCGCCACCACGCAATACAGGCAGTGGTTGGCCGCACTGGTGGTGGTGACGATCATCTCCCGGTCACCCTTGGTCAGACCCGAGGTGCGCCCCACCGTTTCGGGGGTCATCAGCGCGTCGTGGTAGGCAAAGAACGCGCGCCACTCGGCCGGGCGGCGGGCCAGCGCGAGGAAGACGTTGGGCACAAAACCCGCCTTTTCCTGCACCTCCAGGATCTTGGCCTTCAGGTCGTCGGGCAGGGTGTTCAGGTCGGGCAGGGGGTAGCGCTCGCTCATCTGGTTCTCCGGTAGCGGGTTGTACAGGCGAAGAGCTTATCCTTGCGGCTTGAAACGACCCTGACACTTGAGGAACACCGCATGCAGGACGACCAATACCACCGCGGCCTGGCCACCCGGCGCCAGGTCATGGGCGATGCCTTTGTGGACCGCGCACTGGCCGGTGCCACGCCGTTTACCCAGCCCATCCAGGACCACATCTCGCGCGCCGCCTGGGGCGACGTGTGGCAGCGCGAAGGCCTGGACCGCAAGACCCGCAGCCTGGTCACCGTGGCCATGCTGACCGCCCTGGGCAAGCAGCACGAGCTCAAGGGCCATGTGCGCGGCGCCCTCAACAACGGCGCCACGGTCGCGGAAATCCAGGAAGTGCTGCTGCACGCCGCCGTGTATTGCGGCGTGCCGACCGCTGTGGAAGCCTTCCGCAGCGCGGCCGAGGTGGTGGATCCGCCCCAGGCCTGATCCCGTTTTTTCATCGTCATTTCCCAGGAGCCCTTCATGACCTCTTCCCGCCGTTCCTTCATCGCCCGCGCCGGCCGTCTGGCGCTGGCCCTGTCTGCGGTCGCCGGCCTCGGCCTGGCCCACGCGCAGACCGCCACCACCCGCATCCTGGTTGGCTTCCCGGCCGGTGGCGGTACCGATGCGGTGGCCCGCATCCTGGCCGAGCGCCTGCAGGGTGAGCTGGGCAGCAGCGTGGTGGTGGAAAACCGCGCCGGTGCCGGCGGACAGCTGGCCGCGCAGGCGCTCAAGGCCGCGCCGGCCGATGGCCAGACCCTGTTCCTCAGCCATGATCACAGCGTCTCCATCCTGCCGCTGACCATGAAGAACCCGGGGTTTGACCCCGCCAAAGACTTTGTGGCGGTGGGCGGCTTTGCCACCTTCGTCAACGCGGTGGCGCTGTCGGGTGGCACACCGGCCCGCGACTTCAAGGCCTGGGTCGACAGCGTGAAGGCCGCGGGCGGCAAGGCCACGGTGGGCATTCCGGCGCCAGCGTCCACGCCGCAGTTCGCGGTGCAGGTGATCGGCCAACAGTTTGGCCTGGATCTGGTGGCCGCTCCCTACCGCGGCAGTGCGCCCATGATGGCCGACATGCTGGGCAACACCATTCCGGCGGGGGTGGGCTCGGTGCCCGATTTCATCGAGAACCACAAGGCCGGCAAGCTGCGGGTGGCGGCCGTCATGGGCACCCAGCGCCAGGCCGCGCTGCCCGATGTGCCCACCTTCACCGAACTGGGCATCAAGGGTTTTGAGGAAGTGCCGTACTACGGCCTGTTTGCACCGGCGGGCACGCCCAAGCCCGCGCTCGACCGGCTGGCCGCCGCGCTGCAGAAGGTGGTGGCCATGCCCGATGTGAAAGACCGCCTGAGCGCCATGGGCCTGACGGTGGGCTTCATGAGTGGTGCCGAACTGGGCAAGCGTGAGGTGGCCTACCGCGAGGTCTGGGCGAAGATCATCCAGGCCAGCGGCTACCAGCCGCAGTGAAGCGACAAGTCAACCATGTCGCTCTGCGTCACTCTGCAGTGATATGCCCCATCCAGAACGCTTTGGGCCTGGCTCTGCCAGGCCGCACCGCGTTGCCGCCTGAAGGGGGTCGCGCGCAGCGCGGCGGGGGTGTTGCTTATGTTCCCGCGATCAGGCGGTGCACCAGATCGGGCGTGCTGTGCGCGTGGTACTTGCGCATCAGCCGCGCGCGGTGAATCTCCACCGTGCGGTGGCTGATGCCCAGCTGCTTGCCAATCTCCTTGCTGGTCAGCCCCTCCATCAGGCAGGCGGCCACTTCCCGTTCGCGCGGCGTCAGCGCGACGCCCACCGGCCGGCGGGCGCTGAGGTCTTCAAAGCTCCAGATGCCGGCCGCGTGCGGGTCGGCCGGGTGGAGCCCGCGCCCGGTCACATGGCACCAGAAAGTCTCGCCCTTGAGCCGCCCGTCCACCCGCTGCATGATGCGTTCGTCGGCATAGGTGCCGCCACGCCCGAGGATGGGCACGATGCGCGCGCCGGTGCGCTCGTACTCGTCGGTGCTGGGGTATAGGATGCGAAAGCTCTGGCCCACCAGCTGCTCGCGGGTGGCGCCGAACATCTCGCACAGCGCCTGGTTGCAGTCCACCATGGTGCGCTGGCGCGAGAGCGCCAGGCCCACCGGCGCCAGGTCGAAGGCGAGGCGGTAGTCGATCCGTTCCATCGGGACGTCCGGGTTAGTCTCTAGGTCAAACTGCGTATGTAGATACGTAGTATCGTTTCACCATCCCTGTTGTTCAACCACTGGAGTCTTTTCACGTGAACAAGATCTATCCCAGCGCAGCCGCAGCCCTCCAGGGCGTTGTGGCTGACGGCCAGCTGATTGCAGTCGGCGGTTTCGGCCTCTGCGGCATTCCCGAAGCGCTCATCGACGCCCTGCGCGACTCGGGCGTCAAGAACCTGACCGCCATCTCCAACAACGCCGGCGTGGACGATTTCGGTCTGGGCAAGCTGCTGCAGACCCGCCAGATCAAGAAAATGATCGCGTCCTATGTCGGTGAAAACAAGGAGTTCGAGCGCCAGTACCTGGCCGGCGAGCTCGAACTGGAGTTCACGCCCCAGGGCACGCTGGCCGAGAAACTGCGCGCCGGTGGCGCCGGCATTCCGGCCTTCTTTACCAAGACCGGCGTCGGCACCCTGGTGGCCGAGGGCAAGGAGCTGCGCGAGTTCCATGGCGAAACCTATGTGATGGAGCAGGCCCTGTTCCCCGATGTGGCGCTGGTCAAGGCCGATGTGGCCGACCGTTCGGGCAACCTGCGCTTCAACCTGACGGCGCGCAACTTCAACCCGGCCGCCGCCATGGCTGGCAAGGTCTGCATCGTCGAGGTCGAGCGCATCGTCGCCACCGGCGAGATCGCGCCGGACGATGTGCACCTGCCCGGCATCTATGTGCACCGCATCGTGCACAACCCGACGCCCGAAAAGCGCATCGAGAAGCGCACCACCCGTGACCGCAAGGTCTGAATTTCTTGCGGGACAGACCTTCAGCGCTGTCCCCAACCGATCAAAGGAGATTTGACATGCCCTGGACCCAAGACCAGATGGCCGCGCGTGCGGCCCAGGAACTGCAGGACGGTTTCTATGTGAACCTCGGCATCGGCATCCCGACGCTGGTGGCCAACCACGTGCCCGACCATGTCGAGGTGTGGCTGCAAAGCGAGAACGGCATGCTGGGCATCGGCCCCTTCCCCTACGAAGACGAGGTGGACGCCGACCTGATCAACGCCGGCAAACAGACGGTGACCACCATCAAAGGTTCGTCGATCTTCGGCAGCCACGAGAGCTTCGCCATGATCCGCGGCGGCAAGATCAACCTGTCCATTCTGGGCGCCATGCAGGTGACCCACGAAGGCGACCTGGCCAACTGGATGATCCCCGGCAAGATGGTCAAAGGCATGGGCGGTGCCATGGACCTGGTGGCCGGCGTCAAGCGGGTGATTGTGCTGATGGAGCACGTGGCCAAGAAGAAAGACGGCACCGAAGACCTGAAAATCCTGCCCCAGTGCACCCTGCCGCTGACCGGCAAGGGCGTGGTCGACCGCATCATCACCGACCTGGGGGTGATGGACGTGACGCCCGAGGGCCTGAAGCTGGTGGAACTGGCCGACGGCGTGACCCGCGAGTTCATCCAGAGCAAGACCGGCGTGCCGCTGATCTGAACGACAGGCTCAGTGCCCAAAGCAAAGGCCCCGTGCGCAAGCAACGGGGCCTTTTTTCATTTTGGAGCGGGTGAAGGGAATAAAACTTCTAGATCCCTCAACCCCAGCAAAATCAACAACTTACCTCAAAAAATGCCTGGTTTTTAGGCAGAAATGTGTGGGTTGGATGTGTGGGTAGATCCTAGCAGCACTCAGCTAGTGCGTCTATACACATGGCTAGAAGCGAATTTCGCCAATTTTTATTCTAATTCTTTGTTTTATGTGCTGCGCATCCCCTTTTGAGGGTGCTCCGCACTTCTGCCTAAAGGCTGGCTGTCAGATATTTCTAAGGGCTTATATCTGATATGGTTCAGGTATAAATCAAGCCTTGCACCAGACAGATACAGTTTTCTGTGTAGTAAAAAGAAGATTGGCTATCTCCTTCTGACCAAGCCCCATAATTGAATAGAGATTTGCCATGACTCTCTGCTCAAATGTTTTTTGTAGTCTTGCTGTTCCTGATTTGGAGCCTCTCTTCGCTTGAACACGGCCGAACTCATCATCAGTCATTCTCCCTGTGTAGTTCTTCCATGTCCATTTGGCAATGCTCTTTGCTGTGGCTTGCACTTCTGGGAAGCTCAAGGGGGCGGGGAACTGCTGATTCTTTTGTTCTGCATAATTAAAAACCGCTTTGAAAAACTCGTCTTTTGCACCTGCTAAACGATAACTGAGAACTTGGGCATATGCCCAGAATCTGGTGTTGTCAAAAAGAAAGACATTTCTTCCAAGCCCGTATGTAGCCTTCTTCCTCTCAGTCTTCTTTGGTAGTTTTAAATATTCAAGAAACTCAGCCAAGTCCCAAGGTTGCTGCCTAAGCTCCTGAACCTCCCAAGCCTCGTGGAGAGGGTTCTTGCATATCAAGCCTGTGTAGCCTTGGTCAGCCATCAATTCAGTGCATAGCTGGCTCTCTATGGCTGCTAGAAGCTCAAGGGGCTTTCTACGAGCATTTTGCACTGTGTAGACCTCAACCCCAAGGCAGTAGAAGACATGGCTCCTGCCGCTCTTTCTGTTGTATGCAATTAGGTTTGGAGGGGGTAGGTAGTTGTTTCTGATGTGCTCAGTCACCCCAGCATAGTCAATATCAAAGGCAAGATATTTAACTGACGTGGGCTTGTTGTGCTGCACATACCTTCTGCTTATGGCTATATTCTTACTGCGGATTTGCAGGCCATATTGAAGCTCGTCTGTGCAGAATGGCTTCTTTGGTAGGTTGTCTTCAAATTTCTTTAGTTGCTCTGTAATCATAAAATCCCTCCAATTGGGCCTGAAAGGATTTGGTTACTCTTGACTTTTCTTTTTATTTGGAATAAACTTGAATTGTCAGTTGTAATCAAAAGACTTCTCACGGCCTTGATTACCAAAGAAAGTCGCTTCATGCGGCTTTTTTTGTTTCTGAATTCAATTTATCAATTAAAGGGCAAAAGTCAAATCACTTGATGCTCATAGGTGGAGTGTTTTGAGTGGGTGGCCTCATTCCTGGTGGCTGTGGAGTGAGTTTCATCATAAGACTGCTCCTGCCTTTCTGCTTTTCCTGCTCGACAATCAGATATTTCTTGTCTTCTTCCATTTTGTTCTTGATGGCCTCAAGATTGTCTATGGTTATCGGGATTTCTGGGTGTTTGGCTGCAAACTCTGAGGCCTTGGGTGAAGCCTTGAATTTTTCAAATTCCAATTTTCTAACTGCTGCTAGGTCGGCAAGTTTCTTCTGGGATTTTTGCTTCTCTTCCTCAAGTATTTCAGAATAGGTTTTCTTTGGCTCAGAATAAGATGAGAGTGGCTTCTTCATCTTGTTCATAACAGAAGTCATCTTGCTTCGCTTCTGAGCCTCTATGTCTTTTCTTTTCTCCAATGCAGCCAATGCAAGCTTGTCTTCAGCAGCAGATACCTTGACTTGTGCCTTCTTCGCATTCACCTTGAAGCTATCTAAATCGTCCGATTGAATGTAGAGCTTGACCTTCTCCTTGTGCCTTGAGAAGTTCACATACGCACTATTCGATGACATGCTGGCAGTGGCGAAAACATAGGCGTTTTCTACTGTCTGACCTTGGCTCTTGTAGGTGGTGACAGCATAGGCATGATTGAAAGTCCTGTGCTCAGTTGCATTGAAGGTGACTTCTTGACCAGCAATGTCAACAGTTAAAAAGACTGACTTACCTCTCTTGTCAATCTTCTTGACTGTTGCTACTTCTGAATTCTTCAGCTTTTCAGCCTTGCTGACTTTGATGTTTTCGGTAAAAACAATCTTGTCACCTTCGGCAAAGAATCTGCCTGACTCTGAGGCTGCTCCATTTCCAGATTTTCTTGTAATATTAATCAGAACCTGCTGTTTTGCTGCTCCCTTTGAGATCTGTCCTGATTCGATAAGTCTTGTTCTTATTTCATCATTGATGTTGTCACAGTCTGTATTGTTATAGGCAAGAACAAGCTTGGAACTGGACTGGTCTTTAATGTAGTCGTCTGCAATACTTTTATATAGATCAGCTTTCTTGTCTGAAGTCTGAAGAAGGCCATTTTTAGAAAGTAATTCTGTGGCCTCCACTGTCTTGCCATCTCTGAAGGATTCAGCTATTTCCTGAGCCACTTTGTTCTTCTGTCTTGTGTTTTGCCATAACCTAGCTTTGAAAGAGTGATCAAGCTTCCTTTCTATTGCTCGCAATGTGTCTCCATGCTGGACAGAGGCAAGCTGTTTAATATCGCCAACCAATATCAATCGTGAATTGGTTTTTAAGCAGAAGTCAGTGATTTTTCTGTAGTGTTCTGCACCGACCATACCAGCTTCATCAACGATGATTGCAGACCTTTCATTTTCAATGAGTGCCTGCTTTTTAAATTGTCCTGTCTCTGGGTCTGAAACTCTTGCCAAGAATTCAGCGATTGAATAATTATTTGAGACTCCTGCTTCTGCTAGTGAGCTTGCTGTTTTCGTTTGAGTGGCAAGTCCTATGACTTTCCCTTTCACTGAATACATGTCATTTGCAAACTTGATGACTGATGTGGTCTTTCCTGTGCCTGCGTCTCCCTCAATATATGTGATCCCTCTGCGCTGTGCTACCAACTGCATTGCCTTGATTTGTCCTTCATTAAAATCAAAGCTCATCTTTCCCTTCATGGCTGTACAGTACCGATCAACTATTCTTCTGTATTCCTCTTGGTGATGGGTTTTGTGTTCGCTGAATTTATTTGAAAGCTCAGTAGCATTATTAATGGCCTCTACTTCGTTCTCAATGACCTTGAGAGTGGTGTAGCTGCCGCTCTCCTTTCTAACAAGCTTCATCTCTGTTTCGAGCTTTTCTAGATGACCGTTGACATCGTTGTCTAGCTGTTCCAAGCTTTCATAACTCTTGGAGAACCTCAAGGCATTGGTGATCTGTGCCTTGATATTTGGCTCTGACATTTCACCCTTTAAATCAAAATCTGGATGACTCTCAAGCTTTGCAAGTGCTTCCTCTGGGCTGGTTGAAAAGTGGGTTTCCTGCTGCTGTGCAGCTTCTAATGTTTGTGAGTTGATCACTGCTGCTGTGTTGATTTTGATGAGATTGTGAATTTCATCTGCGCTTGTGATCTTCTTCTCGTTTCTGCTCTTCCTTGATAGTTCTTCCTCAAGCTGTTTTGTAGATGAGAAGAATTTGTCTTCATCTGCATACTTTGCTGTGAGGTTTTCAATCTCTTTGTGTCTTGATGATAGGTTTATCTCCATCTCTCTTGAGATTCCCTTGATTCGTAGAGAATGCTCAAGACCTGGCTCATTGCATGCTTCTGTTTGAATTCCAATAACTTTAAGTTCAGTAGCAAGCAATGTGTTGAATTTGGCTGTCAGTTCTTTTGTTGCTTTGAGCATGTCAGCAGCATCTATAGCCATCATCTTTGTTTGGCCATTTTCAAGCGTGAACTCAGCAAAATTCATCAATTGCTTGTGCTTGTGAAGGTGCGGCTCCAGTTTGTCTCCATTGCCTGAAACTGTTCTGGCCTCATAGTGCCAAAATTCAAAAAAGACTGCCTTTGTCTTTGTTGTGTCAATCTGCTGATATTTGGCTTTCTTATTTGATGGCCTCAAACGCCTTTGCATCTCTTCAGTGATTTGACCGTCAGCCTTGTTGATTGCCTCCCTGATCTTCTTCTGTGTGGCACTGTCAGAGATGGCATAGAGCATGGAGATGGACTTGCTCATAGCCAGTGCCCCAGAGTAGCCAAGCTGCTTCTTCTCGGACTTCCTGAGCACTGATTTGCCGTCTGCATAGCGACCATTGGTCATCTTGACGAACAGGTCATGGGAGTACTTCAGCTTGAGCTTTTCGGCAAGCTTCCCAGTGGCCTTGGCTTCCTCGTGGTTGTCTTCCAGGCGTAGGTAACGCTCGAAGTCTTGCTTGTCTGCTGGGTTGAGTGAGATGGCTTTCATCTCACTGCTCATCACATCAAGTGGCTTCAGTCTTCGATTGGTCGAAGAGCGGTGTTCTGACTCGGCATCTGTCAGATATTTCGTTACACCGTCATCAGCGGTCTTGATGAAGTTGTACAAGAGTCACACCCCAAGCCCAGTCTTTTGGAAGAGAGATTTCGGCTTTTTAATTGTTTCAATTTCAGTTGAGATGGCCTGAATTTTCTTGCTGTGTCTTGTGGCTCTCTCATTGAGTTCTTCAATTCTCTTTTCTGCGTCTTTCGCAAATTCTTCAGCCAGTGCTCTTTGCTTCAAAAATTCAGACTGAAGGGATTGAATCATGCTGTCTAAATTGAAGACTTGTTCTTCAAGTTCAGCCACCCGCTCATATCTGATTTCGCTGATTGACTTGGCACCTGCAATCTGTTTCTGTGCGACTTCAATCACTTTTTCGAAGGTGTCTCCCTGATTTAATTTGAGGTACTTTCTGAGTTCCTCAAACTCAATCCATGCCTTTTTGCTAATACCTCTGATAGTTTTGGCTTTGTGTTTTTCGATCATCGTTGCCCCCTTTCTTTTTAGAATAGCGCATTAAAAACACATGTCAACAGTATGTATGACGTGCGGTTTCATAGGCAAAGCAGGGGGGAGGGATTACAAAAACGCTCCAAATTTAAATTGGAAGTATGGTGCTTAGCTGCTAATTCCCCGAATTTAGAACAATCCTGGCCAAGAAGAGGGTGGTGGAGAAATGACTAAGTCAGGAAGGTGTGGGCATACCAGACGTTGACTTTGCCTTTTTGATCGTTAAGCTGAAGTCAAAGGAGGTGAATATGAAGGTAGACAAAAAACTGATTGAGAAGGCTTTGATATTGGAGGGGAAAGTCAAGCCTGTGGAGTGGGCGGCAGATTTTTCAACTATTGAAGAAATGCTGAGGCTTGGTGTCGGATGGAAGACCATTCAGACTGTTTTGGGCGAAAAATATCAGAAAACTTTCACCGTGAATGGGCTGATCCGCTCATACACGAAGTTTCATTTGAAGAATAGAGCTGTCGAAGTTGGTGTTCCAAGCGTGCCCGAAGTGTTACTTCCCTCTCAAAACTCTACAGAGTAACGGTGTAAGTGGACAAAGTGGTTTGGGACAGCGGCACGACGACTCACTCAAATCAAAAGAATGATCTGGTTGTGGAAAGCCGGTTTCTGTGTTAGCATGCGTGGGCATGCTTGCAACTGAGGTGCCCTATGACGTGGAACAGACAAACGAGTGACCTTGAGGCTCTGATGGTAGAAGTGCTCAAGAAACAAAGAAAACCTCTTAGCTTGTCTGAGGTGGTCGCAGAAATTGAAAAACTAAACGATGGCGCTTTCACTGGTAAAACTCCAGTCAATTCGCTTTATTCAATCATTTATCGAAGAGAGAGGCGGCGCGTTATTAAAGGCGAGGCTCCGCTTTTTGTTGTTCACAAGGAGCGGAACACTGCGGTTTACGCGTTGCACGTTACTGCAAAGGGAAAAAAGTGAAAAAGGCTCCACACGTCATTCCCTATCAAGGAAGCAAGAGAAAGCTAGCTGAGGACATACTGTCCTTCATGGACTTTAAGGTTGATACCCTCTATGAGCCCTTCGTAGGCTCGGGTGCAATTACGCTTGCTGCTGCTGCGAACAATAAAGCGAAACAGTTTGTCGTTGCTGATAAGCTTGAATCGCTCGCGGATCTTTGGAGATTGATTATTGACGATCCAGAAAGGCTTGCGAAAGAGTATGAGGCTCATTGGCAAGAACAATTAAGTGATCCTGCTGCTTATTATCGTAAAGTGCGGACGGATTTTAATCGGACAAAATCGCCGTCGGCCTTGCTCTATCTTGTGGCGCGCTGTGTAAAAAATGCTGTACGTTTTAACGGTTCTGGTGATTTTAATCAAGGGCCAGACAATCGACGTCTTGGACTCAAGCCAGAAAAACTTAAAAAAGAGGCTGAGTTAATGTCTACTTTGTTGAAGGGGCGCATCCGAATTTTCGGTGGAGACTTTAGGGAGGCCATAGCTAATGCAACTCCTGATGATTTGGTTTATATGGACCCACCTTGGCAGGGTACAAGCGGAAAACGAGACCCGCGCTATGCTCATCTTTTAAATTTAGATGAGTTAATCCAAGAGCTTGAGAGCCTGAACCGCAGGAACGTACCATATATGCTGAGCTTTGATGGAACTTGTGGCGATAGGACTTATGGAACTGAGCTTCCTAAATTTTTGAACTTGCAAAGAGTGGGGCTTAATGCTGGTAGGTCAAGTCAGGCGACTCTGCTGGGGCGGGATGACGTGACCATTGAGTCACTTTATTTGTCTCCTTCATTGGTTGCAAAGAGCAATGGTTTGGCTCCAAAAAACAAAAGCCTCCAGCTTGAATTGCTTGGAGGCTAGTGAGATTGATTTAGTTAGATCAGTTTCTTGATTTCTTCTTGGATCGTAGTTTTGTTTTGTGCGGCGATCTTTTCAAGCTTCTCGTGCTTTTCTAATTCTTTTCCGGTAAAGACCAAATCTACACGTCTTTCTTGCTTCATCCCTATGTGCGTGTATTTTTCTGGATAAGCCCAATAGCACTGTTCGCAGACTTCAGGCTTTTTTATGGTGATAAAATTATCGCAGTGTTCGCAAGCCCAAGACTTTTGCCTTTGCGCAGCACCTGAAAGCAGCATGAAATCGTCAATATTTCTTTCAGTCTCCACCGAATCGCCGGAAATTCTGTAAGGGATTCGATGATCAATTTGTAAATGTAGCTCGTCGTATCGTTCGGAACTTATGGAGCATTTTGCGCCGTACTTTTCAACAAGTAATTTCTTGAGTTGCTTCGATAGTATTTTGCGGCCACCTAGCTTTCCATCTTCAATTTGGGATGGATCGCCGAATCGATAAGCGCCGATCGATCTGCCGTCCTTACCTTTAACTTTAAAGGTGTCGAGTGGTATCCCTTGGTCACGAACATCTCCGGCGGCTCTTGGTGGGTGGTTGTAGCCGTAGGTGTCCTTGAGGTCTTCGGTTGTTATGTATCCGTGCTTGATGATGTGATCTATAACCACCTTGGCGCGGTGTGCTGTGACCTTCCTGGCTGCTTCCAGAAGCTTTGGATCTGTCGCCACTTGAGTACCTTTGCGTAGTTGAAAGGCTTCTCATTCTACGCTTGTACCCAGATGGGTATGGTCTCTTGGACTCGGCCGGCCTGCTGTATACCTTGGTTACGTTGAAGTTGGACATTAGCTGGGTCTGCCCGTGTCTTAAACTCGGTCTTGCATAATTGATGAAAAATGCCACCCAAGGGTGGCTCTTTCAATCGTTAGGCAAATCAGTCTGCCTTGTAGTTCTCAATGTCTTCACCGGCTTTGATTTCATAAAAGACCCAGTTGAGCTTGTGCCTGTGATCACCAGACCAAGTGTTGCCATCATCACGGTTCTATTCAAACACAGTGAAAGAACTCAAGTGATTGAAGCTGCTGAGGTCGATCCTCTCGTGCCAGTCAAGTGTTTCAATCGCTTCTTTCAGTACCTTCATGGGCACTTCATGGAGATAGTTGTAATGCGCAGACTTGTCACTCACATGCCCAGACAGGACATAGATTGTTGAGTTGTTCACATTCCTGGCAACAAGTCTTGTGATCACCGTATGCCTGAGAGAGTAGAAGCAATTGTCATCTTGCTTGACTCCAACGGTAGTGAGATATTCCGAGAACCTGCGGGACAAGTTTTTCTTCGTTCCATTGTGGCCATTCTTCAAATACCAGAATAGCTTTTCTTTTTCTTTAATCTTGTCAATGTAGTCGAATAAACCCAGCTTGATAAGTGCGGAGTGAATTGGAATGGATCGAACGCCTGCTTGGGTTTTTGCGTCCTTAACTTGAAAAAAGTGAATTCCATCATCCTGCCTGATGTTTTTCACTTCAAGAGTGGTGATCTCTTCTGGTCTCATCCCTGTGTACAAGCAGATCAGAGGACCCCAAAAATAGTCTGGCTTTGTGGCGTAAGTTTTATAATTCTTCCAGTCAAAAATCTCGCTCAAGTCATCTTCATAGAATTGATCTCGTGACTTAAGCTGCTTTTTACTGTTCTTGATGTACATGCCGTCAACTGGATTGACTTGCTCAGTCCTGAGTCCATTTTTGATGGCATATTCAAACATTGCCCTCAAGCACCCAAGAAAACCATTGATAGTGTGAGGTGCCTTTCCTTCTGCAAGCATCTTATTTTTGAACGTCTTGACGTCTTCCTTGGTGTAGGAGTTGATGTCCACATTTGAGAAGTAATTCTTGAAGAATTCAAACGTCTTCTTGTACTTATAGACTGTTGTGGCTTTCAGTGTTGGTGTGACTTCAGCCAAAAAGTCTTTAACCACCTCATCATAGGTAGACACCTTCTGAGCAGAAAGAGGCGATGTAGACGCGCTTAGCAATGCCTGTGGGATGGTTGACTGGGTGGTTTGGGCTTTGCCCATTGCTTCCAGAATCCTCAGGCCAAGCTCTTGTTCCGCTGGAGTGTCAGCTTGGAAGACCCCGTTTTTTAGATCAATATTGATTAATGCGCATTCCACTGATGGCGGACAGTGATTCCATTGCCATCGCGGACAGCGTTCCATGCGATGGCGGACACCTTGCGCGGGTGTCCTGAGTGACAGTCAAATCGTAG
>Ga0075154_10002131_pt1 | contig 13134 bp, 18 predicted proteins | sample JI71714BDNA_FD_70965 | JGI IMG/M metagenome (GOLD analysis project Ga0075154, IMG submission 70965) | Wastewater effluent complex algal communities from Wisconsin, to seasonally profile nutrient transformation and Carbon sequestration -... | ecosystem: Engineered > WWTP > Effluent > Algae... | reverse complement strand
ACACTATCCTACGTGCTGAACGAGAGCCAAGACCAGGTAATTTTGAAAATAAATATATTAACTGATCAAGACCAGAATTTTCTTTTATCATTTCGTTACATACAATTTTTTAAATTTACAATTCATTTTGATTTTGTCTTAAAGTTAAGTAAATCAAACACATTGTTGATGCTACTGTTAAACCAACACCAATCTCTACAGCAAATATGCCAATATGTTGAGCTTTCAGCAAAGATTGTTTTTCTAGTAAATCAGTACTTATGAAAATTTTAGCGATTGAATAATAATTTAAATAATTATCACCAAAAAATAGCGAAACAAGCCCTGTAGTAGCGTAAATTATCACCCCCAATACAGCGCAGATACAAAGAACCTTTGAGGAGAAAAATTTTTTAGTTTCCTTATAACCTTTTATCAAATCAAAAGCAATAATTCCACTGGCAAAAATGACCCCAGCTTGAAACCCACCACCAGGAGAGCTTTCACCATTTAGCTCAATGTAAAAGGCATATAAGACTATATAAGGAATAATGAAAGAAACTACTTTCCTTATTATAACAAAATTTTTTAGCATTTATTCTTTTCTCCGAGCCAAAATTAGCACCACTGCAATTCCTGCAATTAGGATGACTGTAGTCTCTCCCAAAGTATCAAACCCACGATAACTTGCAAGTATCGCTGCAACCAATGATGGAACACCTATTTCTGTAGCAGTGTTTTCAAGATAATATCTAGTTAAATGCGATTGCACAGGACTATCCTCTTTGCCATATAAAGGTAGGTTGTATCCAGCAAATATTAATATTCCTATAAGAACTAAACACAGCAATGTAGCAAAAAATATTTTTGTTCTGTTACCTAGTTTGTTATCGCTTTGGCGAACATTTTCTCCAAAAATTTTTATTAAATTAAGCAACACACAAGTCGACAAACAGGCCCCTAGCGAAACTTCTGTCATAGCTACATCTGGTGCATCCATCAATAAATAGCAAAGGCTTATCACTAGACTAAAAGCAGACATAATAATTACTGATTGGAGTAAGTTTTTTGAAAACACCAACCAACCAGATGCACAAACTAACACAACAGAACTAAGCATTAGTAAGTAAAAACTTATTGTAGGATTGAGTATAGATTCAGCCATTATTTTTGTCTGCCATTATTTTTCAATCTTTTAATCTCCCTGTTGAATCAATTTTATAAGGAATGGAAGCTTTAGCCAGAGAATGAGTGGAAACTGGATTAAGTAAAAATATCAATAAAGCTATAAGTATCAATTTTGACGCACTTACTAAATCAGGCTGTAACAAACTAAGGCCTATCAAAGCCAAAGGTATACCGCAGCCCTCAACCACTCCAGCAGCATGTATCTTACGATAAAATCCCTGAAATCTGAACAAACCAACAATGCCAGAGACAATAAATATAAGTCCTAATAATATTAATCCAAAGCCAAAAAAAGACAGTATAATCATAAAATTTTTACGCTTACTCCAACTCGCCAATAAAATCTACTTGAAAATTAGACTCTGTAGCGGTAATTTTTTTACCCAAATCTTCCAGTGTAACAATGTAACTCTCACCTGTTTGGATGTTCATTATGCTATGAATTACACAAAGGTTATTTAAAGTATAGCTCTGGCCGTTAGCTACGAAATTATTCTGAACTTCTTTAATCATCACAGATGACTTAGTGTTAATGTAATGCGCATCTTCTCGAGGCTCTATATCAACATATCTTACAATAGGCAAAAAGTAGGCGTCAAGTTCTTGTAAATTTGGAAAATTAAAAGTATCTACTAACATATCCCTCCAAACATCTAACATATTGCTTCGGTCCATTGCAATTTGCTCTGTATTCATATCGTCTTCCATCTTTAGATTATTGAACATGTGATTTAATTTAAAACAATCCATTACTTTAATTACATTATTTTTTATCTTACCACAAATATTTTTTCATTTTGCACTTAGTGATGCATGGGTAAAGTTCTATAGCTATAAGTATAGCTTTGATATTTTCGCTATAAATTAATCAAAGCTGTAAAAAGTTTTAACCAACCTGAACAACTAAAATAAAACAAAGGGAGGAGGTAGTGGAAAAAGGAAATATATGCAATAATTTTTCAATTAAATCTGATGATAAAAAAAATACTCTTATTTCAGGATATGCTAGTGTTTTTGGCGTCGTTGATAGTCATAATGATGTAATTGAAAAAGGCGCTTTTAAAAATGTAAAATCAGATGGTATAAAATTATTATGGCAACATGATAAATTTAAGCCAATTGGAATTATAAAATCGATAAACGAAGATGATTATGGGCTTAAAATTGAAGCTGAAATAAATAATAGAACCACATACGGCAACGAAGCTTCTGAACTAATAAAACAAAAGGCAGTTACTGGCTTAAGCATAGGTTTTTTTGCAGAAGATTTTGAGTATATCGATGAAGGAGTAAGACTGCTAAAAAAACTAAATTTAATGGAAATAAGTATTGTTACTTTTCCTGCAAACATCAGTGCTAACATTACTGATGTTAAGTCTATGAATGGTCTTAACACTTCTAAGACACTAAAAAGAATAGAAGAAATCATAGAAGAATTAATCAATTTTAATACGAGGTTATAATGAGTAATACTACAGTTGAAGAAAAACAAATAGAGCACATTGCAAGTAATGTACAAGCTATTTTAGATAGCGAAATAAAATTAGCAAAAAAATATAATGAACTAGAAAAAAAATTTAATAATTTACAAAATACTATGTTTAATCCAAATAGTAACTATTCTGAATCCTCTTCAGAAACCAAAGCTTTTGAAGATTATTTAAGAAAAGGTTTTATGTCTGAATTGATTACAAAATCTTTAAGCACCAATCCAGGCGAAGCTGATGTATCTATAGTCAATGAATTAAATAGAAAAATAATACATGAAATTGCCGCAGGTTCAGTAATGAGGCAGCTAGCTTCAGTGGAAACTATTTCAAGTAGTGCTTTAGATCTAATAACAGAAGATGGAACTTTCACGTCTGGTTGGGTAGGAGATGCTGACGAAAGACCAGTAACTGACAATCCGGTTCTTAGAAAAAAAACTATACCAGTTCACGAACTTTACGCGCAACCAAAGGCAACACAGAAATTAATGGATGATAGCGCTTTAGATCTAAATTCTTGGCTAGTAGAGAGACTATCTGATGCTTTCATCAAGGCTGAGAATCAAGCTTTCATTACAGGTAATGGCATCAAAAAACCGAAAGGATTATTATCAGAAGATACCGTAGCCCGTATAGATGTGGGAGCAACAGTTACCACAGATAATCTCCTTAGGTTGATTAATTCCGTTCCAGAAAATTATTTAGCTAATACCAGCTTCTTAATGAATAGGAAAACTTTGTCAGCTATTCAAGGACTTCGTGATGAAGCTGGTAGATTCATTTGGCAACAATCTTTGTCTGACCCTTTAAAACAGGCTATTTTTGGCGTACCAGTTTTTTGTAGTTCTTACATGCCAGATATTGGCGAGAATAACCTAGCAATCGCTATCGGAGACTTTAAAGCAGCTTATAAAATAGTTGACAGGCAAAGCATTAACATAATGCGAGATCCTTATACCGACAAACCATTTATTAAGTTCTATGCAGTAAAACGAGTGGGAGGAGATGTAGTTCTTCCTGGTGCTTTGAAGTTTGCCAGATTCCAAGCTCCTGAAGCTTAATGGATGTATAGGAAGAGACAAAGTATCCCCGTGAAAACGGGGATACTTCTTCTTTCCAACGTTGACGCACGAGACCTTGCGAGGTGTTTAATTATCATTTATAGGTCAAAAATATGGAAAATCATAATATCAATTACAATATTACCGAAATCGAAGAAAGAGACTTATGGACATTAGAAGATGTTAAAAACTATCTAAGAGTATCTCATAATAAAGACGATAGACTCATAGGGAATTTAATTAAATCTGCTGTAGTTTCTGCAGAGGACTTTCTAGGACTAAGCTTATTTACCAAAAAAATTACTTGCTTGGTAGACAAAGCTCCAAGCTACTTCAAAATAAAGTATGTACCGGTCTTAAGGATTACTGCTGTTAACATCATTAACAGGGAAGATAGAGTAAACATTACTGAAAATTTTGGTTGGGTTAACCCAGTTTATTCAAAAATACTAATCGATTCAAGATATCTAGACAAAAAATTAGAGATAACTTATGAAGCAGGGCTAGGAGATCGGATCCCGAAGAATATTTTGCAAGGGATTTTAATTCATGTTGGCGCTATGTACGATTTTGGCGAAAATTCTTTGAGTATATCTGCCGAAGTTAGAGAGATATATACGCCTTATAGAAAATTAAAGATTTAAATAACTATAGCGAAATTAGTTCAAGTTTGAGGTATTAATTTCAAAGCAAGCCGTTGGTTTTTTATTAAATTGATTCTTCAAACTTGAACTAATAAAGCCATACACAGCATTAAGGAGCTATTTTTATGTCTAAGAATAACAGAAAAATTTTATTGCCAAGGTTAGTCCATCACATTAGTTTTCTGGAAAATACAGCTGAATCAGAAGTAGCAGATCCGATATGGAATGAAAAATTTAGTTGCTTTGCAGAAGTTACCCCTCTTAGCGAGTGCAATTATATGTCTATTGAAGGTTTGAATTTTGGCAATTTTATTACCGAAGAATATTACCTATTTAGAATAAGATATATGGATGGTTTAAACAAAACCCTTCAGATTTCTTTTGCCGGTAAATTATATTCCATAAAACGCATAATTAATATCAAACAAAGAAGCAAATTACTTAACATCATCACTCACGAGATTGCATAATATGGCCCTAGATTTTATTTACCGCTTTCAGCTGAAAGTTAGAGAAGTTTTAGAAGAACATCTAGTAAGAGCGCATGTAAATTACGTTTATGTGTCCGTAACAGCTGAAAAAATTTACCCTTTTATCTTGCTCAATATTTTAAAAATAGAGAATATTTCTAATGCAGCATTAGCAATTTACTCAATAGAATTTGAAATTTGCATATTTTCCAATGAAAGAAACAAAAAGACTTTAATAAATGTAAGTAACTTAGTTGAACCGTTAATAGTACCAGAAAAACTTGCCATAGCTGGTTATAACATCGCTGGTCTTAAATTAACTGAGCTGTTTTTTAGCGACGCTAAAGACTTGCTTCATAACAAATTAACTATGCGCTACAAAACTATGCTTAAAAAAGAGGTAATATAGATGAGTTTTCACAATATTTTATTTCCATCTTGCTTAGATAAATACCTTGTTGGAAAATCGATATTTTCTACCTCGAAAATTATTTCCTCCTCTGGCAGAGAAATTAGAACTCTTGATCATGAATATAGTAGGGGACAATTTTTGCTCAAAGATTGTTGTTTATCCAAAGCTGATTTCACTATTTTTAATAATTTTTTTAAAGCAAGAAGAGGTAGTAGATTTTCTTTCCTACTAAGAGATTTTGCCGATTGTTCAATAAATAGGCAAAGGCTGGGAGTTGGAAATGGAGTACAAAACAAATTTCAAATTTATAAGACTTATGAAGATGAAGCAGAGCCGTATATTCGAAAAATTAACAGAGTTAAGAGAGAAGGTTTTTTGGTTTATATAGAAGAAACTCAACTGCCAGCTGAAGGGCAAAATTATGAGCTAGATGAAAATACAGGAGTAATTACTCTTCAAAACCCACTTGTTCAGGACAGGGTTTTATACGCTAGTTGTGAGTTTTACCTAATAGTAAGATTCAATGAAGACAGTTTTGACTATGAACAAAGACCTGATGGTACTATTCAAATATTAAATATATCTTTGATAGAGGTTTTATAATGAGAGGAAATAACAGCAATTTTTCTGAAAAACACTCAAAAATAATTAACTCAAAACAAGAGCTTAGTATTGCTTACGCTTACGAGATATTTCTAACTACCGAACAAGTATTACTGCTAAATTCCTCTAACAAAGTATTATTGGTTGATGAAAAAAAATTTCTTCCGTTTTCATCGATAAATTTAGTAAAGGCTGAATTTGACGATTCTGCAGATAATCTTGTCGTATTAAGCGGGGTTTTTGAAGCAGATGGAATAACGAAAGAGATGAATTTAGCTGGTTGTAAAATTAAGATCTATAGTTTCTTTGACGGAGTACTATCACCTTTAGTTACTTATCATGTTAAAGAATTTGAAAAAAATAATCTCGATTTTATTATAAGATGCGAATCAGAAACAGTAAAATACAATCAATCACTGCTATTATTATTTAGTAAAACTTGTCGCGCTAATTTTGGTGATAGTAAATGCGGAATTGACACTAACATTTATGCAAGACTGTACCAAATTGTATCTATAACAGACAAAGTAGTAAATATTGAAGGAATAGATGTTGATCATGGCTATTACAACTCAGGAAGAGCTATCTTTCAGCCTGCTTTAGGAAATATTATTAGCTTTAAAATCGCTAGTCATTACGCTAATAGAATAGAGCTTGACGAAACAATAGATGAGTCTTTATATGGACAAACACAAATAAGACTAGTACCTACTTGCGATAAAAATTTCGGAACTTGTTGCAATAAATTTAATAATGCAGTAAATTTCAGGGGCGAACCGACAATAATTGAACATAATTTATTAAAAATTAATGTGGAATAAACAACAGATAGACTCTTTTATTTCAGGCTTTTTAAGCGTTTTTAGTTTTTCTATAACAAGAAAGAACTATGAAAAACAAAAACATTATGCAAGACCACTAGAAAAAGGGGCAAAAATGGACAGATCCTTGTTTAGGTATTTTTTTAAAGCACAAAATTATGTCAAATTAGCAAATCAAATAATCATCAGGGATAAAGGTCATATAAAAGATGAAAGAAACAAAAAATTTTTTTGATAATAATAAACTTAATAAAGGTTACTCTAAAGTAGGCAGAGAGCAACAAAAAGAATTAAAGTCTGCAGGCAGCGGTGATTATTATAACAATATGTTGCCTCCAATCGATGTGATAGAAATGTATGAAGAGCTCTATCCAGGCGTTACGCAAAAGCTTTTTGATATGGCTCAGCAAGAACAAAAACATAAACATCATCTAGAATTAGCATCCTTAAAACAGCATGAGAAACTAAATAAGCTAGGTAAATTAGCGGCCGTTATTTTTATATCCGTAATTTCTATCACTACCCTTATTCTTGCCGAACATTCTTTGGTTGCCTCGGTTTTTGCATTGTCAGCTTTTTTATCTGTGATTGTTTGTTTATCTTTCTATTACTCAAAATCTCAGATTAAAAAAAATTGGGACACACAAGAACACAGGAAAAACAAATTCTACAACCGTGGATCAAAAAATAATCGCAAATTTTCAAGCTAAAGGTGGCAGTTATTCAGGGATTTTAAGGATACTTGTGTTAACAGCACTTAAAACTTAAACATCCCTAACTACAGTAAATTCAAACTTGTCTTTAGCTTTAAAACTAATGTTTTTAAGCCCTAATTTGTTTAATAGCCTCTTAAATATAGGCTGCTTTGGCAAAAAATGGTTTCGCTTATATTTCCTTCCGGTATGTAGTTCGTAGTTTTGTGTCAAAGAAGGGATGATTTCTCCATAATAAATTTTAAATAAATCGTGCATGGTAGCCCTAGTAGTCAAATAACCCCATTTCATAACTTGCTGAGGAACCCGAGCTATAGCTTCTACGCAAGCAATTGCTTCCTCAGCTTGCTTATCGCTACGTTTATAGACGTCTGCATCTGGTGAAAGATTCGCCTCCATATCAGCAATCATTGTTTTAATCATTATCCCCATATACCTATCATGCTCAAAACGTTTAATAAAAACTAAATTCATAGCTAAGCTTTTACGCAAAAATTTATATCTATAATATTTCGTTAGTAACCTTATCCACAACACCCTTAACCCAGTTACTTTCTGTTTGTCATAAAATTTTAGCTTTTCTTCAGATATTAACAAATCATGCATACCATAAGATAAAAGATTCTGATATAAATTATTGCACCTATTTATATCACTTCTTCTTGCTCCTTTAACTTCCGGCGATGCCTTAGTACAAGCAAAATTTGCCGAATATCTTCCCACTTGCCTTCCATAAGGATCCCTTTCAATATCAGCATAATGACCAATCTCTTGAGCAGCAATAATTTGCATCCTAGCTAATGCAGCAAAACCATCTCCATAAAAAGGATTGGTAGCATTGTTTTGACCAAAAGGATCCCCTCCACAAGAAACATAGATGCAAACATTACTCCCATCTGTACTCTGCATACCGCTGTTCGTACCAGAAGTTTTCCAGCTCGAGACGTCCATAACGTCACCAATATTGTGGGAGTAAGTTATAAATACTTGCACACGGTCAAGTAGCAACCATCTAATAACTATGGGATGGGCAGATTGAACAAAAATTCTAGCCAATCGTATTTTTGTTTCTTCATCCACCAAAAGCAACTTTGTTGTTTCTTTAGTTAATTCCTTGATTATTTCAGAAATTTTTTTATCACTGATAGTCTTATTTTTTTGTAAATATAAATTTTTGATCGACTTTTTGGTAAATTCCAGCAATCTAGGATCCGTTAACTCCTCCTTAGTCATCATTAAACTTATTCCAGAAGATGGATCAGAAAATCTACAAAAATTGCAATAATAATCAGTATCGATACGCATTCTGCCAGAAGCTGCTAATTCTTGCGCTAAAATTTCATATTCTAGCTGAATGTCTTCTGCATAAATCGCAGGCACTTTGTCAAGAATATGATATATTGAGCTCATCTTGCAACCCAAAAATTGATGCAATCATTATCAGCACGTATTTATTATATTCAACGAATATACTTGTATAATCTTTTTTCTTGATCGAAACTGGATGAGCAATCACTAAATTATTAACTAAATAACGATTCAATTCAGCCATAGCTCTAGGCATTTCTTGAGTTGAAGTAACAACTCTGAATGAATTGATCCCATATTTTTTACTAAATAACAAGGTATCTATAGCATAATTTTTATCATTATTAACAAACTCTCTGTCAAAAATCAGCTGATGCTCAGAAACCCCCTGCTCCTTTAAAAAACTTTTGTAATGAGAAACATCAGAAGAACCAGCAATAAAAATTATTGGCGCATAACCAAATTTCAATAACCCAGATGCTGCATAAATTCGTTGTTTATCTTCGCCAAAAACTACTATCACATCTGTGATGTTTTTATTATCTAAAACATAGTTCTCTATTTCGTATATAAAATAAAAGAAACCTAAACTCCAAATGGTAAATAATGCATAAATAATAGTTTTTGCAAGCTTCATTGAAATATTTCCGTAAATTTCTCTTTGAGTAATTTATCAAACTCTTCGACAGAAACATTAATATTAATATCTCTTAATGATGTTATAGGAAATTCATTAATACCACAAGGAATTATACCAGAATAATGGGTAAGATTTGTATTAATATTGACTGCAATACCATGATAAGTAACCCATTTTCTTATTCTAACGCCTATCGCTCCGATCTTAGCATTAACATCATGCCTATTTTTTACCCAAATACCTACTTTACCTGGAATAGTAAAAGCTTTAACTTTAAGCTCAGCAAGAGTAGCTACTATCCAATCCTCTAACTTTCTAACATATAATCTAAGATCTTTTGAAGAATCCCTAGCGCCTAAATTAATTACAGGATAAATCACTCTTTGTCCTGGTCCGTGATAAGTAAACTTCCCCCCTCTTCCAGTATATATAACCGGAAACTTATCCGGATTTAATAGCTCACTCTGTTTATAATTTGTTCCGGCTGTATAAACCTCTTGATGCTCTAATAAAAAAATTGTATCGCATGCCTGGTTATTCATCACTTTGCTTAGCTGCTCCTCCATCATAAGAAGACCATCCTGATAAGAAACAAGACCAGGCAGAGTAATCCAATTTACCCCCTTACTACTGCTACTACTTACTGGCTTTTTTTCTGCTTTCTTTAGCATCTTCATTATCGCCATTCTCATTATAGCCATTTTCATTATCATCTTCTTTTTCAGCAATAGAAATAATCCACTCTGTTAGTTCTTTGTCACTTCTAATATCACCATCGAATATTTCTGATGGGATTAAAGCTTGATCAACATTTCTATTAGGATAAATTCGAATTTCTGTAGGATAAAAGAAGTCAAAATCTTCACTTGGAGACCTCACTTTTTTTGCATAAGAATTATTAGTTTGAATAGCAGTCGGAAGACCAACATGAGTCACCGATGGAATTTGCTTTAATTCATTAACAAATGCCCAGCAAGTGCTACGACAAAAATGATCCGTTAAAACATATATCTTCGCTTTGAATGGAACACTATTTTTAGCTGTATATAAATTCAAATCCTCATTATAAATCTTCCATTTTTTTTCAAAAAAATCTTCACCATTTTGCATAGATGCTGCAAAAGCTTTTATTTCCGCCGCATTAGCTGTTTTCTTAAATTCAAAAAAATTCTGTTTACTAATTCTAACTTTTTTGATCCACAAACTATTATAATCGTGATCTTTGCCCAAAGATTTAATGTAGTCATCTCCCCACAAATTGCGAATTATAGGTCTAGACCATCTAGTTGCCCCTCCTCTATTACCCCTTAAATCAAATACTATATAATCTTCTTTAGCTAATTCCCTTAGCTTCGATAGCATACCAGTATAAAACACAGACTCTTCTTTACTTAAGTAAAAAGTAGGAATTGCAATCCACACACCGTTTGAAACAACTTCAACTTTGAAACGCTGTTCTGGATCTGGCTGGGTAATAGCTTTAGCAATAGCTAATGCTTCTTTTGTTAGTTCGGTATATTTCAGATCTACTTTCACCTCACCATGATCCTGAGCAAAAGTTGCTGTAATCGGTATTGGAACATATCTGTTACCATTAACTATCAAAGAAAAAAGACTGGCTGCTTTTTTTGAATATTCAGAGTCATCATTAGCATAAAAAGGTAAGATGTATTTTTCAAAATAGTCGTTAATTTTAATGCCATTTATTTCAGTAAGTACACTACCTAGTTCAACATCTTTTAAATAAATAAGAGAATTGTCCTTATATACCACTACATGGCGATCGCCATCTTTTAAAGTTAAAATACCTGGATATTTTTCAGGAGGAGACAATATATACCCCCTCAAACTGACGTGAGATCTACCAAAACCATTAACATAAAACTTCATTGCATAGTAGCAATCATCACGATCTTGCACACCATCAATTAAAATTTTAGTCTGTTTGTATCCATCATCAAACCAAATTTTAAAATCTTTATCATTAGGATCTTTTATTGGAGCAGAATTCTCCGCAATGTTTTTTCTAAGAAATTCCAAATCTTCCAAACAACGCTCTTTGTAAGCTAATTTTTCTTGCTCTGAAACTCCAGAATTAGCAGCATCTGAACTAGCTACTGCACTGCTTAAAAAGAAGATTATCAAGCAAAAAAAGAAGGTCTGATAAATTTTCATAAAAACCAACGATCTTAACTAGTGATTTTATTTTCGAAACATTTTTATTTTCGAGACATTTTTATTTTCGAGACATTTCTCTTGGCAATCTAAGTTAGATTATATTACTTATTTAAACGATTTGTAAAATAATTACTTAACTAGTTATAAACAATAATTGCTTCTTCATGCATACTCGTCACTTTCAAAAGAAATAACAAACTGTAAATAAAAAAAAGGCGCTTAAATATAAAGCACCTTTCCCGCAGTTTAAGCCGGTAGCAAAAGATTTTAAACAAGCTCTAAGAAGTTGGGCAACTTGAATTGTTTGCATCACCACTTAAGAATGCTACAAGTTTAGGAGCACTGAATATAATACCCACACCAGCAGCAGTAGCAGCAGCTATACCCCAGTTTAACTTACCAAGGAACAACCCAACGCCCACAGCAAAGATAGCTATAGTCGCAATACCTCTTGCCACACCGCCTGAAAGATTTTCCACTAAGCGACATAAAGTATTACCAACAACGTCATTGGAATTACCAGATGCACTAGCAAAAGCTGCATCTGAAGCTGCAATAATGATGCTAACTGCGCATAAAGATAAGAATAAACGCCATACTAGATCGCTATTTAATTCAATTTGAAAGGTTGAAGAATTCATAACCACCTCTTTAATAGTTATTATAGTTAATTTAGCCTATCATAACTAAGAGTTTATATATTAGATCCTATAGTATCAAGATTTAAATTTTAGTTTTAAAAATCGACAAATAAATTAATTATCAGTTACCAAATAAAGTGGATTTTTGGCAACACATACTTCTAATCATTCAAGAATTGGTGCAGACATGTTATTAAGCACTGTTAACATCAGTAGTTAGAGGCAATATTATAGGGATTTTCGCTCGCAAAACCGTATGTGTATTTAATAGACCATTGGAGCTGCTTAAGTGTTAACAGCGCCTAAAATGGCCTAAAGGATTCGTTGAATATACAGACAACTTTTTTACCAGCTCTTAAGGTGAGCTTTTGAAATACTTGTTCCACAATAATAAGGTTACTGTTATTAGGATCTAATTTAAAGTTAACCATCGACTCTCGCAAATCTTCGTCTACCGCAAAGATTGCTGGAATCTCCATGTTTTTATCCCTAAACTGCAGATAAGTAAATTCACCATCATCAAAAATCTTAATAGGAGCAACTTCTTCATTACCACTAATAGAGTAATAGAAATTAAACTTTTCTGGATGGTTAAGATCAGGTTCTCCAAGGCCTTTTGACCCAGCATTATTAAAGGTTTTTACGGAATCTTCCTCTTCTTCATCTGGATATAGAAATTTAACATTAAATACCATGTTTGGGTCCCTTATGTCGTCTGTTTCCTCTGCGTATAACTCGAAATAATAAGTCCTCTTGTTTGTTATAAGAGTCATATTAGTTGTCGCATTATGCTCCATAGGTTTTATAAAAATCCTATTTCCAGAAGGAACTATTTGCCAAGAAGTTGTATCGCCCATGGAGATGCTTGAAACTTCTTCATTAGGAGCAAGCTCTATACTTGCCTGATAGCCGTAATACCCAGTAAATTTAAATACATCGTTAGGGTTATAGACCATAATCCTAATTCTACTATCAACAGGAGTTGGCCT
>Ga0075154_10002130_pt1 | contig 13135 bp, 17 predicted proteins | sample JI71714BDNA_FD_70965 | JGI IMG/M metagenome (GOLD analysis project Ga0075154, IMG submission 70965) | Wastewater effluent complex algal communities from Wisconsin, to seasonally profile nutrient transformation and Carbon sequestration -... | ecosystem: Engineered > WWTP > Effluent > Algae... | reverse complement strand
GCGTCGACCATCTCCAAGAGGGCCTCTTGGTCGCGACCAGTCTCCACCCACGGCGCCAGTGAGGGCTTCTTGCCGGTCGCATTTCCGATGACGTCGAGCCCAAACGCATGGAACGTCTTGGCGACAACGCGCTCCGCTGGCAGGCCCAGCGGTTCAAGCCGAGCCTTGATGCGCTCCCTTAGCTCGGCCGCCGCGTCGCTGTTAAAGGCGAGCAGGAGCATCCGGTCAGGTGCGAAATACTTCTTCTTGAGCGCATAGCCAGCCTTCGCCACCATGGTGCTGGTCTTGCCGGAACCAGCCGAGGCCACAAGGAGGACGCGGCTATCAAAGCAAATGACGGCTTCAGCTTGCTCATTAGTCAGCTGCGCCTTCTCAACGGAGTCGAAGAACTGCCGCGAGTCGACCAGTTCCCTTTCGAGGTACCGCCTATTGATGCTGTCAGCGACCTCGGAGAACGCTCGCTGCCATATTGAGACGTCTTCCCTGACATCCTCGGCTTGGCGAGCAAGATGCTGCTGTACTTCGGGGACCGCGAGCAGCTTCTCCAGACCCTGCGGCTTGGTCGCGCTTACCTGAGCCCTGAAGTCGCGACTCAACCAGCCGCGTGACTGCAACTGCCGGCTACAGGCTCGCTTGGTGTCTGCGACCCAGGCTCGAACTTTCGCAAGCTCCGGTGCGAAGTAGCTGAGTTGATTGGCGACCAATTGCTGGCGCCGTACCATGGAAATCGACGCGGAGAGTGCGTCGCGCATCTTCTCTGCAGTCTCGTTCGGTATCCCGTCCAGGACCAGCGACTGGCCGTTCGCACTTGAAACACGGACCGTCGACCAGAAGGCGCCAGGACTGACACTTAGACTGTCGAGCAGTAAGACCGAACCTGCGTGCCGCCGCCCGTCGACCTCAAGCGCGAACTGGTCGCGGTCCAAAGTCAGCGACCATGGTCTCGTAGACGTGAATAGCTTGCCGGGCGTTGTTGGGCCCCAACTCTGTGGCATCGGCTTTCCCTGAAGACCGGGTTCTTGTTGGCCACAGGGTATCCGAAGGTCAACCAGCGGGCTTTTGGCCATGTGCGTCGCGGCAACCAGAACGCCAGGGGGGACTTCGACCCCCGGGGGCGTGGTTGCGGACCCTCGTGGTCGGGGAGTTGGTTCTCTAGTGGGCGGTTGGCGGCTGCGCCGCGAGGTGAGCGTTTCTTGAAGTTTTAGTGCCCCCGCCTGCAACATCGTCGCTACCGGAGGGAACAGCCAAGACGAAGGTTCTGAGTGCGCGCCCTGTGGCTGTCGTCTGCTTGAGCCGTTCAGGGGCCCGCAACTAGGGTGCCCACCTTCAGGTGAGGCGACACCAACCATCCCACCACGCGAAGGGGGATTCTGTGTGGCTCCGCCAAGTCCGAGACTGGCAATACAGGAACCAGTCACGCCGGGCTCTTGGAGAAAGGCCATGTTCAACGCAGAACAAACTATTGACGCCTTCCGCGTTTTTGCTGCCGCGGTCCAGTGTGAGAGCGGCGACGGATATCGCTCTGCTGCTGTCGTGCTACGCCTCGGTAGTCATGGGTTACCGGTGGCCGTTGTTTTCCGAGATGACTCGCTTGAAGATGGGCGACTTTGGACAGACGCAGGGGCCGCGGTCCGTTTCGGATTGAGGGTGGGTGAGGCAGCTGTAAGAGGCCAGAGTCTGCTGGGCACCTTGGCGTCCACGTGTTCTTCTACAGGGTAGGCCCGCTCGCGCGGTTCCAGCCGGGTCCGGCTCGGGACCTGCGGCGCCATCAGTTCTCGTTCTGTGGAACGAGTGGCGTGCCAGCCCTCTGCGAGTCGCACTTGGAAATCGGAGCCTTAGGGCCCACCTCGTGCCAGAGGTCGATGCCCGGCGTCTTGGCATTGCGTTCAGCACTGCTGGGCGCCCGCCGTTCGGCAAGGGGCTGTTCCCGCTTGTGGGCAGCGTAGTGCCATGCCGGCACCGTGCGCGATTGGGTCGAGCCGGCGTCCTCCGTTTGGGGTTTTACGCGGACCAGACTCACGAACCGTCCCAAACGGTCCTGGCTATGCCGATGGGACCCTCAATCCGATGTCCGCTACCCCACGGTCCTCTCTCAAGCTCTGCCGCAATGCCGGCCCGCGTACTGGAAGTGACGAACCAGCAAGACAGCGGCGAAGGAAGCCAACGCCCCGTAACCTTGAGGTGCTCCCAGTGCTCGCCAAGCCTGTCCTCGACTGCTCATCCGTCGGAGCGACACGCTCGCAGTAGCTGTGCACCAAGAACGGCGTCTTCAGTTCTAGGTCCGCTTGTGACTTCTCGCTCAGTAGGTGATGACGCCAGTGATGCGGACGTCGCGGAGCGGCACCTGCAGACGACGCGCCACCGCGCGACGAGCACGCTCGACTGCACCAGTCGGCTGGCCTGCGCACGGCAGCCGCGCGACAAACTCAATACTGCCTTCCAGCTCGCGGACGATGTAGTTTGCCCGGACTCCGACTCGCTCGGTGTTGTGCGCTGGTTTCATCTCTGCTTTCTGTGGACCTCGGCGTAGCGGCGAGGGGATGTCGTTGTCAGTCCTTCTCAAGTTCGCGCATGGCGAGTTCGACGGCAGAGCGCCACTGGGAGTACGTCATCTGCACGTCACCGTGCACGTCAATCGTTGCCCTGTAGCACTCGCGGTCTGCGTCAGCGGCCGAAGTGTCGCCCGAGTCAAATCGCTTGAGCGTGTTGCGCAGTTCGTCACGTGTGTTGTCGGCTACGCAGGCGACCTGGAAGGCCGCCGCCTGCCGGCGTCGCTCAGCGCGCCGAGCACGGTCGGTGGACTCGAGATAGTCCTCGAGGCTACCCACGAGTTCGATGCCATTCGCATTCGCCTGAGCCTCGAGGGCTTCGGCAGCCGCTTCGATGTCTTCGCCAAAGGATAACAGCTCGCTGAAGAGCGGCTCGCCGCTGCGGCAGAAGTCGGCTGCGTTCATCTGTATGGTAGTTGGGTTCTCCATGGCCTTGTCCTTCTGAGTTGTTGCTGATGACCGGCAGCAGGTCGAGGAGGTCATGTCATGTCTAGTCGCGCGTTTTAGATTTCGACCCACCGGAACGAACTGCTGTCAAGCGCCCAAGAAGTGGTCCCACGCTATCGCCTAAGGTTCAGAGATTTGGACGCAAGGACCCAGGGTGTGGCGCCCGCGCGCCATACGACTCCGAACGCCCGGCCAGTGCGGTCGATGCCCAATTTGCAACGCAGGCATCGACGCCTTACACGTACCCGCCTAGAGCGCGAAGCAGAGCGATGACCCAGATTTCCTTCGTCCCTTGGCTGGAAGCGAGCAAGTGGCGCCAAAGGAAAGAGTCAAGCGTCGCGAACGTGCCGATTCGAGTCGAGAAAGTTCCCAAGTAGCTAGGTGCGCTAAGTCCCTTCAATCTGGACGTGCGCGGTCGTGCACCCTAGAGCCGGTAGGTTTCCGGCCGCCTTCTGTTTGCCATTACAGGCGAGACTTCATGGCCAGTTCACTTGGTGACAACAGCTCGTCGCTGCTCTTGCCTCTGTGGCCAGACTTGTTCCGGCATAGCGTACCAATCGCCACCCTATGCGCGCCGCTGTGGACGTTCGGAGCCGAGGTGGCCAAGAAGCCATGCGTACTCTTCGAGCATGCTGCCAAAGACAAGTACAAACGCGCTAACGCAGTCGATTTGCATGTAGCAATCGTCGACATCTAAACAGATACGCTCTGCACGGGTATCGCCTCTCAGCCAAAGCGACGCCTGGCCCTCGCGACGCATTTCTAGTGCGTACTCTCTAACTGGTCCCGTGTGTCCCCCGGGAACGCGAAGCAGGATGCGGCCCCAATGGGGATGCTCCACTACTGAAGCTTCCTCTTGAACTGCGCGAGCTGAGACCTCGAGCAGAGTCTCCTGTGCGGCCGTCCAGCGGTCGCCGGCAGGGTACGGGATATCGTCAAGCTGGGTTCCGTTCCACTCAAGCCTGAGTTCATGCGTCATCGGGTCCGCGCACGAAGAAGCCGCGCGCGCTTCGACCCACAACCGCAGCACGTCGTTTCGGTCGAACACCATAAGGGCGATGAACTGATGCGGCTCTAGTGGTGCATCGACAGTGGCGTTCTCTGGGGGTGCTGACAAGGATGTGCCCGGACTGTTGCGACCGGCTCGACATTGCCAGAACTCGCGCTCCCTGTGAATGAGGCTATTTGTTCAACTCGACATCACTCCCAGCAATGCCGTCATCTCATGTAGTGCGCGAAGTGCACTGCAAATGTCCCGCTCTGGAGTCCGCAATCCCGTGACAGAGATGACCCGACGAGGGTAGTTGCCCGAACGGATGGCTTCCGTGCGCGACGACTAGGATGCCGAGCGTGCACCTCGGCAGAGCCGAATGAACTCCTCGCCGAGCTTCCGAACGTTTGCTTCGGCGGGCTTGGGGGCTGAAATCTGGCACCAAAACTTGTCCTGGTTCCACTCGAACCTTCGAGTTGAGCCGTCAGATACCTGGGTGAAGAAGCCCCAGAACCAAAGGTCATCCCACACCAGCATCTGCTCAGCGTCGTAGCTTTCGTGTAGCGCACTGTTCACAGAGTGAAAGCTTGGTGAGGTAAGTCCAAGGGCCTTGAAGACATGGGTGATGACAGCGTCCACCGGCAAATAGACCTTGTCATTAGGCTCTAGTGTGAGTGCCGTTTCCGGGTTGTCCAAGAAGTGAAGCGCGCGTGGTCCGCGATGCACCTCGATGGCTCCTTTCACGAACAACGCGGAAGTCTTGGGGCCCCACCCGGGTTGGCTCGACAGCGCCCAGAAGAGTCGCTCCCAAGGGCCTGCCCCTCTTGCCTTCAAGTTGGCTCTTCGCTCGAAGTGCTCTATCAGGTCGAACAGACTTGGTGTTCTACCTGGCACGAAGTCGTGCAGCTCTCGCCAGAACTGTCCCAGTTTGGACATTCGCGGTGTCGACTGGGTGTTGACGGTGGAGTGCAGCAATTGCGTTAAGCGGCTAAGTGAGTCTGGGCAGTGCGATAGCGCCCTTCGGTACTCCTGCTGTTGAAATGTCTCGTTAAGTTCTCTGTGTTCCTGAAGGAACGCAAATAGTCGGGTCAAGCGTGGATTCTTCGGCGACATGGCAAATGGTACTGATGTGGATGTTCCATACTGGGGAGTCTCTTCTCAGGGCTACTGCTTGACTATCAAACACAGTTCCACGGCGGTCAACTTTGCGCGCTGGGGGGACTGCAAGGCTCCACGCGAGAGCAAGCATCTCAAGGTATCGGCATGGACGCCTTCACTGGTGCTCGCGTCTACCGCGACCGTCTGGTCGCGCGTCTAGACAGGCGCACCCGTTGACCGCCTGGTCGTTGCCTCTCGGGTATCAAAAGCTCAGTCGACGGTGGGCAAATCGGGGACCTCGGCGGCGAGGCATGAGGCTTTCGGGGAGACGCTCGGCCTGGGGGGGTGTATCGGGAAGACGGCCTTGACCGAGGCGAGACCGTCACGAAGGTCGAGACCGTCCTACCAGTCCGCTAGGCCGGTCGGTTCCCCGATTTCCCCACATCCTTCTCATTGACATAGGTGTGCAGCAACAGCGCGTGCCGAGGTGGGAGCGCTGGGGACATCGACGGTCGGACGTGGGGTTTTTGGGGGGCGCCTGGCCCGGAGGTGGGGTTTTCGTGGAATCGGCACTGCCCGATGCGAGGCCCTCATGAAGTTCGAGGCCGTCCGACCGCCCCGGCCAGTCCGCCTAGATTCCCCGATTTCCCCACCTCCCCTACATGCTTCAACGCTCATGTCTCGCATTGTTGTTAGGCGCAGAAGTTCTAAGCAGCAGAGACAGGGCGGTCAGCTGCTGCTAGCTACACCGGCTGTAGACCACTCGAAGAAGAGAAGTCCAGGCGCTGACTGTTTCCCCGCAACGCCCACATACCGGAATTGCTGGGAAGCCGTCAGCCAGATGCATACCACGGCTGCGTTCCGAAACCTCTTTGAGTCTCTATGTTCGCCTTCTTTGACTTCATCGCAACTGCATTCCTTATCGCACGGGTTCTTTATGAACTGACGCAGTATCTTGGCGCGCACTGGTGGCGCATCAACACAAGTTCCAAAGTCTTTTGGAATCCGCAACTTCAGCGTGTTGAGATTATGAAGAATGCAGCACCCCGCACGCCGGCGATTGCAGCTCAGATGATTTGGGCACGGTACACGCGGCGTTCGCTCGTGCTGCACCAGCTTAACGCGATACAGTTCCCTGACGTCCAGCCGGAGTTCAGCACTTGGCCCTAATTCGCGATAGGGCTGATGGGTGCGGCGACGTTCATGATGGCGGGCCTTTCGCCAACCACCGCACTAGGCATCGGGGTCGCCGGTGGGATAACGACCCTTGTGAGCAAGCAAGGTCGAGACTTGGCCACCTTCTCGAACGAGATGGCGCTTCTTGACGACGATGTCAAGAACGCGCACCTGATTCGCAGCCGCCCCGCTTCGGGGCGGCCTCCTCCTTGCTCAGGGTACCATCCGGCTGATGCCCAAAGGTCAATGCAAGCAAAAGCTTAGGTAACTTCTGGATGTCTGTCGGACCAGAAGTAGAGGCTATTGCCCCGGCACCACGGGGGCTCAGCACGGGCCACCGCCAAGTCGAGCCTTGCGGCAGTCTCAGGGGAACAGCGGCGAAGACGCGGCCAACACTCCAATCCGGTCTGCCCGTGCGGCCGCCTCCTCATCGGAGTACGCCTTCCGCTGCGCCGGGCTCCGTTCGGTTGCGAGCTGCACGTAGCGCAAAGCAACGCCCCTGCGAACCAAGGCGAGCCCGCCATCTTGGGCCTCTGGACTGGTTACGCGGCAAACGTTCCGCTGGTACCGTGCGGCCTTGTTGCCGGCGACGGAGTACCCGGAGCCAGCCAAGCCCTTCAGCTGCTCGCGAGCAGCCTTCCAGTACTGCTGGCCGCTCTCCGGAGCGTCGACACCCGCCAGGCGCACTGCCGTCGCGGCCTCGCCCTCAGGCCCAGGCAGGCAGTCGAAGGTTTCGTGTATCGGTCGAGGGCCTCTGCGGCGTTGTTCAGTATGGATAGACGATTCGCTAATCAGAACTGCCAAACTCAGAATGCAAGGACATTCCCATGAGCTTTAGTGGATTTCGCATTGCTCAGCCGAAGCAGAAGGTCGAAGTAGTCGAGCCCTCTGCCCTTGTGCTGACACAAGACAACTGGAACGACTATGCGTTTCAGACGCTGTACCACCTCTCGCGCGTGTCGAAGGAGGGGGGCTTCAGTGAAGAAGCGGTAATTGGTCCTGTAAAGATTCTTCGAAGGGGCCAAACAGAGAAGGACGGACTTCTCGTCACCTCGGACTTCACAGAGCTTGGTGCTGAGTTCTGCTCGGTGGGTAGCTCGCTGGACTATTACGAGCGCATCCAAGAGCTAGGAGAACTTGGGCACCAGATTCTTCGAGCTCTCCGCGATGTCGTCCTTATGCCTGAGCTTGTAGACGAGTTCAAGGGAGAGCGAGGCTGGGGCACCTCGCTGTTTCGAGACCAGTCTGATGCCGGGGAGAACTTCCTGCAGATGGCCAGGGGCATCGTAGATGGGCAGTACACCGTAGTGGCTGCTGACCAGCAGGCGTTCAGCTTCTCGCTTCCTCAATGGCAGAACCCCGTAACCGTTGATACGGCCTCGGTAACGACTGGAGGTTTATCGAGAAGCGCGCTGCTACCCGACCGAGTCAACGTTTTTGTCGGACGAAACGGCTCGGGAAAGAGCACTCTATTGTCACGTCTTGCTCGCGTTGCTTTCGCGTCCACTACTGAGCGGGCAACGACCAAAATGCAGGAGCTTGGCAAGATAGAGCCCGCAGGCGTTGGGTTCGCTCGAGTTATCACTGTTGCCTTTAGCCCGTTCGATAGTTTCAAGCTGCCAGGCACGGACGCTAGAAACGTCAAGCAAATCGCAAAAGATATGGCACGCGGCGCAGGTCGCTTCGCATTCATAGGCCTTAGAGATTTCGCAGCCGAGGCCAGCGGCTCTATCGCAGACTTGCCGATTCAAGACCTTAACGAGGCTCGTTCAGAGCAAGATAGAGTCGGCGAAACAAAGCTAAAGTCAATTGCTCAACTCTGCGAAGAGTTTGAGCATTATCGACAGCGAGTCTTGAAGGACCCACGCAGGCAGAATACTCTTGAACATGCTCTCGAAAAATTGAGAGTTGGTATGCCTGCAGATGACTGGGCTGACGTACTAACAACCAAGCCTGGCGCGGAGGCTCGGGCGTGGTTTCACCAATGCAGCACCGGGCACAAGATTGCACTCCTGGTGGTTTTCGGATTGGTGGCAAGTCTGCATAAGCGTTCCCTCGTTCTGTTTGACGAACCTGAAACCCATCTCCATCCGCCACTACTATCGGCAATGATGCATGCGCTTCGGTACATCCTGGCGAAGTTCGAGTCTACGGCGTTGATTGCCACGCATTCTCCCGTGGTGGTTCAAGAGTGCCTTGCAAAACACGTGCATGTAATTCGCCGTGAGGGCTCAAATTTTGCGGTCCGCCCGCTTCTCTCGGAAACTTTCGGAGAGAGCATCGGATTGATTACAGCACAAGTGTTCGGCATGGAAAGCGATGCACTTGACTACCATCGCGTCCTCGATAGACTGATTCGTGAAAGAAAGACAATCGAAAGAATCGAGGCCGAATTTCTCGACGGCTTGATGAGTAATCAGGCTCGGGCCTACGTATTGGCGCGCTTGTCGGAGGGTGACGCGCAGTGACGATGTGGAACCTCAAGAAGCCAGAAGGCTTCGACGCTAGGGCTCACCTTGACACAGTTTTCAGCGACGGGGAGCTGACAGAGGCTGAAAAGACAAGCCTTCTCGCCCTCTACGATGATTACGTTGCATCGAAGGGGCGTCCTACCGCTGCGCTGCGGCGTGAAGGACTAAGGCCGCAGCTTTACACGCTCGTGCATGCGGCCTACAAGCATGTCCAAGATAACGGCAGGCTAAAGCAGTTGCGCGCGGACCTGAAGCTTCTGGCCAACTACTGCCCCTACTGTGGTTTCGCACCGATATCGGACTTGGACCATCATCTTCAGAGAGCGCATTTTAAGTTACTAAGCATATACGCGCTAAATCTCGTTCCTAGCTGTGGCCCCTGCAACGGAGGAAAACGGAGAGTGCCGTCGAACGACCCTGAGCAGCATCAGATTCATACTTATCTTGAGCAGTTGGCGGATTTTGATTTTCTGCGAGCAGCGGTTACCTTGAACCCTGGTACTGGCGCGCTGGCTGTTCAGTACTCAGTCGTTCAGTGCGAGGGCATGAGCGACGAACTTCACAAGAGGCTTGTGTATCACCTCACCGAGTTCAAGCTTCATGACAAATACAAGAGGCAAGTAAATATCCATCTAGGAGAGCAGGAAGCCGCCCTGACCTCTGCTTTTGAAGGCGGGCCTGAGGTACTTCGCTCCCTGCTTGTGAAAACTTCAGAAGCGAACAAGAAGAGGTTCGGTACCAATGACTGGCGCACAGCGCTCTTCAGGGGCCTTGCAGCCTGTCCCCAGTTTTGGAGTGGGGGCTTCAAAACGGCCCTCGGCTTGTAGCTCAGGCTATACGCCCACTGGTCATGCTTTCGAGCCCGACGGCTTCGAATCTCGCCCAGCGTCGATGAGGACAATGTCCTCCCGGCCCTGAAGCTTCAGGTCGCGGAGGACTTTCGTTACGCGCTCCAGCTCGGCCTCAGAGAAGCACAAGATGACCTTGATTGACTTCTCGGTCTGGCTGGCTTTGGCATAAACATCGACCTGCTTCTCAAGGTTGCGCTTCAGGCTGGTGTTGCTGGCCAGCTTGAACTCGACGAGGCTAGCGTTCCTTTTGCCCTTCGAGACCTTGTAGTCCACCGGTCCCCGACCGTTGTTCACTTCGGCATTCACATCGAGCTCTGTCGCGTACCAGGTGAGTCGGTACATGACGTGGAGGTCTTCCTCGCGCTTGACCGGTTTGCCGTCCACGTAGAAGACGCGGTAGCCGTCGTTGTCTTCGATGACGTGTTTCAGGTACTTCACTCGCTGGAGCGCCTCCTCATACGAGTCGCCATGCTCGTAGAACTCGGTTCCAGCGAGGTGGTTTAGCATCAGCTCCCTGATGTTTTCCACGAACTGCCTGTGGGTCTCTTGAACCTTCTTGCTGCTGACAGCGTGGGCCTCGGCGGCATGCTCCTCCTTCCACTTGATGTAGTGGTCTAGGAGCTCGGTGAACTGCTCAAGAGTCTTGAGCGCCGCCTTCTTGCGTTCGTCCTGCGTAGAGCGTTCGTTGATTTGCCGCAGGAAGTGGTCGTTGACCTGAGCCCGTAGATGCCCGTCAGGTAGTGCCATGCGCAACTGCTGGAACTGCCCAAGCATGTCCCCCTGGTTAATCCACGCCTCATCGCGAGTCAGGATTTCGCAGGGCGTCAGGATGACGTAGTCCCCTGCGTGCCAGGGTAGGTTGAAGTGGCCTGACTGCCAGCGCCGCTTGTCGTAGTCGAAGTGGACACGTTCAACGTGGACCCGTTTGAGGCGCTCTGGCGAGATGTGCGCAGCAGCGAAGGCCTCGGTGTAGTTGAGCAAGTACCCTTTAATGAGGTTGGTCGTGAAGTCGCTCAGATGGTCTCGCCCGACACCACCGCTCAGGAGACCCAGCTTCTCCAAGTGAGAGCTCTTCGTCAGCGTCTCATCGCCAAAGTTCTTGAAGGCACGCGTAAAGTTCCGGCCCAGAGCCTCCGCGAAGTGGCGACCGAGGCCGGTGCCGCTGTTGCCTTGTCGACTAAAGCCAAGCCAGTTCTGCTTGACCTCTCGGAAGTACAGCCACTGGAATATCGCCCCTTCAGTGAGCTCATCGGCCTGCGCACGGTCGCGGACGAACACGAGGTACCGGATGATTTCGTCGTGGAGGTCTCGCAGTTCCGGGTTCTTGCTGTCGAACAGCAGAAAGGGGTCTACGAAGAGCGGCAGGTCGTTGACCAGCGCAATGTTGAATGCCCCGTAGGCATCAAGCGTGTCTGGGTCGACACCGAAGACATCAGAGAAGTAAATCACCAGCTGAGCTCCCTGCTTTGCTTCTATTGCGGCTGCGTACGGAAATGGTATCCCCGTGAAGCGAGCGAGTCTGCTCAGAAGGTCAAGCAAAACGGCCCCGGAGGGCCGTCTCACTGGCCTGTTGGGCCATCAGCTACACAACACCCCTAGCTCACTCGAAAAGCTTGGGCGCGACCCAAGGCAGCGCGGCACTGTTGCACAGGTACAAAAGAATGAGTTCGTTCGGCGACATGTAAACCAAATCCAGCTGGATTGGACAATCCCATTATAGTTGAAGTGTGCTAAGTCGCAGGACTTGCTCTGGGGTAATTGAGGCCAATGAAGAGGTCGTAGTTGCTACACAAGATGGTTTCAACAATGCCATCACATCGAGGAGACAAAAGAGTGGCTACTCTCAAGAAATTCACTGTCGTTGACCCGTCCGAGCGACTGTCGTTCAGCCTGAAACTATCGACGCGACGCGGTATCGAGGAGTACCGCGCTTACTACAGCGCGGCCTACGGGCATCCAGTCGAGCGCGGTGCGCTTATCGAGCAGCTGCTCGTAGCGTGGCTTGAGCAAGACACAGAGTTCGTGAAGTTCAAGAAGGGCATGAGCGAAGCGCAACGCCAGGCCGTCGAGACCGCTCTGGGGGGCCAGGCGGGCGAAGTTTGACCCTGGCGAGGGGCAACCAACGAGGGTGCCCGCACGAGTGCCCTCTGCTTTGGGCTCAAGAAGGGCGTGGGGGTGCCGATGACGAGACGTTCGCCACCACCCTGAAGGGAGCTACGTGAAGTCATCGAAGACTGAGATTGCCGCCGTCGAAGCAGCGGAGAAGAAAGCCATTGCGGCGGTCACCAAGGCCAAGAAGCCGCGCAAGACAGCGGCGGAGCGCAAGCGTGAGGAAGAGCAGCGGCGCGACCTGTGGCTGCAGGTGACAAAAGTCATCGTCCCGGCGTGGTTCGGCAACTGCAGCGTCAGACAAGGCTTCAAGCTTGGCCAGACGTTCACCGCTGCAGGCGTTCTGGCACTAGTCAGCGTTGGCTTGGCAGCAAGGCGGAACAGCCACGAAGGCAAAGGCCACGAGTGCGAAGTCGGCATGCAGATGCGGTCACGGCCGAACGGATTCGACCGACAAGAAGCTCGAGACCTAGCGCAAGTCGGCTTTGCGGAGCTGCGTGCTCACAAGTTGGTCAAGCTTAGCCAGCCGGCGAGCGACGAGTTCCCGTACGCGTACTACAAGCTCACGCCCAAGGGCCAGAAGTGGTTCGACTTGCTGGAGCGGTCGGCGGGCTGCGCCGAGGCGACGGCTGAGGACAACGAGGCCTGAACGGACTCGTGCGTTCAAAACGTGAGAACGGCCCCTGAGGGGGCCGTTTTTCATGTGCGGTGCCCGGCGTCTCGTATGCCGTATTTGCTATGCGCACGTTGCTACGTGCGCGGGCCCACGACGGGCAGCTGGCAGCTTTGTGCCGCATTTGCTATATCTTGGCCGAAGGGGAGGTGCAGCAGATGGACCAGGGATTCACGAGCCTCGCCGAGCTCGGCCGGGAGGTCGCGCGGCTGCGCAAAGCGAAGGGACTGACGCAGCGTGAGCTCGGTGCCTTGGTTGGAATGGGGCAGTCGACGCTGGCTAGGTTCGAGACTGGCCGGGTCAACGAGTTCGGAGCCCGCAAGCTCCTGCGGCTCCTCGAGGTGATGGGTCACGGCTTGACCGTCACGGCGGAGAGGACACCATTTACGCTGGACGACGCGCTGCGCGTGCGGCGCGCCGAGGTGAGCGAGAGCAGCGAGCCCAGGAGGTGAGAACGGCCCCTGAGGGGGGCTTTTCATGGGCGTCACCGTTGGGCTGTGCGAGGCGAGTGTCAGCCGAGGCACAATGACATCGAGGCGGGTGAGCGTGTGTCAGCCGTGTGTCAAGTCAGAGGATTTTGGTGAGTCGGGCGCACCCCGTAACTCAATAGAATCAATGAGTTAGAGTAGGGGCCGTTAGCTCAGTTGGTTAGAGCAGAGGACTCATAATCCTTTGGTCGTTGGTTCAAGTCCAACACGGCCTACCAAGGCATCTTTGCGGGCCGGCCAGCGGCCCCGGGCGCGCGGCCCGATTCGCCTGAGCCCTAGCGC
>Ga0075154_10002129_pt1 | contig 13140 bp, 10 predicted proteins | sample JI71714BDNA_FD_70965 | JGI IMG/M metagenome (GOLD analysis project Ga0075154, IMG submission 70965) | Wastewater effluent complex algal communities from Wisconsin, to seasonally profile nutrient transformation and Carbon sequestration -... | ecosystem: Engineered > WWTP > Effluent > Algae... | reverse complement strand
CTCTCGTTGCAGACGCTGTTCGATCGCCACCCGCACGGCCGTCGTGATCGATTCTCCGGTCATCGCCGCCAGTTCGCGGATTCGGGCATCGGTCTCGGGGTCTTTGATGCTGATCGACATGGATGAATCATCCTTTTCAAGATGATTCATCCTAGCATGGAGGTTTCGCAGGTGATGCCGAGGGTCGAGTTGGCGGGCGACTCGAATTCCGTGCCATGCCTTGCCTGCGACCAAAGGTCGCAGACCCCGGTCGCGGGCCTGCCCGGTGGTGCCACCATCGCCAGCCCTGTTTGCCCCACCCTCCGATGACCGCAAGTGCCGCGCAGGACCCGGTCCGGGTCCTGATCTGGCTGCGCTGGGCCGCGTTGGCCGGCCAGGCGCTGACCATCCTGCTGAGCATTCCGCTGCTCGGACTGCCCTTTGCCGAGGCGCCGTTGTGGGCGGGCTGGACCGCGCTGCTGGTCTTCAACCTGCTGGTGTCGCTGAGCCTGCGCTGGTGGCCGCCGAGCCAGCGCCTCGGCCTGCTGCAGCTGTTGTTCGATATCGGCCAGCTCGGCTGGATGCTGGTCTGCAGCGGCGGCGCGGCCAATCCCTTCGTGTCGCTCCTGCTGGTGCCGATCGCGCTGGCGGCGCTGTTCCTGCCCACCCGCGAGGTGATCGTCGTGGCCATGGCGGCGGCGCTGGCTTATGCCGCAGCGGCCCGGTGGGGTGATCCACCGCACCACGTCCACGGCGTGTTCGGCGATGTCTTCGATCTGCACCTGGCCGGGATGGCGGTCAACTTCGCGCTCTCCGCGGTGCTGTTCGTGCTGGTGCTGACCCATCTGGCGCGACAGCTGAAGCGCCGCGAGCGCGAGCTGGCCGAGCTGAAGGAACGCGCCGCCCGCGACGAGGGGATTCTGGGGCTGGCCACCCAGGTGGCGGCGATGGCGCATTCGTTGAACACGCCGTTGAACACCTTGCTGCTGCTGATCGACGACCTGCGCGATCCGACCGCGCCTCCACCGTCGCAAGCAGATTTGCGCGCGGACCTCGACCGTGCCGGCCAGCTGATCGGCGTCTGCCGCGACCATGTGCAGCAGCTGGTCCGCGATGGTCGCGACGGTGGCGACCCGCAGGCGCTGGCCGACTTTCTCGATGGTGTGCTGGAGCGCTTCGCCCTGCTGCGGCCGGACCTGTGTCTGGACCGGCACTACGGGCTGGACGACCCGGCGCTGCGGATCGCCGCCGATCCGGCCCTGCGGCATCTGCTGCTGGCCTTGCTGGACAACGCGGCCGACGCCACCCGCTTGCAGGGTCAGACCCGACTGGCGGTGGCGGCGCGGAGTGCGGCGGGCTGGCTGCAGATCGAGATCGACGATCAGGGCGGCGGGCAACTCGATGCGCGGCTGGCGTCGGGGCGGCTGTTCGCCTCCGACAAGCAGACCGGCCTCGGACTGGGGCTGGCGCTGTCACACGCTACCGTCGAGCGCCTCGGCGGACGCCTTGCGCTGCTGCCCGGTCCGACCGGCGCGCGCACCCGCGTCGAGCTGCCGCTGGCGGCGTTGCAGGTCCGGAGCTGATCCATGCGCATCCTGATCGTCGAGGACGATGCCGCCTTCGCCGCCCAGTTGGTGCGTTCTCTGGAGCGTCGTGGACACACGTTGTGGAGCGCTGCCGACCCGACCAGTGCGCAGATGCTGGCGCGCATGCACCTGCCGGAAGCCGTGCTGATCGATCTGAGGCTCGGTGAGCAGAGCGGCCTGCAGCTGGTGGAGCCCCTGCGGGCACTGTTGCCGACGGCGCGGCTGGTGATGCTGACCGGCTACGCCAGCGTCGCCACCGCGGTCGAGGCGATGCGCCGTGGCCTCGACGACTATCTGGGCAAGCCCGCCAGCATCGACTCGATCCTGACCAGCCTCAGCGCCCGCTCCGGCCCCGCACCCGCCCCGGTTCCGACCCGGATGACGCCGCTCAATCGCGTCGAGTGGGAGCACATCCAGCGTGCGATGGTCGAGACCGATGGCAATGTGTCGGCGGCGGCGCGCCTGCTCGGCATGCATCGACGCAGCCTGCAGCGCAAGCTGGCCAAACGCCCCCCTGGCGCCGCCCGGCGCGGACCGGTCGAGGATTGACTCAGGCGCCGCCGCAGCGATGGCTGCGCAGGGTCTTCAGTCGTTGGCCCTCGCGTTGCGCGCGGCGCAAGTCCATGCCGCGGGCACTGGCCTGCAGCTGCTGGTTGGCGGTGGCCTGTTCGGCATACCAGGCACATAGCGCCTCGCGGTTGGCCGGGCTGCATTGATCCGGCACGAAGACCGTGCCATCGGCGCCCGGCGTAGTGCCCGCAGGCGCGAGGGCCGCCGGCACCTGCTGACCGCGCGGCAGTCGGCCGATGCTGAAGTAGCGGCTGCCGTCGTGGCGAGTGCATTGCCAACCCTCGGCCTTCGGCGGCGGCGTCACCGGCGCGCTGCTGGCTGACGGTGCCACCGGCGCGAGGCTGCTGGTGGGTGCGGGCGCCGCAACCGCGACCATCGACGGGGCGCTGGGCACGGCGCTGGTGGCCGCGGCGGGGGGTGTCGGGGCACGCGGCGCGGCCGGGGCTGGCGGAACGGTCGGCACCTCGATGCGCTTGACCATCCGGCCCGGGCAGGGCGAGTCCTGATAGCTGTAGCCGGTGCCGCGCTTGCACTTGTAGACCTGCGCGGTGGCCGAGGCACTGGCGAGGCTGAGCAGGATCACCAGCAGCGGAAGCACGAGGCGGCTCATGCGGCCTCCGCGAGGCGCGCCTGCCAGCGCGCGAAGATCGCCGAAATCTGCGGCAAGCCGTCGAGCAGCGCGGCCGGACCGGGCTGCAGGATCACCGGGCTCTTGATCTCGTGCAGCTCGCCGTCGCGCACTGCCGGCAGCGCGGCGAAGCCGGGGCGGGCGGCGACCGTGGCCGATCTGAACTTCTTGCCGCACCAGGAGCCGAGGATGATGTCGGGCTTGGCGGCGAGGATCTCGGTGGCGTCCGGCAGGATGCGGTCCTTCGCGAGGCTGGCCGCGGCCCGGACCGGCAGGATGTCGTCGCCGCCGGCGATGCGGACGATTTCCGCGACCCACTGGATCGCGCTGATCATCGGCTCGTCCCACTCCTCGAAGTAAACCCGCGGCCGTCGGGCGAAGCCCGCAGCGATCGCCTGCGCGGCGTCGATGCGGGCTTGCAGCTCCGCCACCAGTTGCGTACCGCGCTCGGCGGCGCCGACCAGCCCGGCGAGGCGCTGGCAGTAGTCCAGAATCCCCTGCACCGAGCGATGGTTGCTGATCCAGACCTCGACGCCGGCCTTGATCAGCTCGCGGGCGATGTCGGCCTGGATGTCGGAGAAGCCGATCACGAGGTCGGGCTTCAGGTCGAGGATCTGGTCGATTTTCGCGCTGGTGAAGGCGGAGACCTTCGGCTTTTCCTTGCGGGCCTCCGGCGGACGCACGGTGAAGCCGGAGATGCCGACGATCCGGTGCTGCTCGCCGAGGCGGTACAGCACCTCGGTCGGCTCCTCGGTCAGGCAGACGATGCGCTGCGGGTAGGGGTCGCGGGCCATCGTGCGTCAGCCCGCGCCGGCCAGCACCAGCACCGCCAGCGCAACGAACCAGACCACCAGAATGCGGCGGATCAGACCGTGCGCCTGGCGGACCGGCTCGTCCTGCGCGGCGGTCGGCAGGTCGGCGTCGATGTCTTCCTCGATGTCGTCGGCATCGATACAGGCGCGAGCCGTGGCGGCGAGGAAGTCGAGGTCCAGGTGGAACAGGCCCTGGCCGTGGCGCTGATGATGCTCGCGCCAGGCGCGGCTGACCGCGTCGAAGTCGCTGGCCAGCGCCAGCGCGAGGGCCATCAGGTGTGCCGGCAGCCAGCCCAGCGCCAGCAGCAGGATGCCGGCGAACTCGCGCTGGTCGGGGCTCAATCGCTCGCCGAGCCGATCATCATCGGCGAGCAGGGCGGTCAGGCGATACAGCAGCGCACCGGCCGGGCCGAAGGCAATGAACCAGAACAGCGGCCCGAACCAGCGCTTCAACGCCTCGCCGAACACCGGCTCGATCAAGCCCATGGCGCGGCTGCCGGGCGCGGCGTTGAGTGCCTGCGCGGAGGCATCGCGCTCGGCAGGATCGCTCGCGCGCAGCCAGTCGCGCAGATCGAGGTCCAGATCCCGCGGACCCAGCGTCACGAACAGCACCGCGACCCCGACGATCAGGCTCAGCAGGCCGAACAGCGCCCCGGCGATCCACCACCAGAACACAGCCAGCAGCAGCACCGGTGGCGCCAGCAGGACACCCAGCGCCAGCGCGGCGGCGAGGCCATCGCGGGACAGCTTCGGCGTCAGCGCCAGCACATAGCGGCCGAACCAGCGCCAGTCGCGCAGGCGGACCAGATCGGCGACGGCATGGGCGATGCCGAAGGCCAGCAAGCTCGCGAGCAGGGTCAGGGCCACAGTGGCGGTCTCGTCGGGGTTCGGGGGAGGATCGCAGGTGCGTCAGGGTGACGGAAGTTTCCCTCAGGCGCGCGTGGCGTTCTCGGTGCTGGCGTCGGGGTCGTTGTAGCGGTCCAGATCCAGTTCGCCCTCCTGCTTGGCGATGATGCAGCTGACCGCGACGTCGCCCGACACGTTGACGGCGGTGCGGGTCATGTCCAGCAGCCGGTCGATGCCCATGATCACGCCGATCGCCTCGATCGGCAGGCCGACCTGGGTCAGCACCATCGACAGCATGATCAGCCCGACGCCGGGCACGCCAGCGGTGCCGACCGAGGCGAGCGTCGCCATCCCGACCACGGTGGCCAGCTGCAGCAGCGTCAGCTCCACGCCGTAGGCCTGGGCGATGAAGAGGGTGGCCACGCCCTGCATGATCGACGTGCCGTTCATGTTGATGGTGGCGCCCAGCGGGATCGTGAAGGCCGCCACCTTGTTCGAGACGCCCAGCGCCTGTTCGGTGGTCTTCAGCGTGACCGGAATGGTCGCGTTCGACGAGGAGGTGGAGAAGGCGAACAGCAGGATCGGCCGCATCTTGCGCAGCCACATCGCCGGGCTCAGGCCCGAGAACACCTTCAGCATCAACGGGTAAGTGACGAACAGGTGGAAAATCAGCGCCACCAGCACCAGCGCGAAGTACTTGCCCAGCGCCGCGATCTGGGTCAGGCCCAATTGCGCGATGGCGATGGTCAGCAGCGCGAACACGCCATAGGGCGCGAAGGCCATGACGATGGCGACCAGCTTCATCACCACCTCGTTCAGCGAGTTCAGGAAGGTCTCGACCGGGCGGCCCGCTTCACCGGACAGCACGATGGCCAGTCCGAACATCAGCGCGAAAATGAGCACCTGCAGCACGTTGCCGGTGGCAAACGCCGCCACCGGATTCGGCGGGATCATGGTGGTGAGCTGGGTGATCAGCGAGGGCGGCTGCTGGATGTTCAGGGCCTGGCCGCTGCCCATGTCGACGCCGGCGCCGGGCTGGAAGATCGTGGCCAGTAGCAGGGCAAAGCTGATCGAGAAGATCGTCGAGCCGAGGTAGAAGGCCAGCGTCTTCGCGCCGATACGGCCGAGCTGCGCGGGCTCCTTGAGGGAGCCGACGCCGCAGGCCAGGCTGACGAAGATCAGCGGTAGCGTCAGCATCAGCAGGGCGTTCTTGAACAGCTCGCCGACGACCTTCAGCAGGCCGCCAAGCAGCCAGTCGCGAACGATCTCCTGGGTCGCCAGACCGCTCAGATTCAACAGCAGTCCGAGCGCAAAGCCGCCGACGGTGGCGATCAGAATCTGCGCCGTCATCGACAGGCGTTTCTTCGGGGCGTGGGGGATGGCAGTCGTCATGGCGTCGGCTCCAGGGTGGTGTAGGCGGACGGCCCACTGCTGGCGGGAATGGATGCCGCGGAATCGCCGAGCACGGCGCGCGCGTGGGCCTGGATGCGGCCGAGCACGGCCGCCAGCCCGTTGCGGCGGGTCAGCGACAGATGCGCGCCGAGGCCGATGGCCTCGATGAAGGTGGGCGGCGTGTCGAGAATGGTGCGCGCCGAATGCCCGGAATAGACGCGCAGCAACAGTGCCAGCAGCCCGGCGACGATCGCGCCATCACTGGCAGCGCGGAATTGCAGCTCGGACACGTCCCCGTCGGCGGTCAGCCAGACCTGCGACTGACAGCCCTGGACGCGATGCGCATCGTCACGGCGTTCCGCCGGGTAGGGCGGCAGGTGCCGCCCCAGATCGATCAGGTGCTGGTAGCGCTCGCTCCAGTCGGTGAACAGGGCGAACTCGTCGATCAACTCCTGCTGGATGTCGTCGGGGGTCGGGCGGGTGGCGGGCATGGCGCGGCCTCAAAACGGACAGGCCGCGATTGTGCGGGAGTGAATGTGCCCGTCACGCCTTCATCCGCCGCCTGCGATCGGCCGGCGGCGGATCGCTCAGTCGGAGGCCGAGCCGGCATCCGGCAGCGGCGGTGGTTCCGAGGCCTCCGGCGTGGCGACCTCGGCGTCGGCTTCACGGTGTTGAGCGGCGCGCGGTCGCGGTCGACGTGGCAGGGCGCGCCAGCTGCCGTCGGTGCTGGCGCAAGCCCAGGCCCAGCGCAGCCAACCGACCAGCCGGAAGGCCAGCCAGAGCGCGAAGGCCAGCATGGCGAGCCGCCAGACCAGCACCGGCAGCGACCAGGCCGTCACCAGCGGCAGGCTCCCGCTGCTGCGGTCGGCAAACCAGTTCAGCTGGCTGGCGCTGGAGCCGTTTCCGGCGATTTGCATGTCCGGCGTGCCGATCAGGCTGGCCGGTACGGCGGCGGCAAAGGCCAGCAGGACCGCGATGGTCAGCAGCAGCAGGCCGATCTGGACCGTGTTGAACAGCCACGGCTGGAGCGGCGTGGTCCGGCGTTGGCGCGCATCCAGGGCGAGGAACCAGCCGGCCACCAGCACCAGGCCGGGCCAGAACACGGTCGAGAAGGCGGCAGCGAGCAGCACCCAGGCGCCAGTCGACAGCGGCGTGCGACCGCTGCGCGCCAGACCGACTGCAATGAGGAGCAGCAGCAGCAACTTCGGCCAATAGAGCACCGCCGGCCCCAGCGCCGGGCCGCTGACGCCGAGCACCCAGCGCGAGGCCGGCAGCTCGACCCGGATCGCGAGGTTGGAGGCCTCCGCGCCCAGTTCGACCGCCTGCGAGCGGACCTGAAAGCCCAGCGCCAGGTCCTCGCGCCAGTCGATCTGGATCTGCTGCGTGCCCGGACGTACCGGCAGGGTCAGCACGCCCTCGCGCGGCCGCAGGTTCTGTGTCGCCTCGTCGATGCTGACCGACAGGATTTCGGCGCCTTCCGGCAGGCGGATCGGATGCTGGCCGCCCTGGGTGGCGCGCAGCGCAAAGCTCAGCGCCACGGTCCTGCTGCGCGGCCCGATGTTCAGCGTCTGCTCGACGCCGTCGATCGCCACGCTGCCGCCGGGCAGGGCCTCGGGCCGGTGGATCTTGACCTCCAGCACCTCGCCTGGCAGCGGATCGAAGACCGGATCGGCGCTGCCATCGCCATCCTGCGCGCGTTGCGGCACGCCGCTGAACTCGGCATGCCAGGTTTCGCCGACGGCGAAGGTCCAGACCTCGGCGAGCTGGCCGAGTGGCGGTGCGACGAGGCGCAGGCCGGGGGCGCGTTCCAGCGTCGAGGCAAAGTGCACGGCCTGCACGCCGGGCGCAAAGCTCAGCACGGCCACCGGGCCATCCGGTGTGGTTTCGGCTTCGACGTTGCCATCGCTGGGCCGCTCGCCGGCCAGCAGCGGCACGCGCACCGAGAAGCCGCCTTCTTCCGGCGCGATCCGGCGCACCACGGTGACCACCTCCCATTCCAGTCCCAGCGTCAGCTGGCGCTGCACCTCGACAAACGGCGGAAACTGCTGTGCCCGGCTACCGCTGCCACTGCTGCCTGCATCGCTGCCGTTCGGCGCCAGCTGACGGGTCAGATTGACCGTGCCGGACTGCAGGCGTTGATCCTTGATGCCGCCGATCTCGAAGCCGGGTGCCTCGGCTTGAATCCGGCTGGGAATTTCCGGAAAGCTGAGCGCCAGCTGGTCACCGACCAGCGTGCCGTTCATCCGGACCAGATGCACGCCACGCGGCAGCGCGGTCCACAGACTCCCGTGGATCTGGCGCGCCGCCAGCGGACGGTCCGCCAGCCGCAGCGTCAGATCGGAGAGGGCTGCGGCGTCGTTCGGCAGGGGCAGGGCGGCCAGCGTCTCGGCGTGGACCTCCAGCTGGATCTCCAGCTGATCGCCGTCGAGACGGATCCGGGCCTCGGCGATCCGCGCGCAGCGCGAGTCGCAGCGCGGAGCGGCCAACAGCTGTTCGCGCCAGCGATCCAGCAGCTCCGGCGACGGCGTGGACTGTGCCTGCGCGCTCGGACTGGCCAGCGTGCCGAGCAGTCCCAGCACACCGAGGAAGGCCGCAATCGCGGTCGGAGCCGTCGGCGCTGGCGCGCTCACCAGCGCGGGTCCACCGACATGCCAGCGCTGCGCCGCGCGCCAGATCAACGCGCCGAGCAGCAGCACGCTGGCCAGCTGCCAGAGCCGGGTCAACCAGGGCGGCATCAGCACCAGCCGGAAGGCCTGATCGGCCTTCAAGGGACCGTCGAAGCCCAGTTCATGGGTGCGCCATTGCCAGCTGGGTTCCGGCAGGCCGGCCTGCACGACGGTGCCGGTCGCGTACTTCTGCTGCGCCGGGCCGTTCTTCTGCATCTGGACGATCGGGCTCGCGTTTTCCAGATCGGTGCGCTTGATCCGCGCCCCGGTGACTTCGATGCTGTCCAGCTGTTCCGACTGGCCACCCTCCATCGGTGCGTATTCCATCGGCGGCGCTGGCGGTGCGGCCGGGGCCGGGGGCGGTACGAGTTCCTGAGCGAGCCCCTTGTTCATCCGCTCAGACGACTGGTACTCGCGGGCGGCGTCGATCAGCTGATTGGCGCCGTAGCGGATGCGCGTCTGCTCCAGCTGCGGATGCAGCGCGGTGCGAACGGTGGTGTCGGCCCAGGGCAGGGCGGCCAGCACCAGCAGCAGCAGGATCCCGGCCAGCAGGTAGCGCAGTCCGGCGTACAGCCGACCCAGCGGCAGGGCCTTCAGCAGCAGAATCAGCCCGACCGTCGCCAGCACCAGCCAGCGCGGCGCGCCGGGTACGCCGTGCGAGAGCAGCAGGAAGCCCAGCACGATCAGGCCGAAGCCGGTGCCGCCGGCGCGATAGGCGATCAGCGCGGTCAGCGCGACCACGAACACGTTCCAGAGCGACCACGAGGCGATCCAGGTGCTGACCGCCCGATCCGCGCCGGGGGCGGCGAGCAAGCGCCAGCCCGGCGGCAGCTCCAGCGTCAGGTCCGCGCGCTCCAGCGTCTCCGACCAGCCGGCCACCGGCAGCGTCGCGCTCCGCGGCAGTCGGGCCATGGCGGTCAGATCGACGCTGGGCTCGCGCAGCTCCACTCCGGCTGCACCCTCGGCATCGCACGTCACCAGCACGGCCTCGCCAGCGACGGCGGCGCTGCCCAGCGTGAAGGGCGCCGCCAGATTCAGCCGCCAGCGGCTCTGCATGCTGCCCTCCAGTTGATCCAGCGCCGTGTAGCCGCTGCCGTCGAAGTCCAGCCACAGCCGTCGATTCAGGCTCAGCCGGTTCGCGTCATCCGCACGACCGCGGCTTTGCACCGCCAGTGCCACCGACTGCCCGGCGGTCAGAACGAAGGCCGGATTGCTCGCCCACATCTCCGGCACGCCGGCCTGCTGCGGGTCGATCGGCGCGTCCCCGCTGGCTTCGGTGACCCGCAGCGACGGGTCGGCGGCATAGCTCCAGATTTCCTGCCCGGGCCACGGCGCCGCGGCCTCGATGCTCGACCACGTCAGCTGATCGGCCTCGGCGCGGGCTTCCAGCGTCAGCACATGCCGCCCTGGCTGCACCTGCACCCGCAGGCGCCCGTCCGACTCCAGCCGCGCCGGCAGGCTGCCGGCCAGCGCCACCGGCACCAGCCCCGGCAGCAGCACCGGCCCGAGCGTCTCCTCCCGCGCCCGGCCGGAGACCTGCAGCACCACGCGCGTGCTGAGCTGTTGCGGCACGCCATCACGCAGCAGCCGGAACACCTCCACCCGCAGCGCATCGCTGACCGGCTCCGCCACCCGCGCCCGACCCAGCCAGAGGCCCTCGGGACTGCGCTCCAGCGGCGCGATGTCGCGACCGTCGAGCTGCAGGCTCAGCAGCGCCAGCTCCTCGGGCAGCGGCAATCGCTCCGGTCGCCGCGACCAGCGGAACAGCCCGTCGATCCTGTACTCGCCGGCGTCCAGCTCGATCGAGGGTTGCGGCGTCGTCAACATCGGCACCAGCTGACCATCGACGCGCACCTCCAGCGGCGGATCCGACGGCGATCCCGGCAGGAGCACGCGTCCGGCCGCGTAAACCACGACCCGCCCCGAAAAGCGCCCGCCGCTGCCGTCCAGCTCAAACGCAAACGGGTACATCCACACACAGGGTCGCGCGTCGAGTTGCCGGGCGGCGTGATTCAGCAGGACCGGACAGTCCAGCGCCTCCGAGCCCTGCAGCACGAACTCCCGCCAGTCGCGCAGGGCCGGCGGCTCCGCGGCGACGCCGGGCGAGATGGACAGCCATAGAAGGAGGAACAGACGACTGAGCCAGATCAGCGGCTTGCGCATGGCAGGGTCCTTGGTCGGGGCCGCGGCAAGCGGCGGACAGGCAAGAACGAATCATCGCGCGCGATGGGGCTGACGTGAAGAAAATGTTGCCCACGTGGAAAGAAGGACTGATGGCGCGATTACGCGAGACTCGGTGGGTCGGACGGACTCGGCGTGACAATGCGAGGCGTCACCGGTCCGGCCGCTGCGCTACCGCCGTTCGCTGGCCGCGGCCCGGCGAATCAGAAAACGAATCAGAACAGGAGAAACGGATGCGCGGAATGCAGCAGGCACGGGCACTTGCCGTGCTTTCAACCACAGCACCGGCCCGGCCGGCCGCGATGCCGCGCTTTCGGTGCGGTCCGCGCTCATGACCATCCACTGGCACTGCACGGTCGAGGGCGAGCGAATGCACGTCGTGGCCAGCGGCCAGGACGACGGCCTGAATGCCGCGAAAGCCTACGCCGACGCCGTGATGGCGGCAGCACGCGAGCACGGCAGCGGCCAACTGCTCTGCGACGAGCGTCAACTGCAGTACCGACTGGGTGCCGGCGATACCTGGGCCATTGCCAGCTATCTCGCCGAGCACGTGCCGCGCCTCGTGCGGATCGCCCTGGTCTATCGCGCAGACCAAGCCTCCGACGCGCAACTCTGGGAGAACACCGCCTGGACCCGCGGCGTCGAATGCCGCAGCTTCAGCGACATCGACGCCGCCCGCCGCTGGCTGGACGGCCCCGGCGGCTGAGTTCGCCGGGGCGGGTCCGGGCAGAACCGTCGGGCGCCGCAAGGACCGTGCCGCTGGAACTGCGGACGGCGAATCCTGCGCGGACGCCTATTGCAACGGCTCGAAGCCGCTGCGGAACACCAGATCGGGCAGCGTTCCGGTGCCGCTGCCCCGAATCGTGAAGGTGGTCGGATTCTCGTCGGCATCACTGTTGGCGATCGACACCACTGCCGTATGCGTACCCGCCACCGTGGGAGTATAGCGGATCGTGAACGTGGAAATGCTGGCAGGCGCAATCGGCGTTATCGGCGGCGTGGTGATCTGGAACTGCGCGGCACCGGCGCCGGACAGCACCACCGGCGGATTACCGGTCAGCGTCAGTTGCAGCCCGCCGAGGTTCCGGATCGTGAAAGTGCGCAGGAAATTGCTGCCGAGATTGACCGAACCAAAATCGGTGTGATTCGCCAGCGATGGCGTGGTGTGACCATTGGCGATGATCACGCCATTGCCTTGGATTTCAATTTCCGGCTGTAGCAGCGGTGGCGGCGGAATCAACGTTCCCACCAGGACAGAGCGCGTCGTGAAGGCACGATCTCCGGCATCGTTGCGGGCTCGAATGAAGAACTGGATAATACGCCCCTGCGCAACACCGCTGGTCACGGTGGGCGCTATTGCCAGATTCCGGATATTCCCAGCTGGCATTTCGCCCACATTCCAAACCACTATCTCGCCCTCGTCGCAAGTGGATCCAGCGCAAGCACCGCCGATAATCACGCTGTTGTTAAGGAAGTTCACCAGGCTGGGATAGAACATCTCGACCCCAACCCCGGCCATGATGGCGCCACTGCGGTTCTCCACCACCGGAGTCACCGTAAAGGCGCTGCTGGGCAGCAGGGCATTCGGGACTACTGTTGCCGTCAAGGCCAAGTTGGCATTGGGCTTGATCGGCACGACTCGCGTAGCGCGGGTAGTCCCGAGATTACTGGAGGTCACCCTTGCGGCATCGACTTCCACCAGTCGTCCCGCGACTGGCGTATTGGCGCGCAACAACACCTCGCGACGCGTCCCCTGTCCCGTTCCGAGCGAACCCACTGCCCAGACGATCTCGCCGCCGACCACGGTCGGATTGCCATCTCCGCTGATAAAGCTGGTTCCGGCCGGAATCGGCATGCGCAGCTCGGTACCCAGTGCAGCGGTTGCACCGCGATTGGCCGCGGTCAGTAGCAGCCGTACATCCGGATTCGCCACGGTGGGTTCTTCGCTGGCGTCGATGGTCAGGCTCAGCGGGCGGTCTGCGCGGGTTGTGACGATACGTCGCTCCCAGCGGTCGCGGACGCTGTCGGCGTAGGCGCGGGCGACCAGTGGAATCAGGCGACCGTTGGGGTTCGTTGGCAAGATTTGGGGTGTCAACGTGACGGTTTTACCAGTTCCTGGCGGCAAGCTTCCGAGATTCCAGTTTAGTGTCTCGCTTGCATAGCAGTAACCGCCTGAGACGACCGTTGTGCAGACACCGCCGTCTGAAATGGCGTTGTGGTCCAGATATTCAAGTCCGCTGTTGTAAAACATCGCCACTCTGACGTTCGTCAAGACTGAAGTGCCTCGGTTCGTCACCGTCAAGTAGGTATGCAGGAACTCATCCGAGCGTGCAGGTTCATTGCTCGTCACAATCGCAAGGTCTAGCTGTGGTGCGGTCTCTACGCGTGTCGCTAAAGCAGTCCGTGTTGTGCGAGGGAAAAAATCGACATCGCCAGTAATGCTGGCCGCGTCGACCTCCAATAGTGTCGCTACGACAGCG
>Ga0075154_10002128_pt1 | contig 13143 bp, 20 predicted proteins | sample JI71714BDNA_FD_70965 | JGI IMG/M metagenome (GOLD analysis project Ga0075154, IMG submission 70965) | Wastewater effluent complex algal communities from Wisconsin, to seasonally profile nutrient transformation and Carbon sequestration -... | ecosystem: Engineered > WWTP > Effluent > Algae... | reverse complement strand
GTCACCATGTCGTGTATCAACGTTCTCCACACTAAAATAGTGAGTGGAGCAGTTAAAGTCGGGAATCTTAGGTTGTTTGGGCGTCAAGCTTACATCATAGATTCGGCATCGGTTGTTGGGATACGCGGCATACTGACCATTCTCTAGTTCAAGTATATTCATACTCTTGTGCTCGCTAGGGGTTTCGCTGGTGCTGTAGTCAACCGCATCTGGATCCGCGTGGTAATTGTCCAACGTCGTGATGTAAGTGGCGGGCATTACCAGTCCAGTTCTGGTTCTTATCTCCCACGTCATACTCGCCGTAAACTGTTTTACCACACTCACGATACCATAATCCATCGCGTTCCAGTATTGAAGTTCTTCCAGTGGTAAATCTGAATCGGGGGTTTCTGGTGTGGATACGAATGCGCTAATGGGTAGTTTATCAAACATCGCGCCATACTCTGGTAGATACGTCTCGAAGTAGAGGGCTCGACCTGGTATTGATTTGGCGCTTACCCAAACACCTTTTACAAACTCGCCGTGACCATCTTCTAGATCGCGGAGGTATTCTTTTCGCACCCAAACGTGCTGTGATGGTAAGTTGGTGATTAATGTGCTCATGTGGGTCCTTCCTTTTTGTTGCTCTTCTATTTATTCAGGTTTGGATGTGACTTTATAACATCACGAGCTCTGTAGAAACCCGTCGAGGGCATCTAAACCATTTGGGTTACATGATACTAATGGTAACTTCGAGGGTTCAGAGGGCCCCTCGACGGGGCTCCTAGGGTTGCTTAAAACTCAAACAATCCACTTTCGTCAATTACTCGTTCTTGCGTTAGGGTTTGGTTGATTCTCGCAGCCAGTTCTAGATCGGCTTGGCGTGGAGTTCCATCACCAGTGGCGCCCAGCGATGCGATAACTCTGGGGTCGGCTTGGGCTAGTTCTCGCAGATCTTTCTGGTGGAGCAGGATCCAGTTCATCAACTTACTTCGGCGGTCTTCCATTCTACGGGCCATCGTGTTGGATTGGATCGCTGGTGTTTTCTTGTTGGGGAGGGGCAAGGCGGGGATCGCGATTTTGGCCAAAGCTTTGTTGATCTTCTTGATCTGACTTACTGTTGGATCTAGCTCAATCGAAAGCCGGAAGGGTGGTAAGTGTTCAGAAGAGTGACTTACTGGTCCGCACAAGTAAATCATACGGGTCAGGATACCGCGGTCGTGGTCGTTCCAAGTTGCGGGTTCGCCATGTTTTTCGATGTAATCAAGAGCTTGGGTGAGCGTTGCGATCATCGCGTCACGCTCCACGGAACTCATTATAACAAAGGTTTGGGTGGTGGTTGCGTATTGTTCCATTTGGTGATCCTTTCTTCTGTTATCATTCTATTTAGTTGTCTTTTCTTATCGCCATCTCATTTTCATCATGGCGTGCTGGGTTTTTGTCGCTCCCTGAATGATCGCCCAATATCCACTTGATGTTTGTGTTAGTTTAAAAGTTCCAGCATTGTGGTAGTGAGACCAGTCCCGCATGTCCTGTATTAGTGGATCGTCGCGGTCAGTAGTGGATAGAAAGGCGTTTATGAAACCTGGTTCACTAGACCAATCCCTGACTAAGATCTTACTCACAAGGGCCTCTTCTTCAAATCTTTAATAATGCTCTTGATTTGGTTAAGTCGGTCGCGATCGCCATGAGCGTTGGTTATAAGCAACTGTTCAACCATGTTCAAGTCCAGCCCTCTTTTCTGTAAATCTCGTCCAAGTTTCCAAAACGCATGGTTTCTCTGGCCTATACCTCGGCTTACACTTTGATATTCAGCTTGTGCTGCTTCTATCGCGGCAGTTTGATCCACGGACTTATTCTCATTGGCTTTGAGTAGGTTTCTAATAGCTTCCATTTTACTAATTGTGGGCGCAGGTTTTGCTACTGGTTCACTAAACATCGTAAGTGGTGCCCTAGTCAGCCACTTGCTTGGGTTCAGTTCTTCGCCTGGTAAGTTTTCAAAAAAGCTGTCGGTTTGTTCTGAACTTTTACACGGCATAAAAAACAAACTGCTGGGTGTTAGTTTACCAGTATCAAATCCATGACTTAACTGGTTTGCCTTGTTCTTGCCTGGCGCGGCATATCCCCTAGAAGACAACTCATCAAAGATAAGTTTCTTGATGATGTAATCCACTTCAATAGTCATGGGAGTGGTGGTTGGTATTAGTATTCTGTAACGATTACCTCCGCTGAAGGTGCTAAAAGCTACCATTCGAGTGGTAGGGAAGATACTTCTAAAATCCTGCCAAGTCAAATCACCACCATCATTATCCAACCATACTCCGTCCACATATTCAATATTAGCGAGGCCTCGTTGGGTATCAGGACTTTTATCCTTGTTGAAGATTGCTGGACTCAGCAATACGTTTGACTTTTTGTCTGGAACTACTGTGTGGCTTGCTGACTCAAGCTGGTTGATGAGATCATCATTACTGGTATAATGAAATTGCTCGACAACAGCTGAACCGATGTTGGCTACCATGCTTATCATTTTGGGTAAGGGTGAACTAATCAGTCGATTTAACTCACGAGTCATACGAGCTCTTTTGTTCTTTGCTGCTTCCCTTTGTTCAGTTGACTCCCAAGTTCGAGGCCTTCCTGTTTCTTTTGCTTCAACTGGTGGTAGGGTGGAATTTCTGACTACCTTACAGCCTGGAAATACTTTCGCCAAATAGTCAGCGGCTCGCTTGTCGGTTACGATAATGTGCTTGGGCTGATGGTTGTGGGGGTCACGTAAGCTAGTTCTCATGATCGCCTGATAAACCGTCTGTAGATAACCAGCTTCACTTAACTCTTCAGCACTAACATCTAGATTCTGGAGCATCTTAAATTGGCTTGGTGCTGGATTGAGTGCGCTCAAAAAAGCCGCGTTGTTGATGTGGCTGTATTCATTGATGCCATGGCATACGTTGCTGACTTTTACACCAGTGTTCAACAAACTCTTCAAATAGGTTTCATTATCTCGGTTCGTAACAAAGATGTAATCCTTGTTATTAAAACTCTGATCCACTAAACCAATAGCCAAATCCATTACTTGGCTCCCACGAATCATACTATCCCGAAAACTCTTACTCCAGTTGCGATCAAAAAGATATTCAATCGTCAAAAGTGAACCCTGATCATGGGTTTGATAACGGAGATTATTTTGGATCCGCTGATGGACTTTAAAATCCACACTTTCGTTCCATACCTTGTAGAGGATAGAATCTTTGAACATGGCACCCATAATAGTGGTTTCGCCAAATCCACTAAAGAAGTTGGGATTGAGTAGTCCATAAATCAACAACTTGTCTTTGACATTCCGGCCGCTTTTAATCGCCATCCAGTTTGAAGACTGGGTAAAGAGAGTCCATTTTGTTCCATTGATCGCTTGAGTTATGGGTTGGAATATCGCATCCACTACATCACCACCTGCGTTATTGGTGATGGCTTCAAATTGGTCTTGTAATTGTGGGTCATCACTTACTCTCAAAACTGAGTAGTGGGCGTTGTAATTATCCAATTCCAACAAGTCGGTAATCTTGTAGTGGTTTCGGGGAAGGGACAAGCTCATATCTTCAATTGGGCTGATGATCTCATCTATTACCAGTGACCAGTTGGATTGGTTGTGCCAATAATTCAAGTTCAGCGCAATCCAATGACTGATAAAAATTATCTCGCCTTGATCAGGGGGAGTTTTAAGAAGATGCTCTGTTAGTGGTCCGCTGACATTCAGTGGGTGAATATCACTGTCAAATCGAGTAACGCTCAATTTGATACCTAGGTAATTGATGCGGTCGAGAGCTTTGTTATAGCTCTCTGAAATTAGATGTTTGCTGGGTTGGGCTATTGCGATCTTGCGCCCCAGGCGGGCTTGATCGATGGCATCATAAATCGTGCTGTGTGTTTTACCAGATCCAGCAAGGGCGTCTACGTAGTAGATAATTGGATTCGTCATGTGTTCCTCTTTTATCATGGTTGGACCCGCAGAACGGGCTCTACTTGTTCTGCGGGTCCAGGTTCAGCCATGATAGCTAGGTTGTGGGACTCGCCACGGTCGTGGCGTGTAGAGCCCCGCGACCTGTTCTCTATTTATACAACTGTTCTTAAACCAAAGTCAACCCGTAAAATCGGGGGCGATGCCTCCGGCTGACCCTGCGGGCGCCACTCGCGGCGCTCGTCGCCGTTGTGAAGTGAGTAGTTCAGTTGTTCAGTAACTCAGTTGCTACAGAAAGTCCTATATACGTAAAGGTATTTCTGTAGCAACTCGTGCCACGCAAAACATTGAATTTTTCGTTTTTAACCACCAATCGCCCCCGATTTTGGATTGATGAGCTATGTGATGTAATGTTATAAAGTAACATCTCACCAAGTGCTTTTTGATAAATAGATTTGTGAAAAACTGCCGGAGGTAGAATATGAAGACTTATGAACCAATCCACTTCGACCAATTCGAAAGCGAGTTGAAGAATCGTTTACCAGGAATCGACATTGGCTGTTATATTAACTCTGAAGATCTTGATATAGTGGTCGACTTTGAAGTTGAGTTTTTGGGTAAACACCACTTTGGTCAAGCCAGATTCAATCAATCCGAAATAAAGTCTCGTCGTGATCCTTCTGATTTTTGGTCCCAACAGTTGCGACTTATCGTCGATCAAGTATCGGATTGGGCCCGCAAGATTGCTCCCAAATACCTGTATTTTTATCCTGAAGGTAAAAGCTGGTTCGTCAAGTGGGGACCAGCAGGCGCTTATCGAACCACTACCATCAACGCAACCGATTACCACATTGCTTCATGGTTTATTGAGCGTGGCATCACTCCCCACTTTCGTCAGGAACCAGGTTATCCAGAAGGAGTTGGTTACTGGGTTGCTGAGCTGAAGCCAGATCAAGCAGTATTAGCAAAGATGACTTGGAGTAATGTATAAGAGTTTCTGAGGGTCATAGACGCCCTGTGAGGGTCAGGCAACATAGGGTAATACCAGACACCCAAAAGTATTTCCTGACCCTCAGATACCCTCAGATCCCCGTATAGGGCATAACAAGAACAAAAAGGAACAAGATGAAGAAAGAATCAGCAACGCAAAGATTACAACGTATTTGGGCTGAGCGTTCCGCCGCCGACCAACTTACAAGTAAAATGCCGGTAAAAGTCTACACTCGTGAAGAACTGGAAGCATACGCCAGTAGTCGTGGACTAAAAGTATCGCCCAACGCAACTGGAGGGCAAAATGAGCCTGTATCTGACCAATAAAACCATTTTACCAGCAATTCACGCCAACAAAGCGTTGTGGTGTAACGCACCTGAATACCATGATTACCACGCAATTGCTGTTGAGCCTGCGCCAGTAACTTGTAGGCGAACTGGAGCAACCGTAACTCGTCAGATGCCACTTGGTGAAGATTGTTTGACTCCTGAATACTGGAACTTGATGGCTTCGGTAACTGGCGTAGATCCACAAGATCTAATACTCAGAGTAATGACCGGAAGCCATATTCCCCCTGAGCATTTGGCCGATGCGCGACGCCTGTTCCGCCCATACAAACACTTTAAACTGGTTGATGGTCGGATAGTCGAAGTTCTCCGAAGCCACTGGATTGGTAGCCCTGAAACTGGATACTACTCAATCGACCACGCTCGTCCCTCCAAAGAAATAGCCGCTATGTGGTATGAGTTGGCCGACCGCATCAGCAACAAAAGCAACTTTAGAGGTTATGGTTATCGCGAGGATATGGTTGGTGATGCGTTGCTGATGTTAAGTCAGGTGGGCTTACAGTTTGATGAATCTCGAGGTAAGAACGTATTCTCCTATTGGACCACTATTATCAAGAACCAGTTTCTCCAAGTGCTAAATCGAGAACGCAAGACTCGTGAGCTACGCGATACACTACTCAGATCTATGGGCGTTGATGTAGAGGATTAGGTAAAGCAATACTGGTGGAATTGTAGCATCCAGTTGATACCATCTTCTACATCACCACTATCAACTTCCCCACACCACTTGATACCAAATCGGGTTCTGGTGTTGTAGTCACGGGCAAACCACTCTCCATTCAAACAATGAGTAATGTAATCACTGTTGAGATTGTAAGCTTCCCACATGGCCGAAGCAACATGGCCATTGGTCTTGCTTTTAGGGTCATTATTGGTTGGAACATCAAACCAAATCTCGGTGACTCGAACCCCTTCCTTGATTTGTAGGTTTCCTCGACCTTTGTGGAACACCCCTCGGTAAATGGCGCTGTCGCCGCTGATAATAGTTTTCCTGGTCGAGATTGCGCGGGCCAGCTGCGTGGGGCCCGCTGTTCGAAGATGCTGGTCCATTTGAGTTAGAAAAGGGGTCCACATATCTAATACTCCTGTTGTTGATGCGTTTTTGTAATCGTGTGTTGTAGAATCGTCAAGAGGAAAATTCTGGGAAATTCTAGAAAAACCACTTGACGGTCTTATGAACTGCGCTATGGTGGGTTGGTAAGCAAAGCACAGGAATACATAAAGGATTGATTATGGAACTTCTTATCATTATCGTATTGGCAGGTTGGTTATATCTCGATCTTAGCGAGACTGATCAAAGTCGGAAAGAAGCAACTGATCGAGAATATCGTGAACGCCACCAGTGGTGGTAATGGAGGCCAAAATGACTTTTCAGGAATACATTGATACCCTGATGTTTTGGGGTGGAATCATCGTAGTGGTATGGATCGCACTAACCTTTTGGGATCAAGCCATCGAAGATCGGAGGAATAAGCGATGATCGGATCTGTAATCGCACTAACTCTCGCTGGTGTTAATCTACCAGCTGACCCCTGTGCGTCAATTCCTTGGGGCGTAAAGATAACGCAAGAGGAATACTCGAGGCGCGCTCGTGAGTGCGAGCGCAAGCGTAACGCAAAGGCTCTGGCCGAAGTGCGTCGCTATCAAGCCGAAACCCGACCCAGCAACTGGTTTACGTTTGATGAATGTTTACCGCTGGATCATCGCGTATTCAAGTGTGAGAATGATCGCTTCTATGCCGTGTGGCAAGATGATGATCTGGTGGTGTTCGTCGAGAATCCAACCCAACGCATCAGATAATTACTCGGCTGGTGGGTTCTCGCTTTTGTTGGTTCCCCAAATTTCAATCTTTTTTAGCAGTTTGTCTCTGGCTTCTATTGCTTCTTCTAGAGTTTTCAAACCGTTGATTCGATAATCTTTACCATTTCTGGTTACGCCAACCCGAAAACTATTTGGGTCCTGTCTTATCCCCAAATGACCAGACTTACATTTTGATGTTTTATTCCATTGATTTTGGGTGTATGTGGCCTCTCGAAGATTACTCCAGATATTGTTTGAGGGGTTTCGATCTTTATGATCAATAAGTTCTATTGGCCAGGAACCGGTTTGATGAGCCCAGATGACCCTATGTGCTAGAAAAGCAATGTCGTCAATCCAGATTTGTATATAACCAGTCTTTGCTAAACATCCAGCAGGCTTTCCAGCCTGCCTACCATTCCAAGCTTTGGTTTGCTGATCTTCACCAGGTTTTCGCTTCCAAGTTAAGATACCAGTTAACGGATCATAGTCAAGCCGGCTCTTGATATAAGCTGGGGTTATCTGCTTTTCGTGTTCTTTTGAGACTTTAGCCATATTGTGCGCTTACAACATCTATGAGTTTTTGGTCAAATAATCATTCAGGATCTTTAGGTGTTTTTCTATCATCATGGTCCTGACGATCTTTGCTACTACCCAGAAAGTAACCGTAAGCGGTCGAGAACGCGGCGATTAGCGCGCCTTGAAGCAGCATGTCGTCAGGGTGCTGCCAATAAGCAAACGCAAATAAGCCAATAATGACCAGGGCAACTATTTCTCTAAAACTGTTCTTCATGGGGTCTCCTTGAGTAGTTCTCCAACTGTGGTAAGTCGAGACCTACAATCGTCCCCAGCAGCTTCTAGACGTGCTATCCAAACTGCTAGATCCGCATCGGTTGTGATATTGTCCGCTGAGGGCTTTGACAAGCATTCAAACAAACTACTCGGTAGGGGTGGCCTCTGAGCCATCGTTGGGCTTTGTTTGCCCGCGCAGGCGGCCGTTGTAATCATCAAGCAAGACACCAATAGCAGGCGACTCCACACATTTTGTGGTGACTGGAACATCTCTTATCTTCTCCTGGATTGACTGGGTCCTCTCAATAATAGTCCTGGTGTTGGTATCATTAGTGGTTTGAGCCGCAGTTACGTTCTTATATACATCCTCCAAACTTCTAATTTGGGTTTGCGCCATACTCAGTTCTACTTCAAGTAGCGCGTTTTCTTCAACGGTTTCATTGTAATGGCGGACCACCGTAAAGGCACCAAATGCCACGCCAAACAGGGCTACACCCCCAATGATGTATTTGATAGGTATCATTTTGGTGGCTCCTGTGCTGGTGGCGTAGGGGCAGGTGGTGGTGTTGGTGTTGCTGCTGGGGGCGGTGGGGTCGGAGCATCCGACTTTTTACTTGGCACAATAGCAAAACTGAGTCCAAAAGCCGCCATTACAGTTATCAAGAAGATAACCGCTGCCTTGAGCCACTGAAAGGTGGTGGTTCGGCCCTTTTCAACAGCCTCATAATCTCGGATCCAACCTTCCAAAGTGGAAACCCTGGAATTGAAACTATCGACCATTACTTCAACCTCTTTTCGGGGCATTGAATCCTTCTGAATATTATTGATGATGGCTTCTTGATTTGCGTGTCGCGCTTCGGCTCTTTCCAAAATACTCACTCTCGATTCAAATAAATTTTGACGTTGACCCACTTCCTTCACCTCGACCCTCAGATCTTTGACCTGTGACCCAAGTTCGTTGAGTTGAATACTAGAGGTATCAATTTTCCCCTCCATTCTCCCCAGAATCATTGCCAGCTCAAGTGGCATTTTTGAGTCCTCGTTCATTTTATCTCCTATACTCGGAGATTTACGACCCTCCAACGTATTCTGTTGTTGATTAGTTATAGACATGTTTAACCTTCGGGAGGTTCAATCCTACCCAAATACAAAATGATAGATGTTAATACATCAACCGCTTTTTGTGTTGCTGGTATGTCGATTATAATCGACAACTCAACTACACCACTATCCTTTAAAGCTCTTTGCTCATTGAGTGACTGGTGTTTTCCCCACTTGTGTTGATACTCGTCTGGTAGCAGTATCTCTTCAAATAAGTCACCATCTTCATCAAGAGTCGTGATAGCATACGCTCCAACAAACTCGATAGGAATATCGGTTATATCGATGGTATCAATTAAGTCCTCGATACTTGTAAACGGGCTTGTTGGATAAACTATCACTATAGCCTCCTGAGTTAAGCTTCATTTGTAGATACTGGTCCATCGCGACTTACAAACTTTAGAGCTCTTTGTGGAACTTGAGTGCTGCTAGCCGGCCAGCGTTGAGCTACTAGCCGATCACGCGCAATCCAAGTATGATTCACAGCGTCGGATTGATTACCACCCAGCACTCTGATGTGGGTGCTGGTAAAGCCAGAACAAAGACCAACATGGCCTCCACCAGGTCGCTTAAAGACTACAATAGAACCCTGATATAGATCCTTGAGTCCTAGATCACGACCCCAAGTGCCCCAAGCCGATGCTCGAATAGCAATTGGAGGTGGTCTGAATCCTCTTTGTTCAAGCCAGTGGGCGACGGCTAGTCCACACCACGGAACTGAATCCGCGTTGTAGGCTATACCCAGCACACGACTACCAAGTCGCTTTGCCCAACCCATGATGGTTGAACTGTTGGCTACACCAGGAACTTCTTTTACACCAATGTCCTTTTTGGCTTCTCGGAACCAAGTTGGCTCAATTGAATCACTCATCGTTTTCTCCCCATCTAGGGCCTGATTGCTGGAATAGTATTCTATACGCTAGTTATGCGTGGAAGCCAGCAGAACGCATCGCTGGGGCTCCTAGGCTTTAAGTATCTAATAATGACTTTTAATCTAATTCTTAGCTATCATGTTTTATGATAAGAAAACCTCACCAATATCCTCGCACCTGTCCGATTTGTAATTCCTCGTTTGTTGCGAAACATCATCTGATTCTTTGTTGCTCCAAAGAATGTTACATAGCGAAGAAAACTAGGCCTGCTTTCGTTGACTGTATCCTATGGGAAGGAACTGATGGTATCAAACACCATTATGGTATGTATAGCTATGATGGGTTAGTTGGTCCAACTGGTAGAATCTTTTATTCTATGACTCATGGGCCAATACCCAAAGGTATGGTCGTCCGCCACAAATGTGACCATCCAGGGTGCGTTAATGTAGATCACCTAGAAATAGGAACCCAGGCTGATAACAACCGAGACCAATCAAAACGTCTCAGGAATAGGCGCGGAACTTCCCACTTTTCTGCTAAGTTGACCGATGATGACGTAAGGAACATCAGAAAAAGCACAAAGAATAATTGTGAATTAGCAAAGGATTATGGTGTCCATAATACCACTATTCGCAATATCAAACTTGGCCTGTCGTGGAGTCATGTAGTTTAATCCTCCCCATACATTTTCAGAATACCACCAATAACCGGGTGACGTTGAATGTCGGTGTGATCAAATCTCACCACATCAACACCCGGGGTTCTGAGTGGATCAAAGCGAGCCAAAAAGTCCTTGAGTCCATTGTCCTCATAACGATCACTCTGCTTTAAGTCACCAGTAACGATGAGTTTGCTATCTTCACCAATACGAGTTAATACACTCAGGAGTGAAGTTGGTGTTGAGTTTTGTGACTCGTCAAAGAGAATATAGGATCTATCAAAAGTTCTACCTCGAATAAAAGCAAGAGGAACGGCTTCGATAATTCCCTCTTCAAGCATGTTCTTGATTTGTAGTTGGCTGTAATACTTTCCAAAAACATCGAGAACCGGAAGAAGCCACGGAACCTGTTTGGCGATTACATCACCGGGTAAGAACCCGATACCCGTATCATCAACAGCTACATTGGGTCTACAAATTACAATTTTATCGATTATGCCTGACTTGAGCATCTTGATAGCTTGAAGAGTAGCCAGATAAGTCTTGCCTGTGCCGGCTGGTCCTACTCCGAATACGATCGAAGTGTTTGGATCTTTGATAGAGCACAGAAATGCCTTCTGTGCTAGGGTTCGTGGTTTTACTTCAACGGCTGATGGTTTCGCGACTGCTGGTGCTGTTTCTTTTCGGTAATTCTTTCGATTGCTATAACCTGATTCAGTTGGGTCCCAGTTGCGATCCTCACGTGGATTCGGCCTGTTCGCTCCTCGGGCGTTCCTTGCTTTATATTTGGCCATATTAAGTTTCCTTTCCGACATGAGTCCAGGCCTTACCGTTCCTGATGCTTGATATAACCGATGTTCCGATTCCGAATTTTTTAGATAACTCTCTCCCAGTAATTTGCGGATTATTTTTGATAAATCTAACCTTCTCCTCATCCAACTTTGAGCCAGTTTGCTCTGAGCCTTTTAGGTATATAGCACGACCGCGCTCATGCTTATCCCGCATATTATCCAACTGAGTCCCAACCTCAAGATGTTCAGGATTTACACAGTTTTTATTATCACATTTGTGTCTAATGACTAGACCACTTGGTATTGGACCAATATAATGCTCATATGAAAAACGGTGAGCGATATAGCGAGTGTTATCCCAGTTTAGTTGTCCATAACCCTTGATGCTTTTAGATCGATGACTATCCCACTCCCAACATCCTTTTGGGTGATCTTTGTTGATCTTAGAAACGCGAGTTAGAAAATAACCAGTTACATCCAAATTAAGGATAGTCCATTGGTTTGGCATGTGTTACTCCTGTTCTAGCAGACCGGCTGCTTTCTTTTGTTTGGTGATAGCTTTTAGATATTGCTCACGGCGAGTTGGATCCTGATAACCTTTTATCACGCGGTGATTAAAAGTCATCAGAATGTTACCATTCAGCGATAGTGGATTGGTGAGTGCGTCTCGCTTGACTAACTCAACGAGCTCTAACCAGCTGGCTTCACCTGAACTAACACAAAGGTGAATAATTGTGCGAGTCCAGGCGCTTTTACCAGTAATAGCGTATTGGGCATCCATGATTTTACTGGTCCCCCAATAATCACGCCAGTCGGATTCCTTGTGGATCTTACCCGCTTTTCTCGACCAGAAACGTTTTTTTCCGATATACCACTGTCCAGTAGTGGGGTTTTCGATTAGATAAACGAATGAGTCGTAAGTTAGCGGGTCTTCACCCTGTGGTATAATCCAGGTCATACCATAGTTATCGGTTTAGACGATTAGGTCGAATACGTTATCGCTGATTCTCTTGAGTCGAGCCGTCGCACCATTATTCAGGGTTAGCACACCACTTGCTGGTGGGTTAATCGTTACACCAGCTTGAGCCGCGATGGTTAGAACACCAGCACCAGCATTTCGGATCGTCCACTCTGTATTCTCATCATTATAGAACGTATTGCTTGAGTTTTGAACCGTTAGGGTTTTGGCCGAAGCGTTCGTAAACCTCATGTAAAAGGTAGATGATGGGTTCAGGTTGGTAGCGGTTCCAGTGATGTTCTGAACTAGTGGATAAAAAGGTGCTGGTTCAGGTGCTGGTGGAATGTTGGCACTGATAACCAGTGAGCGCTGACCAAAAGTATCAATCTGATTATCGGTATATTCTTCAGTTTCAACCGTGATACCAGGTCCAGCTTTTACTCGGATAGCAGTTTGATCCAGTGAGCTAATCCAACGACCACCATTTACGTCTTCCCATACCCAAAGTGGTTGGCCAGGATCCACCAGAGTGGTTTGGCCAAACTCATCAACATCGAGTTGTAGATCACGCAGATACAAATCAGTAATAGGTGTGCGGAAAACAAAGCCTTCACCAACCGACGCGATATTCAGCTGTGAGCCGCGTAGAGTTACAGCATTGGGTCCGTTCTCATCAACAGTTAGACCATTTAGATAAATGTCGCCAACTGGTAGAAAGTCCTGATCGGTGATTGGATTGCCAAACTCATCTTCGACCAGAGTTTCTTGAACGAATCGAACCGAAGATCCTCCCCCAGATCCGCCCATGATACCAATCCAGCGACCCTGACCAATCTCTTCAATAGCAGTAGGCTTGATGATGTTACCACCATTGTCCTCTTCTACCGAATCCTCATTCCAGA
>Ga0075154_10002126_pt1 | contig 13146 bp, 8 predicted proteins | sample JI71714BDNA_FD_70965 | JGI IMG/M metagenome (GOLD analysis project Ga0075154, IMG submission 70965) | Wastewater effluent complex algal communities from Wisconsin, to seasonally profile nutrient transformation and Carbon sequestration -... | ecosystem: Engineered > WWTP > Effluent > Algae... | reverse complement strand
CGGATCATCAATACCCCCAAACGTGAAATTGGTGCCGCGACACTGGAACGAATTGGTAGTCTTGCCAATTCGCTCCATATCAGTTTGTTCGACGCTTGCTGTGCCCCAGAGTTATCTGATGAACTTTCTGCGCGCAGCCTCGCTGCAGTGCGCGAATTTTCGCGCTGGATGGTTGAGCTCTCCGACAATGCGGTGCGCGCAGAACCGGCTGAGGCGGTGCGGGATCTGATCCGGCAAAGCCGTTATGAAGCGTATTTATTTGAAGTCAGTAACAGTCCTAAAGCCGCTGAAATGGCGCTTAAAAACGTCAATGAGCTGTATCGCTGGATCACCGAAATGCTCAAAGGGGATGACGAGCATGAGCCGCTAACCTTGGCCGAAGTGGTCACCAAACTGACCTTACGCGACATGATGGAGCGCAATGAAAAAGACGATGATGCCGATCAGGTCCAACTGTTAACGTTGCATGCCTCCAAAGGTTTGGAGTTTCCGTTTGTGTTTATGGTCGGCATGGAAGAGGGTATTTTACCGCATCAAACCTGTATTGATGAAGACAACGTTGAAGAAGAGCGACGCCTCGCTTATGTGGGGATCACCAGAGCCCAGCGCGAACTGATTTTCACGTACGCCCGCGAGCGACGTCAGTATGGCGAAACCATCAAACCTGAACCCAGTCGGTTTTTACAGGAATTACCATCGGATGATTTGGAATGGGCACAAGCTGCACCGGTGAAAACGGAAGCGCAGCGCCAGCAAACTGGCCTAGCGCATTTGGAACGATTACGCCAATTGTTGAAGAAAGACTGATTCCAGCGCTGGTTCTAATAAACTTTTGACTAGACGGCCTTGCATATAACAACAGCCTTGTTCTACCAGCAGCTGGCGGACATCACCATCATCCACACCATCAGCAATGACTCGGAATTTATAGCTCTGCGCCAAATTGATTAAGATATCCAACATCTGCCGTTTTTGCTGTTGCTTGCTTAAATTCCGACAAAAGGATGGATCAAGTTTAATAAAATCAAAGGGGTATTGTGTTGCAATACCCAGTGGCATGGTCTCTGCTCCAAAATGCTCAATCGCAAGTCGCACGCCTAATCGTTTTAACTGATACAAATAATTTAAATTGGATGGGTTTAGTTTGACTAAATCATATTCCGCAAAACCTAACGACAAGCGATGGAGCAGCGGCTGATAAGGCAACAGGATTTTGTGCAACCGATCAAACTGTACCGGGTTTAATAAATGCTGATGACAAATTTGCAGACACAATACTGCAGGCTGTTGGTTTTGCTGTAATTGCTCCAGCAACTGCTGCACAATTTGCAATTCAATTTGTGGCAACACACCGGCCTGCGCGGCCTGTCGATTAAAATCCTGTTGAAGCCCAAGATTCGGGTGAACCCATTGCATCATGGCCGCATAACCCAACACATGATGTTTCTCGCTGCACACAATAGGTTCGTATTCCACCGAAAATTGCTTGTCCGTCAGCGCCTGATGTAATGCTTGCTCCATGCTGAGTTCCTGCAACAGCTGCATCCGCATGCTGTCGGTAAAAATCACAAAACGGTTACGGCCCATGGCTTTGGCCTGATACATCGCAGCATCCGCATCTCTAAGCAGAGCGTCGGCACTGACATAATCAGGTTTATAACTGGCAATACCAATACTGGCGCCAGAGTACACAGATTGGCCTTGCAGCAGCATGGGTTCACGCATCGCCTCAATAATTCGATCTGCCACATCCTCTGCATCACCATCGTCGGTGAGCTGTGTAAGCAACACCACAAATTCATCACCGCCAAGCCTGGCCACTAAATCATGTTCACGCACTGTCCGCAGAAGACGCTGGCTGACCTCAATCAGAAAACAGTCGCCAACATGGTGACCCATGGTGTCATTGATCAGCTTAAACCTATCTAAATCAATGAATAAAAGTGCAAAACGCAGATTGTTTTCACGGCCGCGCAAGGTAAATTGCTGCTTCAGTTGCAACATGAACATTTGTCGATTGGCGAGGCCCGTTAAGGTGTCGTGGTTGGCTTCATGAAACAAACGCTCTTCAACTTTTTTCCGTTCTTCGACCTGCAAACGTAAAAATAAATTGGTTTGGCGTAATTCACGAGTGCGCTCGAAAATTTTCCTTTCTAGCTCTTCCTGATGCAGTTTTTGCTGTTCAGTGTTGAGCTTACGTTGAATGGCCACGGCAATATGCTGTGAAACAAAACGTAAAATATGCAATTCGCTTTCGCTGTACAGATAACTCTCATCATAGGATTGAACCGCAATAACCCCTAATGCTTGCTGGTCAATCAATAGTGGCGCGCCCAGCCAACTGGTGGCATGTGGAGCCGCAGGATCCGATTCGGTGACCAACCGCATCACTTCACCTTGCTGCACTAGCAAATCAGATAATTCCCGATTAATCAGTCGAGCTTCGCCGACTCGCAGTACATACTCGGTAAAACCTTTACGCAATGGTCTTTCTTGAGCAGGAGGAGAATACTGATCAACAAAAAAAGGAAAACTAAGTTTTTTTCCGGTTTCATCTAATAATGCAATGTAACAGTTATCGACCTGCATCAAGCCCGCCAAAATCTGATGAACTTCGCGATAAAACCCAGTCATATCGGCGTTGGTGGCGGTGAGCTCTGAAATTTTATATAACGCAGCCTGCAGTTTTTCAGCATTGGTCCGCTCGCGAATTTCACGCTGAAGTGAATGGTTAATATTTTGCAGCTGACGAGTCCGCTCACGCACGGTTTGTTCAAGCAATTCACGACTTTTGACCCGGTCAATCGCAGTGACGGTATGACCGGTAATTGCAGTGAGCAAATCAACGTCCCGCTGTTGATAATGATAAGAATTGTCGTAAATCTGTATCACCATCACACCGATGAGTTGACGGCCACGATTTAATGGCACCCCTAACCAATGATGGCTTGGTGTACCTTGTGAACGAATATCCCCTTGCTCTAGCAGTTGCTTGAAGCGCTGTTCATCACAGAGCAACATCTGTTTGGTTCGCACCACATAACCCGTGAGCCCATTTGCAAAATCTGCTGCACTGAGGTCATTGATTTTAAGTTGGTCTTTTTCGTCAGCAAAATATTCGAGGCTAAAAACACCAGTTTCATGATCGACCAGCACCACATAAAAATTGTCTGCACGTAGGTATTGATTGAGGAGTTGATGGATGGCTGGATAAAATTCGGACATGTCGGAGAGCGTGCTCGCCAGCTCAGATAAATTCAGCAAAGCCTTCTGCACTGCATAAGCCAATCTATATCGTTCAAGCAATGATTTTAAACGGCTCTGTGGCATTAAAGGCGCTTTTTGCTTGGCTGCGGATTGCGTTAATTCCTTCAACTGTCGCTCTTTTTATATGTGAGTGATCCTGTAGTCGGATCTTATTGAGAACAGCTTCTATTATGCACAAAGATTAAGCAGATGAAAGCATTTATCCAATGCTAGGTGGATTGTTTTTATACGATTTTGTTCTTGGCGCTATGAGTTAGACTATATCCTGCTGACACCGCCGATTGGATGCTAAATAGAAACAAATCAGCACCTAAGTCAAATCACAGGCATAAAAAAACCGCCAAACACGGCGGTTTTTTTTCGATTTTAAATTTTAGACGCCTTCAATCATAAATTTAATTGCATCAGCAATTTCGTCGTCAGAACAATCAGCACAGGTTCCGCGTGGCGGCATGGATCTTATCCCTTCGATAGCATGCTTTTTCATCAAATCAAAACCTTGAGCAATCCGTGGTTTCCAAGCTGCATCACCTTTTTTGGGCGCATCTAAAGCACCGGTACCGTGACAAGCAAAACAAGCCGTTTGATACACTTGCTCACCGGTCCGAGGACCTGTTGGTGCTGCGACCACAGGTTCTGCACCGGCTAAATACACTTGGCCGACCGGAGCAATCCGAGCTTTTAATTCATCGGTAGATTTTTCATCAGTACTGGCTTGAGCAACCAGAGCGCAACCTAACAAAGCAATAACGAAGGTAATTTTTTTCATTGATCGGGATCCCCGGAAATTAAGCCGCACAAATTATACGGTATTATAGCGCTGCTGGACCAAAGAGTGAAAGCCCCTGTATGCGCATGCTTTAGATTCCACTTCACGCAAACTTCTGATCCAACCTGACTAAATGGAATCAACCTTGACCTTAGCGAATATTCATCGAAATGTCTGGTTAAAACTTCTGCAATTCAACAAATTTTTTTTCGTTTTTGTGCTTTGCAAAAGAAATCGTTGTGGTAGTCTAGTAACCCATTCGTCAGGCCAGCTCGCTTCTTTTGAGCATTGCTGACGGTGCGGAAAAAATATTTTCCACAACAGGATGTAAAGAATAATAACAAGGGTCTGTGTTGTCTTCCCCTTCGTTTTTTGTTTTATTCTCAACAACTTAACTCACTTTTTGATGCTCAGGTATTTCGGGCTCACACGCTATTGCACGAATTTTCTACACAAACATACTCACAACTTATCCACAGCTTGCCGCTTCTGGCCGAAGCAGACAAATTGTGGCATCCTTAGTTAAAAATCTTCGGAGCTTCGCTCATGGTGCAAATCCCTGCTGATCCACTGATTCTGGTGGATGGTTCTTCATATTTATTTCGCGCTTACCACTCGCCACCGCACTTAACAAACTCCAAAGGTGAAGCAACCGGTGCTATTTATGGCGTGGTCAACATGCTGAAAAGCCTGTTGCGGCAATATAACCCGAGTCAGATGGTGGTGGTCTTTGATGCCAAAGGTCCAACGTTCCGAAATACCATGTATGCGGAATACAAAGCGCACCGTCCACCGATGCCCGACGATTTACGGACCCAAATTGAGCCATTACATCAAATAATTGATGCGCTGGGCTTGCCATTGTTGTGTATCAGTGGTGTGGAAGCGGATGATGTGATTGGCACTTTGGCTGTTCAAGCCAGTGCCGCCGGCCGTCATGTATTGATTTCAACCGGCGACAAAGATATGGCCCAACTGGTTGACCAACATGTCACCCTGATCAACACCATGACAGACACCATCCTAGACCCTGCAGGGGTTCGCGAAAAATTCGGTGTGGGTCCAGAGCTGATCATCGACTTTCTCGCATTAATGGGTGACAAAGCCGACAATATTCCAGGTTTACCTGGGGTCGGTGAAAAAACTGCCCAAGCCTTGTTACAAGGCCTCGGTTCTATTGAAACCTTGTATCAACGATTAGATGATATCGCTGCACTTGGCTTTCGTGGCAGTAAAACCATCGCCGATAAAATGCGTGAATTTCAGCCACAACTAGAACTGTCTTACCAGCTAGCCACCATTAAAACGGATGTTGATTTGCCAATGCAATATAACGATTTGCATTTGAAATCACCTGATTACCCTAAACTCGCAGAGCTTTATCAGCTGTGTGAATTTAAACGTTGGTTAGCGGAAGTCCAAAGCGCTGAAAAAATCAATGCCGCCAGACCGCTCAATACCGCTCAAAGTTTAGCGGCAGTGACACCATCAAATGGAAAAGTGGCAGATCATCCAGCCGCTGATATCGCGATACCCGTAAATCAGCCTGATCGTAGCCAGTATCAAACCGTTCTGACCCGCGAGCAATTAACCCAATTAGTGGAGCTGCTCGTCGCCACTGAATTAGTCGCTTTTGATACTGAAACCACCAGCTTGGATTATATGCAGGCAGAGCTCGTAGGTATTTCTGTGGCGACAGCCCCTGGTCAAGCCTGGTATATCCCAGTAGGCCATGACTATTTAGGTGCACCAGAACAACTAGACCGAGCTTTTGTCTTAGCGCAGTTAAAACCTTGGCTGGAAGATGGCAATAAAGCAAAAGTTGGCCAGAACCTGAAATACGATATGAGTATTTTGGCGCGCTACCAGATTGAACTTCGTGGCATCCGTTTTGACACCATGCTCGAATCTTATGTGCTCAATAGCGTCGGCAGCCGTCATGATATGGATAGCTTAGCCCTTAAGTATTTAAATCATCAAACGATTAGCTTTGAAGATGTGGCTGGAAAAGGTGCTAAGCAACTGACTTTCAACCAGATAGAACTCGAAAAAGCTGCCGAATATGCGGCAGAAGATGCGGATGTCACCTTACAGTTGCATCTAGCGCTGTGGCCACAATTAACCGAGCACGCCAATCTGGTCAATGTATTGCAAGACATTGAAATGCCATTACTGCCTGTTTTATCAAGAATGGAACGTGGTGGAGTGTTAATAGATGCGGCACTGCTGCATCAGCAAAGTGAATTGCTGACCAAGCGGATTGGTGAGCTGGAGTTGCAGGCACATGAACTCGCTGGTAAACCCTTTAATTTATCCTCACCCAAACAGCTGCAGGAAATTCTGTTTACCGAGCAAGGGTTACCGGTACTGAAGAAAACACCAACAGGCGTGCCTTCCACTGCCGAAGAAGTACTGACAGAGCTGGCACACGATTATCCGCTTCCCAAAGTGATTATTGAGCATCGCACCTTGGCCAAGCTTAAATCGACCTATACCGATAAATTACCGCAAAGTATTAACCCGGCAACAGGCCGTGTTCATACTTCATATCATCAAGCAGTCGCCGCGACCGGCAGACTCAGTTCAACCGAGCCCAATCTGCAGAATATCCCAATCCGCACCGAAGAAGGTCGTCGGATCCGTCAGGCGTTTATTGCACCTGAAGGAAAACGAATTCTGGCGGTGGATTATTCACAAATTGAACTGCGGATCATGGCACATTTGTCACAAGATCAGGCGTTATTGGATGCGTTTGCTAAAGGTTTGGATATTCACCGAGCTACCGCTGCCGAAGTCTTTGGCGTGCCACTCACCGAAGTCACCACGGAACAACGCCGCCGTGCCAAAGCAGTCAACTTCGGCTTAATTTACGGAATGTCTGCTTTTGGTTTAGCAAGGCAACTCGATATCGGCCGTGGTGAAGCTCAGCATTATGTTGATACCTATTTTGCCCGCTTCCCTGGCGTACTTGCTTATATGGAACGCACCAGGCAGCAAGCGCATGAGCAAGGTTTCGTCGAGACGCTGTTTGGAAGACGCTTATATTTACTGGAAATACACAGTAAAAATGTGGGTCGTAAAAAAGGTGCTGAACGAGCGGCAATCAATGCGCCAATGCAAGGCACCGCTGCAGACATTATTAAAATGGCTATGCTGGCCGTGGATCGCTGGCTGCAACAACAAGATCAAAGCAAAATTCGGATGATCATGCAGGTACACGATGAACTCGTTTTTGAAGTGGACGCTGAGTTATTACCCGAATATCAACAGCAGATCGTCGAATTGATGCAACAAGCAGTCAAACTGGACGTGCCGCTGTTGGCAGAAGCAGGATCGGGTATGAATTGGGATGAAGCGCATTAATTTGCAAAATAAATGACAATTGAATGGAACTAGTTGTGTTTATTAGCATCTGATTAATTGTGAACATCCACATTCCTGGTAATGCCCTTTTAGCCTCTGAACTTGCAGAGGCTTTTTCTTTTACACCTGCGAAGTATTCGAGCATTAAATCCGGTAATTAAATTACGGTTATTCGTGAAAATTCAGAATAAAGCAAATTTTTGTTGTTTTATTACATAATGCGCTTGCTTTTTGAACGAGTCTGAGTAAAATCGATTTTGTAGGGTACAGAGGTAAGATGTTCTATCTTTCAACAGAAATAGGCTTTACCGCTTGATTCTGAATAGAAAGTAGGCTTATTTAGCCGCCCCACTGCTTGCAGTGGGGCGTTTTTTTTATCCAAAATCTGAAAATTTACTAGATTTTTTAGAGCAAATACTTCAAACATTTAAAAATCTATGTATAATGGCGACGTCTTGCTAGCAAGACACCCTGTTGATTTGAAATTATTGATAGCTTCTCCCCGTTTGCTATGCCGGCTTCTCTTTGAGACGCCGGTTTTTCTTTTTGGGGGATTGGCAATTGAAGTTGTAATTAACTTAGATTTCTTACTGAGGTTATCAAGGTAGCAACAGGCCGTTTTTTGACGGGGAACTGACAGGGCATCGTAATGAAGTGATTGATCAAGCAGCAATGCCTGATCACTGTTTATGTGTCAGGCTGCTCAGTCAGATAAAACCACTTAAGCATCTTGTGCTATAGCAGCATCTTCGCCATCTCGGCTGTACCATTGATCCAGCACTTGCTCTAACTCAGTTAAACCTTGTTTGCTCAGAGAGCTAAAGGTATGCACTGTAACATCGCCCATAAATGCAAGTGATGCTTCACGGACTTCCAGCAACGTCTTTTTCCGGGGGCCCGGGCTCAGCTTATCGGCCTTGGTCAACAGTAATAATACTGACAACTGACTTTCAACGGCCCAGTGAATTAATTGCTGATCTAAATCCTTCAGGGGATGACGAATATCCATCAACACCACTAAACCTTTTAGACTTTGCCGTTTCATCAGGTATTCACCTAATGATTTCTGCCACTTTTCTTTGACCGCTAACGGCACTTTGGCAAAACCGTAACCAGGTAAATCGATGAGTCTTTTTTCATCTGCTAGTCGAAACGTATTAATAAGTTGAGTTCGACCTGGAGTTTTACTAGTTCTTGCTAAACTATTTTGCCGGGTGAGCGTATTTAAAGCACTGGATTTACCAGCATTGGACCGCCCAGCAAACGCGACTTCGATACCGGTATCAGGTGGCAAAGCCGAAATATCTGGGGCACTGGTTAGGAAACTGGTCTGCTGATAATTAAATTTTGCTTTATACACAACTCACTCCGACGTCAAATTTGACTATAGTGTAGCGGATCTAGTTGATCTGAAGAAGCATTAGCCGCTTGAATGGGATTTTATCTGGCTAAGTTTCGTGTAAAATAGCCATAATTCTTAGGGTTATTATTTTTTATTCCTGTATTTTGCAGGTTCACGCTGAACAGAGACGGGTAAACATGAAAAAATTCGCACTTCCAGTCATGCTTTTTTTAGGGTTAGTAGGCCAAGTTTCCGCTGTTGAAGGCGATGCAGAAGCAGGCAAAGCAAAATCAGTTACTTGTGCTGCTTGTCATGGCCCTGACGGTAACAGTCCAACCGACATGTATCCAAAAATTGCTGGCCAGCACGCTGGCTATACTTATAAACAATTAAAAGAATTTAAAGCCGGTATGACCTCTGGCGGTAAAGAAGGTCGTAATAACGCGGTGATGGGTGGCATGGTTGCAGCTTTATCTGATCAGGATATGAAAGATTTAGCCGTGTTTTACGCCAGTCAAACCATGAAATCAGGCACGACGCCGGAAGACGTAGTTGCCCGCGGTCAACAGTTGTTCCGTGCCGGTGATATGGATCGCGGTATCGCCGCTTGTATTGCATGTCACGGCCCGCGCGGTGTGGGGCATAGCCTTGCAAATTTCCCAAAAATCTCTTTCCAGCACCCAGCTTATATCAAAGCGCAGCTGGAAGCTTTCCGCAACGGCAGTCGTGCTAATGATATGAACGGCATGATGCGCGATGTTGCGAAAAAGCTGACTGATGAAGATATTGAAATTTTGTCAAAATATTTAGCTGGCTTACATTAATTTTTAAGCACTTGAATTAAACATCCGCCTGTTACTTAGGCAGATTTGTTTGGGAACGAGTACAAGGCCTGAGATTATTCAGGCTTTGTTATTTCTGGCATGTGCAATTCTAAAACTGCAGAATGGCTAAAGGCGATCACAGGCAAAACAATCTCCTTTCCAATTTGCAAACACTTATCAAACTGAGGTTGACATAAAATGTCATTTGCAAATGAACCATCAGTTACTATGGGGTTTGCACATAGCCAATGCAGATATCGCCTGAGATATTTATGATCATAAACTGACAGCACCCTAAAAAGATAAATCCACAACATACTCACGAATAATTCCAGATAGAGATGCCAACAATTAACATATTCATGCCACTCGTTAGCCATTAGCTGTTTTGCAATCCTATGGTTTACAGTCGAATTTTCACACAAAGCACGATGAAGAGAGGTTATTTTAAGACAGTTCACTTCGAGCGTGTGAGATATATCTCACACAAGGCGTGAGAATTTCACCCATAAATTTGCATCTATTTATGGGGCTCGACCGGAAAATATTGCTAACTACCTGATTTAATTTGACACTCTAAAATGGTTCAATTTTTTTATGGTTTTTTTTTGTGCACAGTATTGCCATTCTGCACAATAGGTGTAAATTAAACCCCGTTACAGATTGTAACGTTTTAACAAAATGGAATTTTTAAGCACGGAAAGCATGAGTGCTTCGGTACATTCATCAAGACATCATCACTGATGTCAGCGTTTTTAACGCGAGCAAGGAAGACTAAAAAAGTATTAGGACGATCGCGAATAATTATTTGTATAGGGAAATGACCTAACAATATATGGAAACTGACCAGACAGGGTGTCTCACGTAAGTCAGGATGATCTAAATAAATTCAGCACCTTTCAGTGCAAATCTTCGAGCGGCGGTAAGTTTTACTTACCGCCGTTTTGTTTTTTGGCATTTTAATTTAAACATTGCTGCGCGTGATGACTGCGCCCAACAGGTTTCAGAGCCGTCAAATTTTGGTATCTGCGCGTCGGCATGTCGTTGCGCTATTCTGTAAAAACACCGATGCATGCGAAATACATAGGCAGCGTGCAGAAATCTGGTTAAAATACGCGCCCTTTTCTACAGGTAGACATTATGACTCGCAAAAAAAAATCACGTACCTCCGGCCAGCTTGGTATTCGGCATAAACCCTCTGCAGAAGCCCGCCAGGAACGTGAACGCCCTGTAGAAACCAAGAAAAAAGGCGCTGGCCTAAAACCTGGCAGCCGAAACTCAGCCCAGATCGAAAAGACCTCTGAAACCAGCAATAAGAATAAAGATCCACGTCATGGCAGCAAAACGCCTATTCCGTTGGTCGCAACCGTTGCCGAACAGAAACTAGTGGCACCACAAACTGAACCCAAAGCGTTGCTAGCAAAAGTAAAACCGGTTGAAGTTCCGCCGCAAGTGGAATTAGAGCAAATCGAGCAGGATGAAAAACTGCAAAGCTTGCTGGAGCGGGTAGAACAAGGCGAAATTCTAACGGGCAAAGATGCCAAATATTTCAATGCCAAAACGGCACGTCATGCCGAATTGCTGACATTGCTTGGTCTGGATCTGGAAGATGAAGAAGACGACGCAGACGAAGAATTAGATGAGCTGAGTAAACTGGAGCAGGTTGACTGGCGTAAAGACTTACTCGGTGAATAACAGGCGGATAATTTGATGTGGTACGCATTGTTTGGACTTGGAGTGGTGATTGTCGCAGGCCTAGCGTTTTATTTAGGTCAATTGCTGTTTCAACTGCGAGCACAACAACAAAAACAACTGCAGGCGATGCAGGTGCAGCAAAAAAAACAAGCTGAACACCAGCAATATCTGCTTGATAGTATTGTATTTATTGGCAAAGCCACATTAGAACAGCAGTGTGAAGTCTCTGAAGCAGCACTACGCATTTGGGTATTATTGGAAAATCTGCAGCCGGATCTGGCACAGGCCAGCCGTTGGCCAGGATTGTTTGCCATGTACGACTGCGTCAAAGCCATGCCGACTCACGAAGCACGTAAAGAATTGGAAAAAAAGGAATTGCGTCGTCAGGACCATCTGCGTCAGCAAACTGAAATCCAGCTCAAAGATGCTATCGAAACGGATATTCGTGGTTTATTAGAACTGTTACAACAGCGCCATTAAAGTGAATTAGAGACGTTACATAAAAATAATGTCCGTCTCATGACCGAGTGACTTTATCGTCATTCGCTGAACACATTAAAACCATCTGTTGTGCGATTTATTGCGCGATAAAAAACCGGGTTCAACCCCGGTTTTTGTTTTTAACATCGTAAACCGTGATTATTGTTTATAAATCACACCTGCTTTCATCACAAAACTTACTTTGCCCATCAGGCTGATATCCGCCAGTGGATCGCCGGGCACTGCGATAATATCTGCGACTTTACCGGCTTTCAGGCTACCTAACGAATCGGCGACACCTAATAATCTGGCACCTTCAATGGTCGCACTTTGCAGCGCTTCCAGGGGTGGCATCCCAGCTTCAGTCATAAACACAAATTCCCGCCAATTATCACCATGCATCCCCACACCTGCATCAGTTCCGAATGCTATTTTGACCCCTGCTTTATAGGCACGAGCGAAGGTTTGTTGAATTAATGGCCCAATCGCAGCAGCTTTCACCCGCACCATTTCTGGGAAAAAACCAGGGATTTTAGCTTTTTCAGCGACATATTTACCCGCGCTGATTGTCGGGACAAAATAAGTGCCATATTGCTTCATCAGCGCCATGGTCTTGTCATCCATAAAAGTCCCATGCTCTATTGAGCTGACACCGGCTTTAATTGCCCGCTCCATGCCCTCTTTGCCATGCGCGTGTACAGCGACCGTGAAGCCATAGTCTTTGGCGGTATCGACGATCGACTTCAGTTCATCATCCTTAAACTGCGCATTCATACCACTTTTGGCCACACTTAACACGCCACCCGTAGCGGTAATTTTGATCAAATCCGCGCCTTCTTTATAACGCTGGCGCACGGCTTTGCGGGCATCCTCAACCCCATTGATCACTCCATCCGCAGGGGTTGGGTCACCCATCCGCTCATATGAAACACCATTGGTTGGATCGGCATGACCACCAGTGGTCGCTATTGAACGACCGGCTGTAAAGATCCGGGGACCTTCGGTATAACCGGCATCAATCGCTTTACGCAGCGCTGTACTGATGTGATGACTGTCACCCAGTTCTCGCACTGTGGTAAACCCAGCCATCAGGGTCTTTTTTGCATACACAGCGCCACGTAACGCCACATCCGCCTCATTCATGGTAAAGCCTTCGGTATAGGACGTTGGGCTACTTTGATAGGAGAAGTGGGTGTGCATGTCCATCAAACCGGGCAGCACCGTTTGTTTGCTGAGATCGATTAAGGTATCACCAGAGCCTGGTTGCCGATAGCCGGCCTCAATCGCACTGATTTTACCGTCATCGATCACTAATGTTTGCTGGCGCAACACTTGCGAGCCTTCAGCGGTAATCACGGTGCCGGCGTGAATTAATGTCGCAGCGGGTGACAACAGCGGCAATAACG
>Ga0075154_10002125_pt1 | contig 13151 bp, 12 predicted proteins | sample JI71714BDNA_FD_70965 | JGI IMG/M metagenome (GOLD analysis project Ga0075154, IMG submission 70965) | Wastewater effluent complex algal communities from Wisconsin, to seasonally profile nutrient transformation and Carbon sequestration -... | ecosystem: Engineered > WWTP > Effluent > Algae... | reverse complement strand
TTGATTACTACATCATCTACACCCCAATAGTAATAATTACCAGCATACTCAAATTTAATTCTGATTTGAGAAGCACCAGCATAACCTAAAAGTGGAACACTGATTCTTTCATTGATTACTGCTGAGTTTACAGGCAATGCAGTATTTAGTCTTACAGTATCAGGCCATGTAGCTCCATTGTCTTTTGAAGCCATCAAGAAATATTCACTTCTGAATTGTCTGGTTGTTTGACTAAATTCAACAGAAATACCTTTAATTCCAGCAGGTAATGTGATATTTGGAGATACTACTGCTCCAGTACATACTGCAGGGCACTTTCCTGTTCCAGCACCTGTTTGACTACCAGTATTGTCCAAAAAGTCACTGTTAAATTTAACTATACCGTTACAGTCAGTCCAAGAATCCATTACTGTACCACCGAAAGCACCACCAAGGATCTCTCCATCTCCATCAAACTCCCAAGTGTTTTCTTTATCGATAGTCCATCCATTAAGACCACCTGTAAAGTCACCTCTGTTTCCATTGCTATCAGCACCATTTCCCCATACTACAGTAGGACCGTAAGTACCGGTATTAGCACAAACATTCTTAAGCGTTGCTTTTGCTGTACCAGCCAAGATAGACGCTCTGATTTTCTGACAATCTGAGAATGAAATCATAAAAGTAGGAACAGTAACTTGACCACCATTTGTTCCTATAGTCATAGAAAAAGGAGCTTGCGTTGCGTTAGCCATATTATTACAAATAATAACAGCTATTGCTCCAGCTTGCTGAGCTTTTAGTGCTTTAGAACCAAACTCACCATTAACCGCGGCTGGACATGCACCTCTGTCTACAAATGCAATCTTACCTGTAAGATTATTGGTAGCAGCAGCGCATAATAATGTACCATTTGTGGTGCCATCTGTACCGAAAGCAGCATCGCCAGATACTTCTGTACTGTAATTAGTACCGAAAGTTGCTCTTACTGCTGAATAATTACCAGCAACATTTGCAGGTTCAGTGATAACTAATGTATTAAGCTTTTGTCCCATCATATTGACGGCCATAAGGCTTAATGCCATAAAAAATACGTTTTTTGTAAAAAATCTTCGCATAACTTAAAAAATTTGGTTTATTGTTACTTAATATTTAATTTGCAAGCCGTAAAAGTAAGATTTTCTTTAGAATTAAAATGTCTTGGTGGATACAAATTTAAATAATGGCGTTATATTTTTTTGTTTTTAATATCGCACTTATTTTTCACAACAAGTAAATCAATAGATTTAATTTGGTGAATGCGTTCCAAATGAGACGCCATAAGAATTAAAATTTAGCTAATAATGTAAAAACTTAATAATATTCTGAATGGCTGATTATAGTAATTCTTCCTTCAATTTTTCTAAATCTACAGGAACAACACCAGGAATTTCGCATACCTGCCCTCCTGCTACATTGGCAACACTTGCAATGTCTCCACTATTCATCCCTTTAATGTAACATAATGAGACTACACTGATCACCGAATCACCAGCACCACATACATCTGCAATGATTCTTTGAGTTGTGGGATAAATTTTTCCATGATAGCCGTCATTAATATAGATGCCTTCGCTTCCCAAGGTGATTATGGTGTACTTGTTTTGTAACTTCTTTTTAATCAAAATGTCTGCATCATCCAAAGATAATGAACCTACAGCCTGACGAATTTCTTTTTTATTCGGCTTAAATAATGTACAACTTTGGTATGCAAAAAAGTTCTTTTCTTTCGGGTCTACAAAAGTGGGAATGTTTTTTTCATTGGCTGTATTTATGAAAGTGGATATCAGACTGGTTGTCAGCATTCCTTTATTGTAGTCTTGCAAAATGATACCATCAATGGGCGTATTGTTTACTATTTGGTTAAAAGTGTCTAATAATTGGCTCTCTTCCGAAGCACCAATATCGTGTTTGTCTTCATGATCAATACGAAGAAGTTGCTGGTTTCCGGACAAAACTCGGGTTTTAGTGGTAGTTTTTCTGTTTTGAATCTTTAAAATATGGGTTTCAATTTGCGTTTTTGATAATATTTCATTCAATGTGTCATACTCGTGATCATGGCCGCCAATGGATAGCAGAGATACTTTTGCCCCCAATGATCGAACATTAAGAGCCACATTAGCACTGCCACCTGCCCTGTTTTCTATGGATTTTTGTTCTACTACGGGTACAGGTGCTTCGGGTGAAATTCGGGTGACAAGCCCATTGACATACCTATCTATCATAACATCTCCAATCACAAGTATGTGTAAATCACTAAAATCAGGAAGTACAATCGGCATATTATTTTATCTGTTTTTAATTACTTAGGTGGTGCAAATGTCTCACAATTTTTTCGGTTGCTCCACGATTTTCATCAAAATATTGAATCAATGAATTTCTAACTTCTTCCTTTTGTGTTTTGCTATTCTCAAAATCTTGTACATGCTGTACTATTTGACTTACTGTATCTACACCAAATGCCGCACCTTTGCTGTTGAGCCAAACAGCCTCATTAAATTTTTGGTGTCGTGGTCCGAAAAATACCGGCAAATAAAAAACAGCAGGTTCGAGTATGTTGTGTATACCTTTTTGAAACCCACCTCCTATATAGACATAATCTGCTATTGAGTAGAGTTTGGATAACATCCCAATATTGTCTATGATTAATACCATAGCATCAGTGGACGTTTCTGAGTACAACACCGATGGTTCTGATATACTACTTAAAATGGCTTTTAAATTTTTGGGATCAACATCATGTGGCGCTATAATATGTTTAAATGCTGGAAAAGCAGCAATACAATTTTTGACCACTTCTAAATCAGACATCCACACACTGCCATATATGAATGTTGTTGCATTATTGGTAAATGATCTTATTTTTTCAGGTAATGAAATATTTTTTGTATTATCTATTACTCTGTCTATCCTTGTATCCCCAGCAGAAATATGATTATTTATATCATGAGCTGTTAATATTGTTGATGAAATTTTATCCTGAGTAAATATATAACTAAATTTGCTTAACAGTTCCTTGAATGGTTTAAATATAGGCTTAAAAAAATAATCTCCTGCTCTAAATATACCCGAAACCAAATAAATAGGGATCTTTTTATCCTGAACACACTTGATCGTATTCCACCAAAATTCGTACTTGACTAAAATCAACATAGATGGCCGATAATGTTCAATCAAGGAAGCTGCATTTGTGGATAGATCGGAAGGTAAATAAATAATTTCATCTGCCATTGGATAGTTTTTTCTAATTTCATAGCCTGAAGGTGAAAAAAAACTGAGCAATATGGCCTGATTTGGAAATTTGGTTTTATACCATTCTATAATTGGTCTTCCTTGCTCAAACTCACCCAAAGATGCGCAGTGTATCCAAATTGGATTTTGTAATGATGAAGTCCTTGATAAAATATTTAGTGCCTTTTTTCTTCCTTCATACAGTAATTTCAACTTACCAGAAAAAAAACTGCCTAAAAAAATATACAAATTGCCCAAATGGATTCCTACGGTGTAAAACGCAAACAAAATTTTTGTCCACATAAGATCAATAATAAATCGTTGCTTCGGTGTTGTTGCGATAAAAAGTAAGATTCCAAACGAATCTCGCTCCTACTAGCAAATCTAAACGAGAATCTATGGTTGGCTTGCCTGTATCAAAATTGTAAGCTCTCACTTCCGACGTAAAACCTTGCATAAAATCCAACGCCAATTCAAAATTGAGACGGCGGTCTTTACTCATATGTTTGTAAGCTACGGTCTCTTTGATAGAGAAACCTCTAGTCATCCTATCATATCCGGTATATCTTCCTGCCCTTATTTGTGCAACAGAGTTTCTTTCATCTGTAAACTTTATTTGGTGTTGCATGACTCCAGCATTTAGTATGAGTTTGATACCTGATCTGGAATCTTTGCCAAATGGAATAAGTTTACCTCCCCCAAGTCCTAAAAAAAGTCCTCGCTTTCTTAAAAATATATCGGCTATTTGCTCGTCATCACCCAGGATTACGCCTGATGTTGTTCTCAAAGGTGCCAATACGTCTTCTTTAACATTATCTCCAAATAAGTATATAAATTCACCATTTAAAATCCAGTTCTTGTCTGTAATGTAGTCTCCTCCCAAAGAAAAATTCAATCCAGAACCATATCTACTCTGAAGATCTCCCAAAGGAAGCTGGCCACCAAAACCAAATCCCAAATTCCAAACGGTACCGTCAATAGGCTTGGATACTTCACCCTGCGCACTGCATATCACTGCATTTGTACACAAAAGTACCAATATTAGAATTCTTAAACCTTTCATATCATAAAATCTTGAATAATAAATGAATTTTACATCTATGGATATAGAACGTCAAAGGTAAATAAAATGTTGGTTTTTTGGGCAAATCAAACCGTCATGTGACGTGATTACGACATACTCTTGAGATGTATTTACTAAAAATAGCATTCTTATTTGGAATTAAACACCCAGTTAACTAAGATATATCACCCTAATTTTAGTCTTTTGAAGAAGGGTGTATCATCATTTGTTGATTTTCCAAAAAACTCAGCAAATTTCACTTGTGGAAAAACACCCATATCTTCAGCATGGATGTAAATAGAAATCAGCTCTATATTTTGACCTTGCCAAGTAAAAAATACTCTAAATCTATCTGCCTTATTTTTGGCAATATAAAATTTCATATTATCATAAGAAACAAACCGAAAAGCCAATAATTCATGGCTTATGACTTCGTGAAGATAACCATATGCAAGTTTTTTTTGTATAAAATTCAAATCTTGTTGTACAACCTGTCGGTCAGTCTCATATTTGAGCCAATGAATTTTTATAGGTTCGCTGAGATTAACTAAACCTGCCTGGTCGTAGTTTACTTCATAAATAACGGCATTAAGGTTTTGATTTCTTTGTATGTAAAAAAGAAGTGTGTCATAATCTTCTATTTCAGGGTAGTGATCGGGCCTACCTAGATCATCATGATTTAAAACTTCAATAAATTTTTGTGGCGTAGATATCATGACGTAAAGTTACACGTTGTTGTGCTTAGGTAGATAGGCAAAACAACAATATTTTTATTATTTTACTTAACCAGGTATCTTCAATCTGGCTTACAGACTTTAAAAAAAAATTTTTAAGTCAATTCAGTAAAAATAGGTTTGTGTTGAAAAATATTAAAGACTTTATTAAACAGTGATTTAAACATCCTAAACCATACTTTAAAGCAATGATAAACAATACTAAAAGGAAAAATCAACAAAAGAAGCAGGCTTATCGAAATCAAAAAATATGTTTTCATTTTACAATGTTTATTTAAAAAATACTTTCAGCTTCCCAAAGTTATAATATTCATGTTAATCATATGTTTAGACTACGTTATCTTAATATTAATACTTAATACATTGATCTAAACAGCATAATTTTCTAGTGGCATTCAATTTATTTAGGGTTCTAAAGCTTCTTCTTTGATAAAAATCCCTACCTTTGCGTCCCGTAGCAAAGAAAATAAAGTTTCTTTTCACAAAATATCATGGCAAAACATATATTTGTTACGGGAGGTGTTACATCCTCACTTGGTAAAGGCATCATAGCTGCTTCTTTGGCAAAATTACTCCAAGCCAGAGGCCTTTCTGTTACCATTCAAAAACTTGATCCTTATATCAACGTAGATCCAGGCACACTCAATCCATATGAACATGGAGAATGTTATGTGACAGAAGATGGTGCCGAGACAGATTTAGATTTGGGACATTACGAACGATTTTTGAACATTCCTACTTCTCAAGCCAATAATGTCACTACAGGACGTATTTATCAAACCGTAATTGAAAAAGAAAGAGCAGGTGCTTTTTTGGGTAAAACCGTACAGGTGATCCCACATATCACTGACGAAATCAAAAATAGAGTTAGACTCCAAGAAACTTTAGGGAAATATGATATCATCATTACAGAAATAGGTGGTACCGTTGGCGATATAGAATCCCTTCCGTATTTAGAAGCACTCAGACAACTCCGTAGGGAGATCGGCAAAGAAAACTGTATTGTAGTACATTTGACGTTGATTCCGTATCTCAGTGCTGCTAAAGAGCTAAAAACAAAACCCACACAACATTCTGTTAAAGAACTACTACAGGCTGGTATACAACCTGATATTTTGGTATGTCGTACTGAGTATGCACTGCCTAAAGAACTTAGAGAAAAATTGGCACTTTTCTGCAATGTGGATGAAAAATCTGTGATCGAAGCTATAGATGCAGAGACAATCTACGATGTGCCTCTTTTGATGCTCAAAGAAAAATTGGACAAAATAGTGCTGAAAAAATTAGGCATCAAAAACAATACCGAACCTGACTTAACTCAATGGAAAGAATTTCTGGGCAAACTGAAAAACCCAACCCGTGAAGTCAAAATAGGCCTTGTAGGAAAATACAATGAACTCCAAGATGCCTATAAATCTATATATGAAGCTTTTATACATGCGGGATCTGTCAATGAATGTAAGGTACGAGTGATTCCTATTCATTCTGAAACCCTAGAAAACGGAGATATAGATACTAAACTCAAAGGATTGGATGGTATATTAGTTGCACCTGGCTTTGGTGAGCGTGGTATAGCTGGCAAGCTTGAAGCAATCCGGTACGTTAGAGAAAATAAAATACCGTTTTTTGGTATTTGCTTAGGTATGCAATGTGCTGTGGTAGAGTTTTGCAAAAATGTGTTAGGTATTAAAAATGCAGATTCTACAGAAGTAAATCCAAAAACCAAAGAGCCTGTCATAGATCTCATGCCTGAGCAGAAGAAAATAACAGCCAAAGGAGGCACTATGAGATTGGGTGCTTATGATTGTAAACTGACCAAAGGATCTATCTCATATAAAGCATATGGAAAATCTGATATTTCGGAGAGACATCGCCACAGATATGAATTTAATAATGCCTATCTAGAGCGAATGGAAGCAGCAGGCATGCTAGCTACTGGTAAAAATCCTGCATCAGGCTTGGTAGAAGTAGTAGAACTCAAAGATCATCCTTACTTTGTGGGTGTACAATATCATCCAGAGCTCAAAAGTACTGTAGAAAATCCGCATCCACTTTTCGTAAGCTTTATCAAAGCTGCACTTCAATACAAAGCATGAAGAAACTGACATTAGATGAATTGGGTAGAGATTCTCTGGCTTCATATAAGTCAAAAGAAAAATTACCTGTTATTGCCGTTTTGGACAATGTTAGGTCTGCACTCAACGTGGGATCAGTATTCCGTACAGCAGATGCCTTTGCACTCGAAAAAATATCACTTTGTGGTATTACGGCCACACCACCCAATAGAGAAATAACAAAAACTGCAATAGGTGCTACGGATTCTGTTGATTGGGTATATGACGAGGATATTATTTCTGCTATAAAAAACCTTAAATCACAAGGATATCTTATCATTGGTGTAGAACAAACGGACCAGTCCATATTATTAAATGATTTTGATGTTTCTTCCGAAAAAATAGCCGTAATCTTTGGCAATGAAGTAGATGGTATTAGTGATGAAGCTTTAGAAATGATCGATCATTGTATAGAAATCCCACAATTTGGTACTAAACACTCACTGAATGTATCTGTTTGTGCAGGAATTGTACTTTGGGAAATGATGAAGAAGTATAGGTAAAAATCTTTCATCATTTTTAGTTTAAGACTAACTTAGAGCTTCCTTTTGAGTTGATACTTTTCAAAAAAGTAGGACATTATTGTCACGATAAGTAAAGAAGGTAATAAATTCTCTAAGTTGATTTTTCCCAAATCGAGCAATAAAATTGAAATTCCTAATATCAATATACCACCCACAGCACTCAGGCTATCCATGACCTTTTCACTAAAAATATTTTTCAGATGAAAAGCCATTACCGTAATGCCGCCTTGTAGAAAAAACATAGGAATGATGGAAAATAAAACTCCAATGCCATAAGTAGATGCTAAAGCAATAGAAGAGAAACCATCCAACATAGCTTTGACATATATGAGTTCTCTTTTGTTTTGAAGCCCTTCTTCTAGTGCTCCAATGATGGTCATAGAACCCACACAAAATAACAGAAATGCGGTGATGAGTCCTTCAGAAAATCTAGAATCATGGTTGCCTACCATGAGTTTAAGGCTCTCTGAAATGTCATTAAACATAAGATCTACTCTGAACCACTGACCAAAAACAGCCCCAATAATCAAGCTAAACATAAATATCAACAGGTAACCATCGGGTAGCTTGAGCGCCATACGTATACCTATCAAAAGTGTACCTAATCCTACAGCCTGAAAAACAATACCCTGAATTTCTTCTGAGAAAAATTGCTTTAACCATAACCCTATGAGGCTTCCGATTGTTACAGTTAGCATATTTACAAATGTTGCTTTGGGCCATCTATTCATATTGACTATTTATCATAAGGGCAATATTAGCGAAAACTGAAACAACAAGGGCTTTTTATTTTTAAAATATGTTTAGAAGAGTAATAATTAGAGTTTTGCTTTCCCCTTTTGCTTTGATCTATGGCATCATCATATCTTTTATTAATTATTTTTATGAAATAGGCCTGCTCAAAGCATCAAAGTTCAGTATTCCTGTCATTGGTGTCGGAAATCTTAGCATTGGCGGCGCTGGTAAAACACCTCATATAGAATATCTCATAGATCTCCTACACGAATATATCAATGTGGCTACCCTCAGCAGAGGCTACAAAAGGGAAACTAAGGGGTTTAAGATCGTGGAGCAAACAGATACTGCCATTACTGTTGGTGACGAGCCACTACAATACCGCAGAAAATATAATGATATCGTGGTGGCGGTAGGCGAAAGCCGAGCTTATGCCATTCCTCAGATCATTCAGAAATATCCGCAGACTCAAACCATATTGTTGGACGACTCTTTTCAACACCGTGCGGTTCAGCCTGGACTCAATATCCTACTTACATCTTTCGATGCATTGTTTACTGATGACTACCTACTTCCGGCGGGAAGACTCAGAGAATGGAGATCAGGGTATGAACGTGCCAATATCATCGTAGTCACCAAATGTCCAAAAGACGAAAGTATGATTAACAAGGAAGCGATCATTGCCAAAATCCAACCTAAGGCATATCAAAATGTATTTTTCTCCTATTATGACTATGGTTATCCCTATTATTTCTACAGATTAGAGCAAAAAATATCTTTGGACAAAGAACTAAATGTCATCCTGCTGAGTGCCATAGCCAATACCAACTATCTGGTAAAATATCTGGATGAAACGGTAAAGCACACGATAGAGATTGAATACGCAGACCACCATGTTTTTGACAAATATGACATAGAAAAAATGATCAAAGTTTATCAAAACGCACCAGGTGAGCGAAAAATAATTCTGACTACAGAAAAAGACGCCATGAGATTGGAACTACACAAAGAAAGTCTGAAGGCAGCCAACATACCTGTTTTCATTCTACCTGCTAAGGTCAAATTTCATTTTGGCGAAGGAAGTGATTTTGACGAAAGTGTCAAGAAATTTTTGTTGGACTTTGAAGTTTAATCATGAATACCGCTCATTTTGTCTTTAAGAAATGTTCCACTTTTTTGGGATAATACTGCTTTTATCTCTGCTAAAATTGAGAGTGCAATCTCTTCTGATGTCTCTGCACCGATATCTAATCCTGTGGGACTATAAATAGTAGAAATTTGATAATCTGACAATGGTCTGCCTTCTTCTTTGTACTCAGATAGCATCCTTTCCAATTTTTTCTTTGGACCCAACATGGCGATGTACTTTACCTTGTTTTGACATAGTTCGTACACCAAGGCTTTGTCATAGTTATAATTGTGAGTCATCAAGGCAAAAAATGTAAAATCATCAGTTTTTGTACTTTTTATTACTTCTTCAGGCTTGGCTACAAGCACGTCACAAGCTTTGGCAAAACGTTCTTTTTTGGCATAATTTACCCTACCGTCTATGACCGTAGTGTCCCAACCTAGTACATCAGCCATTTCTACCAAAGGCATGACATCATTTCCAGCACCCACGACTACTAATGAAATTGCTGGTGGAACAAATTCTAGAAAAGCAGTCATTTTTTCACCATTTATTTGGACATCTACCCAGGTACTTCTAGATGATTTAAGTGTACTATGACATTCATTTAGTAAAAATTCTGACTGAAAATCTAATTTGTCGATGCCAACCATTTTGTTTTGTTCACCTATAAAAAACAGGGTACCAGCATTAGGTTGCTTTTTATGTTGTAAAGTAAAAAATGTGGCGATGACTGCATTTTGTCTGGTTGAAGCCACCTTTTCGAGTAGCGCTACAGGATGATTTACCAATTCGTAATCAATAGGTTCGATCAATATCTTGATGATCCCATTACACCCAAGACCGATACCAATCGTAGCATCATCATCGTCCATGGTATCATAAGTGACCAATGCCGGCACTTGTTCGTTGATGACAAGGAGTGCTTTTCGCATCGCATCTCCTTCCAAGCAGCCACCACTGATGGCACCTGTAAGCATCCCATCTTCGGCGATGAGCATCCTAGCGCCAGGACGTCTATATGAAGAACCATCTACGTGTACGACAGTAGCCAAAGCACATCGTTTTCCATGTGACTTGTGCAAGTGAAAACTTCGTATGATATCTCTGATTTCTTTCAAAAGGGTGGAAAATTGGACTAAAAAAGTAAAAGCTATTTCATCATTTCAAAGTCATCACTGCCTGATAAGGATGATCAGGATTGACAATCAATTCTTGTCTCAATGGATGAATAAGTACATCCATATCTTCTAAAGGTATTGCACCAAGTAGTGGCTCACTATTGCCAGGAAATACCATAGCAAGGCAAGATGTAGTTCTATTTTTGAATTTAACAATGACAGGACCTACGACATCCATTTCTATCAATCGATTATCAGCAGTATAGGCAGACCTTTTCTCTATAAATGGCAGTTGTAATTGAGCTTGGATTTCTTCATTAATACAGAGATTATATGCACCTGTGTCCACTAACATGTCAAGTCTAATTTTTTTTATTTCATCTTGATCAATATAGTTTTTCCTTTCCAATGCAATATCGCCTGCATTGATCAATTCTATTTCTGCATAAATTGGCCCCATGTTATAATTTTGATTTTAATTAGGTTATTTACTAATATCATACCAATTGCATCTTAGCAACCTTTGGGTCAACAATTGCTGTATCGTGTTCAAAATCGAGTTTAATCCGCCATTTTTGCATTGTGGCAGCTCCAATAATGGCATCTTCACTGAGACCAGGTATCACCAAAAACTCGTCCGACAATAAAATATCATCCATATAAAAATCTAAACTTACTCTTTGACTTACTTCAATGTAATGCCCCTCTGATGCTTTACCTACTAATCGCGGGCGACCCAATAAAACTGGTGATTCTAGACCTTCGAGTACGTCGGGATGAATACACGAGAGATTAGCTCCAGAATCATACAAAGTATATAAATGTTTTTCACCTTTGGAACCTACAAAGAGCAATGGTGTTTTTATAATCGACATTAATTTTATATTTTAATTTTAACTTTTTTAGAAAAAGAAAAGTTCCCAATATTTTCAAGTTTAAATTCTGACAACAAATCTGCTTACTGTTACAGGTTTTATTCTGTAATTTCTACACAGCAACTCCTATCCCATCAACTTAGGATCTACCAAAAACGGTTGGTCATAATATCTTTTACCCGTTGCTTTATATAATGCATTGGCCAATGCACCGATCACAGGTGGATTGAGAGGCTCACCAAGTCCTGTGGGATCTTTTTTGTTATCTACGAAGTGAACTTCTATTTCTTTGGGAGCTTCTTTATGTCTGATAAGTCGGTAGGTATTGAAGTTGTTTTGTTGGGGTACACCATCTTTGAGTGTGATGGCACTGTACGAACCGTGTCCAATACCATCGATGATACCACCTTCTGCTAGGTTGGTTGCTGCTATAGGATTGACTACCAAACCGCAATCTATGGCTGCCGTTACTTTTTGGATGACTGGCTTATTGTCAATCATTTCGATATCTACCACTTGTGCCACATAGGTATTGTGACAAAAATATGCAGCTATGCCACGATGGGGACTTGACTTTTCAGTGCCCCAAGCTGCCTTTTCTTTAATCAATTGCAATACTCCGGCGTATCTATCAGCTTCATAATCATTTTTCTCACCAACGGGATTTGTTTTTGCTTTTTCGAGCCATTCCAATCTCAAATCTATGGGATCTTTTCCCATGGTTTCTGCTACTTCATCGATAAAAGATTGCTCAGCGCCTGCAATAAAATTTGACCCTGGTGCTCTGAATGCACCTACACTAACATTGGAAGGAATTGTCCATTCTTCGGCAAGATAATTGTCTATTGCACCCGCTGGAAAACGATTGGCAGATAAAGAGCTTTCGGGTACACCACCTGTTTTCACATGAAAAGCTAACAGATTTTTATTTTCATCAAATGCAGCTCTGTAGGTAGCATGATATGCCGGACGGTAAATACCTGCAGTCATATCATCTTCTCTGGTGTATATCAGTTTTACTGGAGCATTCATTTTTTGTGAAATCACGGCCGCTTCTATCAGAAAATGACCATACAATCTACGTCCAAATCCGCCACCCATACGAGTCATTTGGATATCTATTTTTTCTAATGGTAATCCAAGCCTTGTAGAAGCTGACTTTTCCATAAATTCAGGCGTTTGAATTGGTCCCACAAGTTCTGCTTTGTCAGCCGTAACGTGAGCAAAAAAGTTCATCGGTTCGAGTGTGCTATGTGCCAAAAATGGAGCTGTATAGCTTCGTTCTAAAACAGTAGCTGCCTTTTTAAAGACTGATTCAGGATCGCCGTCCTTTCTTACCACTTGCGCTATCGTTTTAGAAGCGGCAATCATTTTTGCTAAGTGGTCATCCGTATTTTCGAGACCAGAAGGCGTGGTTATCTTTTTGGTCCTACCAAAAAACGGCACTTCTATTTCTTTACTTTCGATTTGCTCCCATTGACAAGTGATTGCTTTTTTAGCATTCAAGACTTCCCATGTTGTACTGCCAACTATGACGACCAACTCATTAAATGAAATGGTATCGCACCACTGTGTTTCATCGTCTTCGTTATAGACTTTTATTTTGA
>Ga0075154_10002123_pt1 | contig 13153 bp, 16 predicted proteins | sample JI71714BDNA_FD_70965 | JGI IMG/M metagenome (GOLD analysis project Ga0075154, IMG submission 70965) | Wastewater effluent complex algal communities from Wisconsin, to seasonally profile nutrient transformation and Carbon sequestration -... | ecosystem: Engineered > WWTP > Effluent > Algae... | reverse complement strand
TGATTGCTAATTGTTAAAGAGCGTGCTTCGACTTCGAAGCGGGAGGCGTATCTTACACTTCCCAGATTTTAAGTCAAGCAGAGAAATTTACTATTCAAATAAACTACTCTGCTCAACCTATTTACTTTCCTCACTTGCGATTTCGAGGCTTTCACCCCAACCTCGCTGCGAGGCGGCCATTTTAGTCAGTTTTTAATTCGTGTCAAGCGTCTTTTTATCGACTATTTTCACTTTCCAAACTCACCCGAAGTTTCGCGTTTCGCTTCACCCCGTCGGCATGGCGCGCATTATAGGTCGCATTGAAACTTACGCAAGCACAAATTCCAGAAAAGTTGCTGTTTCGCGATCGTTCGGATGAAATTTCATCGAAAGGTGTTTTTTATACACAAATGTCGCATAATTCCGCAGCAGATGAGGAGTTTAGAATGTCGATACGATCATATAAAGGTGTAAGTCCGGCACTGGGTGCCAATGTTTATGTTGATGAATCCGCAGTTTTAGCCGGTGATATCGTCTTAGGGGAAGATGTCAGCATTTGGCCTCTGGTTGCCGCACGCGGAGATGTGAACTATATCCGGATTGGTGCACGTTCAAATATACAGGACGGTACTGTGCTACACGTATCACGCCCGAGTAGCAAGAATGCTGATGGGTCACCACTGATCATTGGCTGCGATGTCACAGTGGGTCACAAATGCATGTTACATGGCTGCCGCCTCGGTAATCGCATTCTGGTTGGCATGGGCGCTATCGTGATGGACGACGCTATTGTCGAAGATGATGTGATTATTGGCGCCGGTAGTTTAGTCCCGCCAGGCAAACGTCTGGAAAGCGGCTACTTATATGTAGGCAGCCCGGTCAAACAAGCCAGGCCACTGAATGATGCAGAGCGGGCTTTTTTGTCAGCATCGGCACAAAACTATGTCGTACTGAAAAACGAGTATCTGGCGGAAACGAACTAAGTAACTCCCTCTATATAGTGGCGAGATCAAAGAGCCACTATATAGAGGCAAAGACGTGGCTCTGTGTTTTCACACGGAACCATCCAGCCATAAGTTGCCGTCTGGGTCGAGCTGTTCGCGCTTTAACGCCAGTTCGATCTCATCTTCCCAAAAGAAAGCGTCTTCCCGGACTTGCACTAACCAGGCTGCTGCCGTCCAGCCTTCCGGCATGCGGATAAACACAGTATTGCGCAACCCACCTTGCAGTACAGAGCAGCGGACAGCCATGCACGTTTCGTCAAACTGATAGTCATGGTTAAAGATCAGTTGTTGGTTCATCCGCGCAACAGCTCCCGTAACTTCAACAATACCGGTTCAACGTCTGGGTGCACACCACGCCAGATAGTAAAACTCTCTGCGGCCTGCGATACCAGCATGCCTAAACCGTCCACAGTTTGTGGCACTCCTTGCTGATGGCACCACTGCAAAAACGGCGTAGGTTCGGCGCCATACAACATGTCATAGGCCAGCTGACAGTATTCGAGGTGTTGTTCATGTAATGGCGGGCGTTCTCCCTGTAAACCACTCGACGTCGCATTGATCAGTAAATGCCAGCGCTCTTTCGGCACTTCGGCGTAACTGCCGGCACTGACGCGCGGGTCAAACAGTTGTGCAATTTGCTGCGCTTTGGACACGGTCCGGTTAGCCAAGTGAATACGTGCAACCCCTGCATCAAGCAATGGCTGAATCACACCGCGACTGGCGCCACCGGCCCCTAGCAGCAATAGATTAGCCCCTTCCAGCAAAGCATCCTGGCGCAGTAAATCGGCAACCAAACCCGCACCATCTGTATTATCGCCACATAAGCGTTGTTGCTCATCCAGATATAAAGTATTCACTGCACCAGCCAGTTGAGCCCGCTTACTCAGCACCTGCGCTAAAGCAAAAGCCTGCTCTTTAAATGGCACCGTGACGTTGCCCCCGCGGCCCCCGTCTGCAACAAAGTGCTGCCAGCTGTCGGCAAAGCCGTCGAGCGGTGCTAAAATCGCCTCATACGTTAGAACCTGACCGGTTTGTTCGGCAAACCAGCGATGGATCAGCGGAGATTTGGAATGTCCTATCGGATGACCAAAGACGGCATATCGATCCACAACGAAGCTCCCATCATGCTAAAGAAGTTAATTCAAATGTTGTCGCCAAAAAATCCTGCACACCCGACACCACAACAAACACCGTATCAGCTGATAGGTGGTGAAGACGCGACCCGCCGTCTGGCGAACCGCTTTTACGATATCATGGCCACGGCCCCTGAAGCGGCCGAACTCTATGCGATTCATCCACTGCCACTGGATACCATCCGGCAGAAATTCTTTGAATTTTTGTCGGGTTGGCTTGGCGGCCCCGGCTTGTTTGAGCAGAAATATGGTCACCCCAGACTGCGGATGCGCCATATGCCTTTTACTGTCAATCCGACGCTGCGCGACCAGTGGATGTTTTGTATGAACCAAGCGCTGACTGAAATAGTGGCCGATCCGGTCCTGCGCGGTGGCTTAAGCGAAGCCTTAGGCCAATTGGCCAGCCACATGATCAACCAGGATGATCAGGGCCAGCCACGTTAAACACCCTTAACGACTGATACCAAGCCAGTCCTGTGGCTGCAGATAGCGCTGATATAACAGCGCTTCTGCAGAACCTTCTGCTGGTACAAAACCATATTCCCAGCGCACCAGCGGTGGCATCGACATCAGGATCGATTCAGTCCGACCACCGCTTTGCAAACCAAATAAGGTCCCACGGTCAAAAACCAGATTAAATTCGACATAACGGCCACGGCGGTATAGCTGGAATTGACGGTGTGCATCGGTAAAGGGCGTTTGCTTACGTCGCTCGACAATCGGCTGATAGGCGGTGATAAAGGCTTCGCCGACAGCTCGCATAAACGCGAAACTGCGCTCGAATCCCCATTGATTTAAGTCATCAAAAAACAAACCGCCGACACCACGGGTTTCGCCCCGGTGTTTCAGATAAAAGTATTCATCACACCAGGCTTTATATTTCGGATATACATCCGAGCCAAAAGGCGCACAGCAATCAAAAGCGACCTGATGCCAATGCCGCACATCTTCTTCAAATGGATAAAACGGCGTCAGATCAAAACCGCCACCAAACCACCAGACTGGCTCTTCACCGTCTTTCTCGGCGATAAAAAACCGCACATTGGCATGGCTGGTCGGAATAAAAGGATTATTCGGATGAATCACCAGAGAAACGCCCATAGCTTCAAAGCGCCGCCCTGCCAGTTCAGGCCGGTGCGCCGTCGCCGAAGCCGGCATTTTGTCACCAAAAACATGGGAGAAATTCACGCCAGCTTGCTCAAACACCGCACCTTTGGTCAAAACCCGGCTGCGTCCGCCACCACCTTCAGCGCGGTCCCAGCTGTCTTCGACAAAACAAGCAGCGCCATCGGAGGCTGTCAGTGCCGCGCAAATCTGCTCTTGCAGCTGCAGTAAAAAAGCTTTGACGGCATGTTTATCAACAGACATATCGGCTCCCGTTTGGTGCCTCCGACAGAAGACACTGGTGAAAAATTTTCCTGGCAACGGCCAGATGGCTATAATAGCGCCCTATTATGCCAGCACCTGGCGGTTTTGAGGAAACAGCAATGAAAGTCGGTATCATTATGGGCTCCAAATCCGATTGGCCTACCATGAAAAACGCAGCAGACATGTTAGACAAATTCGGCATCGTTTATGAAACCACTGTTGTTTCTGCGCATCGCACCCCGCACTTACTGGCTGAATATGCCGGTAACGCCGCCAGCCGCGGTTTAAAGGTGATTATTGCCGGTGCCGGCGGCGCCGCTCATCTGCCGGGGATGGCTGCAGCCTTCACTTCATTGCCGGTACTGGGCGTCCCTGTGCAATCCAAAGCATTAAAAGGTATTGATTCGCTGTTATCTATCGTGCAAATGCCAAAAGGTGTTGCAGTAGGTACGCTGGCGATTGGTGATGCTGGTGCGGCAAACGCTGGTTTATTAGCCGCACAGATTCTGGCGACCAGTGATGACAGCCTGCTGGCAAAAATTGACGCATTTCGCCAAGAACAAACCGACTCCGTGCTGGCGCACCCGAACCCGGCCGAGGAAGCGTGATGAACGTATTAGTCATGGGAGCCGGCCAACTGGCACGGATGATGGCACTGGCTGGCGCGCCGCTGAACCTGCACGTCACAGCATATGATGTGAATTCTGCCAAAGTACAACATCCAGTAACCGGTGAAATCTATCCACTCACTCTGGAGCAAGCTGTCGCTGCGGCAGATGTGGTGACTTCGGAATTCGAACATATTCCCTATCCGGTGCAAGCCGTGTGTGAAGCCAGCGGTAAATTCAAACCCAACAGCACCGCCATCAAAGCTGGTGGTGACCGTCGTCAGGAAAAAGCCTTATTGGACGCTGCAGGCGTCGCCAACGCCGGCTATCGTATCGTACAGACTGAGACTGAGTTTATGTCTGCGATTAATGCGCTGGGTCTGCCGCTGGTGCTAAAAAGCGCATTAGCCGGTTATGACGGCAAAGGCCAGTGGCGGTTAAAGCAGCTTGAGGATGCCGCGTTAATCTGGGCCGACATTGCTGCCTTTATGGCTGGGGCCGATCACAGCTTGCCGCAAGCCATTGTTGCTGAACAGTTTGTCCGGTTTGACCGCGAAGTCAGTCTGGTCGGTGCACGCAATGAACATGGCGATACCGTGGTCTATCCGCTGACTGAAAATCACCACGTCAATGGCGTCTTGTCAGTGTCACTGGCGCTACCATCAGATTCGGCCCTGCAACAACAAGCCAAACAAATGTTCGACGCTGTTGCTAATCAGCTGCAATACGTTGGTGTGCTGGCATTGGAATTTTTCCAGGTCGGCGATCAGTTACTGGTCAACGAAATTGCCCCCCGGGTGCATAACTCAGGGCACTGGACGCAACAAGGCGCCGACACCTGCCAGTTTGAGAACCACCTGCGAGCAGTTTGTGGCCTGCCACTCGGCAGTACTGCCCTGGTAAGGCCGACGGTGATGGTGAACATTCTCGGCGAAGACTATGTGAACCCGGCAGTGCTGAGCCTGCCATCCTGCCACCTGCATTGGTATGGCAAAACCAAACGGGCCGGCCGCAAAATGGGGCATATCAATATTTGCGGGGCGACGGCAAAAGAATTGTCAGAACGCTTCAGCGCCTTAAGCGCACTGCTGCCAGAAAACAGCTTTCCGGAAGTTGCAGAAATGGCACAGAAACTTCGCGAGCGCGCGAAACCGCTCAAATAACAAAGACCCGAAAAGGCCCGAACGGGCCTTTTCTTTTATGGCTTGCGTTGCTGCACCGCCTGGCATTTACGGCTGGCACAAATCAGTTTAACTCCATTGGCTCCCGGCTTTTCCGCCAGCAAGCCGAAGCCGCAACTCTGGCAAGTCCCGGCCACAGGCCTGAAATTCAATACAAAGTCGCATTTGGGGTATTGGTCACAACCGTAAAAAGTTTTGCCATATTTACTTGTGCGCTCCACCAGCTTACCGGTTTGACACTGCGGGCAATGCACATCCTCAACGACCACCGCCTCTTCGTGCACAATAAAATGACAGGCAGGAAAATTGCTGCAGCCGATAAACATGCCGTAACGGCCATTTTTAACCGCCAGTGCCGAACCACAGCTTGGACATGGCGTATCTTCCAGCAATTTGACGATGGTGCTCTCATGCGGATGCAGGTTCTGAATGTAAGTGCAGGCCGGATAATTACTGCAGCCGAGAAAAGGACCGTGCTTGCCGGATTTCATCACCAGTTCATGCTGGCATAGCGGGCACATTTGTTTATGTTCAGGGATGGCAAACAAAGGTTGTTCAGACATAAAGCAATCAGGCTACCGGCGTATCAAATGCAGATGTTGCATTATCGCACAGTCCTCAGCAGAAAAGGCAACGCCGGTCTAAACCGGCGTCGTTTCAATGGTTGTAGTAACCTCAGATATGCATTAGTGCAATGGGCCTGTCGGCTCTTCAAAAATCAAATCTTCCATCTGGGCATAGGCTGATTCGTGACCAGGGGCATTAAACAACACCATTAACACCACCCACTTCAAATCTTCCAGACTCACTTCTGTGCTATCCAAATCCATCACCCGATCTAATACCATTTCACGGGTCGGTAAATCCAACACATTGATTTGCTCCAGAAACATCAGAAAACCGCGGCATTCAGCGTCAAGTTTTCTTAATTCTTCCGGTGTGTAAACACGTAAAGCGGTAGACGTAGTTTTTGTCAGATAAGGTTTTACATGACTCTCTTGCAGCTGGGATAAATTTTCCAGCCAGCGCAGGGCTTTGAAGATGTCATCATCATGAAATCCGGCTTTGACCAATTCTTTGGTCAGATCAGCCTGGTTGACGTAAATTTCCGATTCGTTGTGGATGTAATTTTCAAACAGGTAGACGAGGATATCAAACATGACTAGGCCCTCCTCACTCGAATGTAGCCACCAGGCACGGCTGCCACTGCGCCAGTTAATTCAAGCTGTTGCAGGGCTATGGTTACGTCGGCTACCGGCATTGCTGCGCGATCTGCAATCAGGTCTATTGCAGTTGCCTCATCTCCTACGTTAGCTAACAAGCCATCGTCGGACAAGTGTGGCAAACAACTATTTTTTTCAACCGGACTGATGAATAAATCTGCTGCAAGCAGCGGTGCTAACTCTTCCAGAATATCGGCGACAGAACGGGTTAGTTTAGCGCCCTGTAAAATAAGCTGATGACAACCTGCAGCCTGTGGGTTTCGGATAGAACCCGGGATAGCAAATACGTCACGGTTATACTCTGCCGCATAATGCGCACTAATCAGCGACCCGCTTTTTTCCGCCGCTTCAACCACTAGAGTGCCCAGACTCAGGCCAACCACAATCCGGTTTCTGATCGGGAAAAACTCAGGTTTTGGATGCTGCTGTGGCAAAAACTCCGAGACTACAGCCCCTTGCGCCATGATTTGTTGTTGCAAGGCCTCATGTTGCGGCGGATACAGATGACAGAGCCCATGCCCCATCACAGCGATCGTCTCGCCGCTGGCCTTCAGCGCGCCCTGATGGGCTGCACCGTCAATACCACGCGCCATCCCGCTGGTGATGACAAACCCCAGAGCAGCCAATTCTGCTGCAAATTCAAGAGCTAATTGCCGCCCCGCTGGGGTGGGCCTGCGACTGCCGACTATCGCTATCTGCGGTTTTTGCAGAACCGACGGATCACCACAACCAAAGAGCCCAACAGGCGGTTCCTGATTTCCCGCAACAATGGCGGATAACACGGGTCGGTAAACGGAATAAACCAGCGACGGGCATCACTTTGCAGCCATTGCAGTGCTAGATCAGCTTTGCGATGGGATTGAGTTAGATGCAGAGCATGAGCTGCAGTAAAGCCCAGTTGTTGCAATTGAGTACTGGAAGCCTGACACAGCTCGGCGACCGAAACGGCCGGACTAATTGCAGTCAACGCACTGGCATCCAGCCCAGGCACCGCCATCAGTCGCAGCCAGCAGATGAGATCGTCCATGATCTCCCCCTATTGGCCGGATAATGTCCGTGAGGTTATCGCGATAACCTCACGGACCACATTGGGTGAATTACAGGTCGCCGATACTGTCGCCGACCCGGATTGGTTTTTTCGTTCCAGTGACGATAGCAAAACTGGTGCGTTCTGCCACTTTAAACACCATCAACTCGCCAATCTGCTCTTTAGGCATATCAATGCGTTCGCCATCGATACCACCCATAATTTTCTGATACTTGGTCGCGTCAGACATGTAGACAGGACCACGACTGGAATCAACAACAGTCGGTGATTGCCGGTAAATAGAGAACATGTAGCCCGCTTTTACACCGTCCTGCTGGCCTTTATTTAACACCACAATATCCCAGCTGGAGAATTCACGCAGATCTGAGGTGGTATCAATGATCGCTCCACCCATTGATTTCTCAGGCTTACGCATCATAAAAAACGCGGGCAGGCTCTGACCATCTGCTGCAGGTAATAAACGATCACCCTGACGGATCTCCTGCTTCACATCTAATACGGTGACGGACGCCGGTGCTGTGACTTCTGCGCCGCCAGCGCGGAACGCACGGGCGGTCCCGACCAGAATGGTTTCATAACCCAAAATTTCTTCGGTCTGCGGATCAATATAGGCTTTGCCTTTGCGATAAATACCATAGGCTGCATCTTGCTGCAGTTGACCGCGTATATACAAAATGTGCCCTTGGCTCGCATTTTTAACGTGGTCGTCCGCACCCAAGACGTACGGCAAGCTGTCAATTTGCTCTGCCGACAAGGATTGCTCATAGGTCAGGAAAGGCCGGATCATCATCAGAGGGATTGTGGTGACGGCTTTGACATTCTTTAACGATTTGCGCACCTCGGGCGACAATTTGCGGATCCCCTGACCTGGCTCTGTGGCCTCATCAGATGGCGACACTTTAATCGCACTGCCATTGAGCGACAAGACAGGCCGGCCGTCCTTGTCATAACTCAGGCTCAGTACATCACCGGGATAAATTAAATGCGGGTTTTCCACCTGTGGATTTAGCTTCCACAACTGCGGCCATAACCAAGGCTGTTGCAGATACAAACCGGAAATGTCCCACAGCGTATCACCTTGTTTAACGGTGTAACTTTTAGGTGCATCAGGTTTAATAGCGAGAACGTCCGCTGACACAGTTGTCGTCAGACAGAGCAACAGGGCGGCGATTGAGCTTGTTATTGTTTTGAGCATGCCAGTTTCCTTCGGCCCGGAACTGCAGTAATTATTGCACAGAATGCATAGGGAGCTGTTATTACAGCGATTTAATGGCTAAAATTGAACCATAACACAGATATATTCACAAAGCATAATTTTGTAGGTGCCATGTCAGTTTTAACCGTTTTACATTATCCCGATGAACGTCTGCGGACAATCGCCAAACCTGTTGCGGCTGTGAATGCCGAGACCCGTCAGTTAGTTGCAGACATGCTGGAAACCATGTATGCCGAAAACGGCATCGGTTTGGCCGCCACGCAAGTCAATGTCCACCAACGTGTCGTGGTGATCGACTTGTCTGAAGAACGCAATCAACCTCAAGTTTTTATCAATCCGGAAATCACTGAAAAAAGTGGCGACACCACCTACGAAGAAGGTTGTCTGTCAGTTCCGCAAAACTACGCCAACGTAGAGCGAGCTTCCGAAATCACATTAAAGGCACAGGATCTCGACGGCAACTGGTTTGAAGTCAAAGCCGACGGCTTGTTGGCGATCTGTCTGCAGCATGAACTGGACCATCTGGTCGGCAAGCTGTTTATCGATTACCTGTCGCCGTTAAAACGCGATCGCATTAAGAAAAAGCTGGAAAAACAAGCCCGCGCCGCTAAAGCCTGACAGGAAACTCCGTGACCACACCGCTTCGTATTATTTTCGCCGGCACGCCGGATTTCGCTGCCCGCCATCTGCAGGCCCTGCTCGATTCTGACCATCAGGTGATCGCAGTCTACACCCAGCCGGACCGTCCGGCTGGTCGTGGCCAGCAACTGCAGGCCAGCCCGGTCAAACAGCTTGCACTGACGCATAACATTCCGGTATTTCAGCCGAAGTCGCTGAAAAAATTACCGGCGCAGCAACAACTTGCCGCGTTAGATGCTGACCTGATGGTGGTGGTCGCTTACGGTCTAATCCTGCCACAGGTGGTGCTGGATACGCCAAAATTGGGTTGTATCAATGTGCATGGCTCTATCCTGCCACGCTGGCGCGGTGCTGCCCCGATCCAAAGAGCGCTGTGGGCCGGCGACAGTGAGACTGGCGTCACTATTATGCAAATGGATGCCGGTCTCGATACCGGCGCCATGTTAAGTATCGCAACGATGCCCATTGAAGCCACCGACACCAGCGCCACATTGTATGAAAAGCTGGCCGTCGTCGGGCCAGAAGCGCTGATCGCAGCGCTGCAAGACCTCCCTGCGTTGCAGGCAAAAGCCCAGCCGCAGCAAGACAGTGCGGCGAACTATGCTGAAAAACTCAGTAAAGAAGAAGCACAACTCGATTTCCACAAAACTGCCGCTGCCCTTGAACGTGAGATCCGCGCGTTTAACCCATGGCCAGTCAGCTATCTGCAGCTAGCCGCGCAGCAGTTGAAAATCTGGCAGGCACGGGTTGAAACGGGCTCAGCACAGCCGGGACAGGTGGTCAGAGTCGACAAAAAAGGCATCGCTATAGGCACTGCCAATGGTTTACTGGTGATCGAACAGCTGCAACCGCCGGGTAAAAAAGCCATGGCTGTGGTTGATTTCCTCAATGGCAGAGCGGACTGGTTTCAACCGGGTCAGCAACTGCAACACCAGACGGAACAGGCGCTATGAGCGCCAATCTGCGCGCAACTGCCGCCACTTTGTGTTATCAGGTGGTCGATCAGGGCAAATCATTGTCAGACGTCCTGCCAAAAGCCCAATTACTGTTCAACAATCCGGCCGATAAAGCCCTGCTGCAGGAAATGTGTTTTGGCCTGATGCGCCAACTGCCACAGCTGGATTTTGTCTGTCAGCAACTGATGAGCAAACCGCTGGTCAAGCAGCTGCGCCCGTTGCAGTTTCTGATTTATCTCGGCATTTATCAGCTGAAGTTTCTGCGTATTCCGGACCACGCCGCTGTGGGTGAAACCGTTGAAGCAGCACGGTATCTGAAAGGTCAGTCGATGACCAAGCTGATTAATGGCGTTTTACGCTCAGTTCAGCGTCAGCCGGAATTGTTTGAATTCGCCGATGCACCACTCTCGGTGCAAACCAATCATCCATCTTGGTTAGTGCAGGCGTTGCAGCAAGCTTATCCGCAGCAATGGCTGGAGATTATCGCGGCCAATCAGCAAAAAGCGCCGCTGTGGCTGCGGGTCAACACCAAACGCTGCTCGGTAGAAAAATTCACCGCTGATTTAACCGAGATGGAGATCGGCTTTAGTCAGCCGGTTGCGCAGATGCCGCAGGCTATCCTGCTCGACAAAGCCTGTGACGTCACCACACTGCCCGGTTATGTCTGGGGCTTTTTTGCCGTGCAGGATTTGGCTGCACAATATGCTGCCGTCTTTCTGGCGCCGGAAAATGGTGAGCGGGTGCTAGATGCTTGTTGTGCACCCGGCGGTAAAACCGGCCACTTGCTGGAACTTGCCCCAGAGGCTCGGGTGCTAGCGCTGGACAAAGATCCGGCCCGCTTGGTGCGGGTAAGAGAGAATCTGACGCGGCTTGGCCATGAGGCTCAGGTGAAAGCTGCGGATGCTGCCGAACCCGGCCAATGGTGGGATGGTCATCCGTTTGATCGCATTTTGCTGGATGTGCCCTGCTCAGCGACCGGCGTCATTCGCCGTCACCCGGATATCCGCTGGTTGCGGAAAAAACCTGATATCGCGGCCTTGGCATCGCTGCAACAACAAATTCTCGCAGCCGTTTGGCCAACGCTGAAGCCCGGCGGTGTGTTACTGTACGCGACCTGTAGTGTGTTACCCGAAGAAAATCAGCTGCAGGTACAGCGCTTTCTCGATGCACAGCCGGACGCTCAGGCCATTCCGCTGAGCGCCAGCCACACTGCCAGCGAGTGGCAATTATTTCCGGGCCAGTCTCAGGCCGATGGCTTCTTCTACGCCAAATTGCAGAAAAAGGCGATTGCATGAAAATCATTATCTTAGGCGCAGGCCAAGTCGGTGCGACACTGGCTGAAAATTTGGTCGGTGAAGAAAACGACATCACCGTCGTCGATATCAACGCCGAGAAACTCCGCGCTTTGCAGGACAAGTTTGACCTGCAAGTGGTCCACGGCCACAGCGCGCACCCGGACATCCTGAAAAAAGCCGGCGCCGAAGACGCGGATATGATCATCGCAGTCACCAACAGTGATGAAGTCAATATCGTCGCCTGTCAGGTCGCCTACAGCATCTTTAACACACCGACCAAAGTGGCCCGCATTCGCACCAACCAATACATCAAATACCGCGACAAGCTGTTTAACAAAGATGATTTACCGGTCGACCACTTTATCGCACCGGAAACCTTGGTTACCGACTATATCCGCCGCCTGATCGACTACCCTGGCGCGCTGCAAGTCGTTGAATTCGCTGGTGGCAAGGTCAGCCTGGTGGCAGTAAAAGCTTATTATGGCGGCCTGCTGGTCGGCCACGCCTTGTCAACGCTGAAAGAGCACATGCCGCATATTGATGCCCGGGTCGCCACCATCTACCGGCGCGGTCATGCCATTAAACCCATTGGCACCACGATCATCGAAGCCGATGATGAAGTGTTTTTTGTCGCCGCGACTAAACATATCCGCGCCGTGATGAGCGAGCTGCAAAAGCTGGAAAACAGCTACCGCCGTATCATGATCGCCGGCGGCGGTAACGTCGGTTATGGCCTCGCCAAGGCGCTGGAGAAAACGCATAGCGTTAAGCTGATCGAACGCAGTAAAGAGCGGGCCGAATATTTATCCAGCGCGCTAGAAAACACCGTCGTTTATGCCGGCGACGCCTCAGATCCGGAGTTGTTACAAGAAGAAAGTATCGACGAAGTAGATGTATTCCTCGCTGTAACCAACGACGACGAAGCCAACATCATGTCGGCCATGCTGGCCAAACGGATGGGCGCGCAAAAAACCATGGTGCTGATTAAACGCAGCGCTTATGTTGACCTGCTGCAAGGCGGCGAAGTTGATATCGCGGTGTCGCCACAACAAGCCACGATATCGGCGCTGCTGACTCACGTCCGGCGTGGTGACATCGTCAATGTGTATTCACTGCGCCGCGGCGCCGCGGAAGCCATTGAAGCTATCGCGCATGGCGACAAAACCACGTCTAAAGTGGTCGGGCAGTCGATCGGCAAAGTCAAACTGCCACCGGGCTGCACTATCGGCGCTATCGTCCGCGGTGACGAAGTGCTAATCGCACACGACAATATCGTCATCGAAACTGATGATCATGTCATTTTGTTTTTGGTCGACAAAAAATACATCAGCGAAGTGGAACGGCTGTTCCAGGTCAGCGCATTTTTCCTTTGACCGGATGCGGTCAGAGGCGTTTTGTCTCTGGCAGCGTCCTGTTGAGGTCTCAACTGCTCTACCTTTCATGACATCATTTTTAGTTTTTGCGGTAAGACCGCCTAGCAAAGATTTCACCTGACGGTGAGCC
>Ga0075154_10002122_pt1 | contig 13155 bp, 11 predicted proteins | sample JI71714BDNA_FD_70965 | JGI IMG/M metagenome (GOLD analysis project Ga0075154, IMG submission 70965) | Wastewater effluent complex algal communities from Wisconsin, to seasonally profile nutrient transformation and Carbon sequestration -... | ecosystem: Engineered > WWTP > Effluent > Algae... | reverse complement strand
GTCGAACCGGGAGGTGAGGCGAATGTCTTCGGCGCGGCGGAAGGTGCAGGTGGAACGCTCGGTTTCCAGTTGCACCATTTTAGCGTTGTCGAGTATGACCTGGCCGTTGTTGGCCCAACCGTACAGGTTTTGCACGCTGGGAATAACGGCTTTACAAAATTCCGTTTTCAGGTTAATATCGGCCAGTACATTGCCCGTTTTGAGGTCGCCGAATTTGATATTGGCCGTCAGGTTGCCGTTGAGGTTGCCCAATTCGGAGTCGCCGTACCGGTTGGAGAGTTCGAGTTGGTTATCGGCGGGTATCCAGACTTTATAATTCACTTTAAAGTCCTGGAGGCGGTTGGCATCGAGGGTTCCAATAACGGTTTCGGCCTTCACGTAGCCGTTGGTATTGATAAAATTGACGTTTAATTGGTCCAAAACCTTGTTGGCATCGGATTGACTACCGGAGTTGACGGTAATGGTGATTTCAAATTTTACCTTTTTTTCGTTCCAGGTATTGACCGAAACGTTCCCGTGTTTGTTGTAAATGGAAGTTGTTCCTTTGGCAGTGGTGTTAAATTCTCGGTTGATGTTTTTGACAAAAGTTTGTTGGGGAGAACAACAACAGTTCAAGGCGGGGTGGGGTAGCGCCGGGACGCTCCAATTGCCCGTTATATCGCTCCTATTTGTTGCGCCAACCCCAAAAGGGAGCATAAAAAATAAGATATTAAATAGTATCCTGGTCATTGTTATTTGTTTGTTTATAGTCCCCAGGCTCGTTGTAACCCCCTTGTTGCGCCTGCATGGCTTCGAGGATTTTTTCAAGTACCATCGTTTTGGACTTATAGTTTTCAATCATAACGCGAATAATCTGCTCGCGGTTGCCGGGGGGGACGTTAGAAAGTTCAATGCGTAATTCCTCCATCACTTTGTCCATTTGTTCCATGTCGCCAAACACTTCTGAGGCACCCGGATTGGAGGCAAAACGCGCCAATTGGTTCTTTTTTTCTTTAATGTCGCGTTCGTACCGGGCTTCCAGCGCGGCGTATTCCTGCGAAACTTCCGACATTTTCATACCCACGTAGGCTTCTTCCTGTTGGTAACTGGCGTACCAAAGACCCAGTGCGGCTCCCACGATGAGCAAGGCCACAGCGGCGGCCACGCGCGAAATGCGCTGGTACCAACTTACCCGCAACGGCATGGACGTTACTCTGGGCGCGGCGGATGTTTGGTTGGATAAGTCATTCCAAATGCGCAAATCGGGTACTTCGGAGTCAAAATCAGCGCGATTTTGTTGAATAAACGCTTCCAATGCGTCGTCGTGGTGGTGTTTGGCGGGCGGCGTGAGACGGTTTAGTTCCGCGTCAATCCGGTGCCATATTTTGATATCGGGCCACTCCATGTCTAACACGGGGCGTTGCACGGCCACAAAATGTTCCAGGGCATCGCCATTTTTGAGGCGGTCGAGGGCGGTGGAAACATTGGGCCACAAACATTCTTGCGGAGTAACGGTATCAAACTCCGGCCGATATTGGAGGATAAATCCTTCGATGTGCTGTTTATTGTTCATTGTTAAGCCAGCATTGTTCTAAGTTTTGCTTTTGCCCGGCTGTATTGTGATTTTGAAGTGGCTTCCGAAATTTCAAGAATTTGGGAAATTTCTTCGTGATCATAGCCTTCAAAAGCGTACAAAGAGAATACAACCCGATATCCATCGGGCAATTGGTCCACGGCTTTTTTTACTTTTTCAACGGATAGTGGTGGTTCGCGTTCTGGTTCCGCTGCCGGAGCCTGGTCGTGATTGGCGGTGAGTTCCTGGGTAAAAAGGCGTTTCGATTTCAAAAAATTGATGGATTTATTGATCGTAATGCGTTTTATCCAGGCGCCAATGCTACTCTCGAAGCGAAAAGTGTCTAATTTGGTAAAAACCTCAATAAAAACACTTTGCAAAATATCTTCTGCGTCGTGGCTGTTTTGCACCATGCGCAGCGCTGTATTGTACATGGCTTTGGAATACAGCCGGTACAACTCAAACTGAGCATCGCGCTTGCCCTCCCGGCATCGCTCCAGTAATTCAAAATGCGGATGTGTACTATCCATTGGTATCGTTTCAAAAGCCAGTAATAATGACCGTAACCGGACGGCAGGGTTGCACAACCGGACAATTTTTAGAGCAATTTTTCGAGATAATGCACGCCAATTCCAAAATCTGACTTGATAGCGGCCACTTGCGCCAGGGCTTCCTGTTCGCGTTTGGACGTGTGGCGTTCGTTTTTGGTGGCGGTAATCATCACGTTTTTGGCCGTGTGTTCGCTGGAGATAAATTCGAACACTTTGGTGTGGTACCCGCGCGATTCGAGGATCAGCGCCCGAATGCCGTCGGTGACAATTTCGGCCTGACGTTCTTCCAAAATACCGTTGTGCAAAATGGGCGCCAGGGCGTTGCGGGTGCGCATTTCCTTACGAATTTGTTTGTGGCAACACGGGGCTACCACCACCACGTCGGCGTTGTTCAAAATCCCTTTCGATAACGCAAGGTCGGTGGCAATATCGCAGGCGTGCAGGGCAATGAGCATATCCAACCGCTCCGGCTGGTAGAGATTAATATCCTGGGCTACAAAGTTGAGGCCCGAAAAATGGGCTTTTTGGGCGGTTTCGTTGCAAAAATCCACCAGATTGGGCCGCAGTTCGATGCCCGTTACCCGCACCTTCAGGTCCTGGTGATGGGTTAAAAAATCGTAGAGGGCAAAGGTCAGGTAGCCTTTTCCGCTGCCCATATCGGCGATTTGGGCATTCTCCCGCAGCGGATGTTCGCGCAGCAACGCCCCGATAATTTCCAAAAACTTATTGATTTGCCGCCATTTGTCCTGCGCGTGGGCGAGTACTTCACCTTTGGCGTTGGTTATGCCCAGGGCGTGTAACCAGGGTGCTTTGGGGTCCAGCAGGCGGTTTTTGGCCCGGTCGTGGCTGATGTCGGCTTTTTCGGTTTGTGCGGGTGGTTTTACCTGCACGCTGGCGTTGCCTTTTTTGTCAAAAGACAAGGTATAATCCTGCGTGGTGGTGAACAGATCGGCGTTCAAAAATTGTTTACCCAACAGTTCCTGTAACAATTGAGCGGCCTCGGCGGGCGGGTAGTTTTTTACTTCGTCTTTGGTGGCAAAACGGTAGTTAAAGGCAATTTTAAACTGTTTTTTTATTTCTACCGGGCGTAAATACAGGTTTTTTAGCCCGTTGGGAGCGGCGGCACTGGCCCGGCTGAGGGTACATTTGACAAAAGTGCCTTCAGTGCAGGCTTGCGAAAATGCGGCGATAAATTTTTCCATTATTTGAGCGACATCAAGGGGCCTTCGGGGTGAATTGCCGTGAGCAGTCCCCGGGCCGGGTTGATCCATAAATCCATTTCTTCCATCGGAATTGCACCTAAAAGCGGCTCATTGTCGTCGGGGAGTACCAAGGCATCGGTAATACAAAAACGATCTTCAAAAATCACCTTTACCGGTCCGGCAACGGGCAGTTTTATTCTGGTTCTATCGGCCAATTGAGAAGGGCGGTAGTCAATAATGTCCAGTCCAAGAGCCTCCACCAGCGCCTCGTTGATCGTAAGCATAATGGCACCGCTGTCCACCATCATGGTCGTGTCCAGCGAGCGTATTTCGTCTTTCCCGATGTATCCCTTTCGTTCCAGCGTAAGGTCGTCGCAATTGACCAAAGTAACATTGGCGTGTACAATTCCCATGTTTTTAACGTGCGTTTTGAATGAAAATCTACAATGTTTTGTTGTAAGAGCATGTCTACAAGGTGCATAGCATCGAAATATTGCGCACGAACAACGATTAACGCCCACAAAGGTACAAACTTTGTCATCCTGTTCCAACATGGAATTTCTCTTAGTGATGCACCCGTAAATATACTTCGGCGTTCGGTATTCGGTGTTCGATATTCGGCGTTTTCTAAAACCAATAATTCACTTTTGCCACCAACGCCCGGTTTTTAATTCCCGGAATATTCACCCCATAATTGTCGGTGTACACCACAAAAAGGTCGCTCATTGGCCGGAAACGCCATTGAAAACGGCTGTTGATGTTAAAATTATCCGCTTGGTTGTTGTATTGGATAAAGGTCGTCCACCAAATATTTTTGGCAAAAAACACTTCAATACGCGGGGTGATATTGACAAAATCCACGTCGCAATAAGGCGCGGGAAAAGCCAAACGGTTGTACGTGGCGGCCAAACGCAGGTTCATGATGGTTTTAAAACGCCAGTTGAGTTCAAAACCTCCCGTGTAAATTTCACCGTTGTAAAATTGCCCGGCCTGCGCGTTAAAACCCACAAAAAACCGTTTTCGGTAGTCGGAATTCCACTCCACTGAGGCATTGGTAAACCGATACTCACCAGCGGGCAGGGGCGGACATTCTTCGTTGGGTTTACCGTCGAATTTGAACGATACCGGCACGTTAGCGTAGTTGGGATTAATGTTCACAGAGACCGAACTGGTATTTTTAAAGTTAAACTCCGCTCCCACGGCATTCGACGATTCGTTGAGGGTTTTATCGGGGTTTAATACTTGAAATAACTCGGCCCCAAGTTCGATAAAATTCAGTTTACTCGTCGCTTTTTTGGGAAAAATGCGGTAGTTTGAACTCGAAAAAAGGAAATTATAGCCCAATTTGACCACGGTATCGCGCAAAAAATCGTAGTTGCGAATTCGGGTTTCAAACCCAAGATCGGCCACGTAGTTTTCGCCCATGTGCAGCATGTCGATCAACACGTTAAAGTTGCGGTTGGTGTACATGCCGCCCCAGTTGCTCCACCAGTTTTTGTTGGTAACACCCGGCTGAAACGAGCGGTGGTGGGTGAGCCAGCCCTGCCATTGGCCATCGGTGGAAATATAACTCGTTTCGAGTCCGGCGTTGCGGCTATACGCGTTTTTTTGCAGTTCGGAGCCGTTAAATTGCTCCCGGTTGAGGAAATATCCGGCCACGGTGGAGCGGCCAAATACCCGCCGGTTGAACGACGCGGCCGAGTAGTTTTGGGTATTGTTATTTTCCCCTTTGGTTTGCATGCTCAACGCCCCGATGCGCGTATTGGCGTCAATATTTCCGGTGAGGCGTAACCCGCCGTAGATGGTGGCGGGTATGCCATCTTCATTGAGGCCAATGCGCCGGGAAAAAAACGGGCGAATGGGCGGAATGCCAAAATTGCCAAAAATATCGGCATTTTCGAGGAAAAAGGTTCGTTTTTCGGGCAATTGTACGTCGAAGCGGGTGAGGTTTACTACCTGTTCGTCAATTTCAATTTGCGAAAAATCGGGGTTAATGGTCACGTCGAGGTTCAGCCCGGAGCCAATCCCGATTTTAGCGTCGAGGCCCGCTGCGCCATCGGGTGTCCATTCGTTTTTGCCTTCGTAATCGCGGGTAACGCCCCCGCTGAGGTACGGAATAATATTGTAGTTGCCTTTTACGGGGCGTGGTGGTTGTTCCCAATTGAGCAAACCGGTCCAGCCCAGGTCGAGGCCGTCGAACTGGAACGGGACATTGGACCAGGTCGAATAAATACCATTGCCCAGGTCATTGCGAATAATATTGATGCCCCAGGCGTTTTGCCCGGCTTTATACCGCAAAATGCGCAGCGGAATGGCAAATTCGGCGGTCCAGTAGGTATCGTATTGTTTGGTTTCGACCCACCAGGTATTGTCCCAGTTGCGGTCCATATCGTCGGTTCCGGTGGCAATAAGTCCTTCGGTTTGCACGCCATTGGCCGAAGTACCAAAAAAATACCCGTTGGCGGCGTTGTTGAGCGGGTCCAAAACAACGGCCACGCCGTCGGAGTCCCAGTACCCCACATCGCGTTTCAGGCTTTGAATCACGTGGTTGGGCGTGCTGTCAATGGCGGTAATCCCGATGTACAGAAATTGATCGGAATAGATACTCCGCACCGTCGTTTGATAGGGTGCCGGGCCGCCGTCGCGGGGCCATTTCATCGAAAAGTTGGAGGTTGTACTGGCCGTTTGCCAATCCGGTTCGCTCAGGTCGCCATCCACGAGAATGGGCGTTTGGGCGCGGGAGGTGTTCATTTGATATTTGGATTGGTGCTCGGCACGCGCGTTTTGGGCGTTGGAGGCACCAGGGAGCAAGAGGGCAAGTAACAGAGGTATATAAAAGTATTTCATAGCCAAATAGAATGGTCGCAAAGAGCGTACGTTGGTTTACGGTTTACGAAACCACACAAAAGGCGGCAAAGTTCCAATGGAAATACCTGATTACCGACTGTTTTAGCGGAATAATTTGCGTTTTGTACCAGCGTTTTGTTTTTTACCAGGTTTGGGCTTAATTTTGCAGTAATTATGGCAAAAGACATTTATCACGAACTAGTCAAACAGGCAAACCTTTTTGGAGCGTCATCGCGTAAATCTTATCATTTTTGACGTACAAAAACCATATATTTTTGCATGGAAAAAGTAGAAAAATACCAAAAAATAATAAAAGACATATTGGGGGATTTTATTGCCACTATGCGCCCTAACGTAGAAGAGGAAGTCTTTTTAGTGGAGGATCCCAGTAATTGTAATTACTTGATTTATCATAATGCCTGGAGACAAAGTAGTCGGATTTATGGCTGTATTTTGCACGTCAGGATAAAAAATGAAAAAGTGTACGTTGAGTACGACGGTACCGATCAGGCTTTTGCGGATCTGTTTGTAGAGGCTGGAATACCAAAAAGTGACATTGTTTTGGCATTCCATGCCCCCGCTAAACGACCCTACACGGGCTTTGCAGTAGCCTGACTTTACTGGCCATTACTGCCCGCGCGGCTTATACTTCGCCTTTTCCAAAAACTGCTGTGCGTCGTTAAGTTGGTTCAACTCGGCAAATGTAGTGTTGGGATGGCGTTTCATGTAAGCGCGGACAATTTGCCAACCCATCCAGTTTCCTACCTGTCCCGGCGCTTCCTGAAACACATTATCGGTAGAAGGTCCGGCTGTGACAATTTTCATGTTTTTGGTACCCAACGGTTCGTACAGCACTTTCATGTCCAAAATACGCGCCCACAAACCTTTTTCGTTGGCAAAACACCCCGCCAATTGTTCGGCGGTGTAACCAATGAGCAGGCTGTCGGGGGTATTGGGCAACAGGCAATCCATCATGTACAATACTTTACCGTTGCGCACCACGTGGTCAATCACGTTGTCTTTGGCGGGTGGTGCAATACTATTATTGGCCAGTTCAAAGGCATATTTGATAATCATGTGCTTAGGGGTGAACTGGTCGCGGATGTATTGCGGGAAAATATCGGGGTTATAGCCCTCAAAATTGGCACCAAGGAACATGTCCAACCCAATCATCATGGTGGTATCGTTGACCATAAACGCATCGCCGATGAATTCGGTCACGGCCGTAACGGTTACCGGTTCGCGGCGCTGGGGGAAATAGTGTTTAAAATAACGCAGCACATCGGCCACATCGCGCTGAAACTCGGTGAGGTCGGCAAAATGCACCTGGCAGGAATCATTCAGGCGGCGCACTTGCGGAGCGGTGATAAACCCACGCAGGGCATCTTCCGGTTTTTCCTGCGGCAGGGTAGGGTCGTGGGCGATATTGGTGATGAAAAACGGCAAAAAAGCCGGGTAATTGGTTTGTAAAGCGGCCATGCCCTCCATAACGTGGGTGGTGTCAATGGCGAACATATCGCGGTCGAAACGGCGGAAAGTAGCGTTTACCTTAATCCCGGAAACATCGGGGACGGGCGGTTGTGCAGCGTCGTTTTCGTCCTTACAAGCCGTGAGTAACAGGGCCAATGCCAGGGTGCCGAGGGCCAGGTGGCGCAGTTGGCGGGTTATTTTTGGGCGAAAAGTAAATTTTAGGGTGTTAAATAATTCAGACATAAAAAAATAGCTCGTTTTTTGCGTTGAAATTTATTTGATAACTCAACAGTGTTTTTGCGTTAAAGATTTGATAATCAGTGTGATAATGGGTTGTATGAGCAACCTTTTACGATTGGAGGCGCAAAATTGCTGTAAAAAACTCGACATGATGAAAAAAATTGTATTCATGCTTGCATTATGCTGCATTTGCGGGCAGCAGGTATTCGCCCAATTCCGCTTTGGTGTGCATGCCAGTCCTACGTGGTCCTGGATGAAATCGGACGAAAAATTTCTTGAAAATTCGGGTGCCAACTGGGGTGCTAAATTGGGCGTTATGGGCGAAAAACAGATCCAAAACACCAATTATTCCTTGTTTTCGGGCATTGGTTTTGCATTTAACCACGGTGGTTTTTTGCAAAGTAACTACAATCGGTATCGCCCTTGGGGCGGTTCGGACCTGAGCGTTGACTTGGGCGAAGCCGATTCTATTTCATTGCCCGCTAATTCCAAATTGCATTATCGCCTGCGTTACGTGGAAATTCCCTTTGGTTTTAAAATGCGCGGCGGCAGCAACGAAGATTCTCCGCTCAAGTTTTTCGCCGAGGCTCCCGTGCTCACGTTGGGCATCGCGGCCAAAGCCCTGGGCGATATTCGCGGCGCGGGCAGCAAATTTGATACCCAGGACGAAAACATCCGCGACGACGTGAAAGGTTTAGCGCTTTCGTGGGGTTTTGGGGCCGGTATTGAGTACGAAGTAGCGACCCACACCACCTTCGTGGCCGGTTTGTTTTTTCAGAACCAATTCACCGATATGACCAAAAAGGCCCGCGCCCAACGCGAGGCCAACGGCGAGTGGATTGACGAAAAAGCGCGGTCTTCGTTCCGGGCATTGACGCTGCGGGCGGGTATTTATTTTTAACAGAATATCCTGCCGGTTTTTGTAAAAAAGCCATTCGACGTCTTTGATAAGGCGTTGAATGGCTTTTTTTATTGGCAAAAAGTGGATTTGTAAGTTAATTTACTAATTTCGGTGGATTGTTTGGTGAATTGTCCGGTTAACTGCACTTTTGCAAGTGTATAAAGTTTTATTTAAAAATTGCGCAACATGGAAAATCTGAAGTGGAATCAGTATTGGGTAAATAAAATATCGTCCATTAAGGAAAATGCCAGTTCCAGCGATCAAAATGTATTCACAAAATATTATAAATTTTTTTTTCGCAACAAGGCCGATGATAATGATGATAATTTGTTCGAAAATTTGAAGAAAGTGGTTGATACTTTTTCTAACAATTATGCAAAGCAATTTTTCTTTACGGCGAATGTTCAGCACGTGCTGGATAATTGCGATTTTATAAGGCCGGGCAAAGACATTGCCCTTGAGTTATTCGACATTGGTTACAGAGACAATAACTGGCCGGTAAGTGCGAAAAACGTGTACGATGAATTGAATAATCATCCGGAGAACTGTTATTCTGCGGATTTTTTAAACACGATTCGTAAGAACATGAAAGCTACATTTATTATAACTACAAGTACCTCCGTATCGCTCCGAAAATTCAATAAGTACAAAAATAGAGCAGGCTTAACCATATCAAAGTCTTTTCCATTTCGGCGTGAAAAATTTTTAGAAAACGCTATTGGTACGGCATTTTTGGTGCATCGGGAACCTACGAACCCTAAAAGAGGTTTGGTCGTAACTGCTGCGCACGTAGTAGATGTAGCAAAAGATGCCAAGGCAGAGATGGTGTTTTACAGTGGGTTTGAAACCGGCGAAAAAGAAGATGTTTTAGTTCGGTGTTCATTTGAAGAAGTAGTTGTCAGACTGGGTAGTAAACTTAGTAATGATTTTGATTGGGCGGTGATTCAGATTAATTCGGAACAGGATTTACCCGATCCTATTTTTATTAAAGATGATGTTTTCCCCGAAAAGGCGGGGAGAACTTATTGTTTAGGTCACCCGTTTGGATTATCGCTCAAACTTACTTGGGATGGGATTATTACAGAAGTTCTTCCCACGTCTTTTCGGACCAAATTGGCGTCTTACGGTGGACATAGTGGTTCTCCGGTATTTAACGAGCAAGGGGACGTTATTGGGCTTTTAATAGGGCAGGATGAAGAATTTGTGGAACGTAAAAAGAAGACATTTTTTCCATTGCCATATACACATTCCAGATATGGTGCTGTTTGTCATTCACTGGCAACCATCGGGCAATTCGTTGAGGAACACAATAATAAAAAAAATAAATTTAACACATGATAAAGAATGCTGTTTATGTGCACTTGACCAAGTGTACGACCATGACTAATGCTTTAAAACTGTACTATGTGGTGCCGGTTAATCTGGGTACCATACAAGATACTAAAATTACGGATCATGATAATGGAATTTACGATATTATTATGACCTTGCAGGAGACAAATTCGGCTCAAACGGGTTTCATTGAAGGCGCTTTTGAAGTTCCACTGAGTGTTGACTACATTAACTTTGGATTAAAAGCCGTGCCGGATAATGGTAATTATTATGGCTGTAAACTCAAAGTGGACCTTTATAACGCTGTTTTTGATGATTGCACCGCCGAAAACGTTGTACATGATACCCCTTATATTGCCAGTTTAGAAATATCAACGGGCGTCCACGTCATGAAAATATTGGTGAATGAACGGGTAAATGCGCATAGTGTAGTGCAATCCTCGGGGGACAGAAATATTACGGTAGTAATTGATGCTAATACGGGCAACCCATCTGGTGGTTGGAAGGATATTGGTCTGTCGCACGTCGTCTCCGGGGCTTTAAATTCGGATACCTTGCTGGTCACGGGCACTAAGCCCCCGCGCAAGACGAGAATCCCCGTTACCGGCCACAAAGTCAATACAAATGATTAATGTGATATTCCATATTTGAAGGTATGCTTCGATACTTCCCTTTTTTGTGTTTTTTGGTGTGTTATTTTTGCTCATTAAACGCTCAAACTGCCGCGCAGTTGGATACACAAATCGTTTATTTGAGCAAAATACCATCATCGGATCAACCGAATAGTGCGATTTCGGAGTTATTAGATGATCTGATTGTGCAGGCCCAAAAAATCAACTACCCCGGCGGTATCAGCGACGCACAATGCCTGAAAGGCCACTTTTTGTTGGAAGAAGGGGAGTACCAATTGGCGATTTCAAAATACATCGAATGCATCGGTGCGGCCCGGCTACAAGGTGACTCCAGCCGGGTCGCACGCGGTTTTATCAACCTTTGCAACGCTTATTCTTTGTTGGAGCAGTACACCGAAGCCATTGAAAGCGGTTTACGCGCCGAAACGCTTTTGGAACAGGAAATGGGGCGGTTAAACGCTGATTTGGCCCTGAAAGATAAAAATCAAGTCCGGTTGGCCGAAGTGAAACTCAACCTGTCCGTGGCGTACGGCTATTTTAAAGATCAACAAAAAGCATTGGTATTTGCGCAGGCTGCCGTGCTCGAACACCAGAAAAGGGCTTCGGTCCGGGACGGGTTACTGGCGGGGGCTTACCTGAATTTGGGCGATTGGTACACTAATTTTGCCAAGCCCGACAACCATTTTTTGGATAGCGCTTACCATTATTACAAGTTTGCCCTCGATTTGTACCAGCGGGAACAACAGGTATGCGCCATTCCGCAGGTGTACATTAACATGGCCGCCGTAACGATGGATCAGGGATTTCACCGCGACGCCTGGGCTTTGTTGGAAAAAGCCAACGATGCCAATAAAACGTGCGATGATGTCGCTACTGCCGAGGCTTTGGACTGGGATATTACTTTCCAAAAAGCCCAATGGCTGATGTTTGAAAAAAAAGCCACCGAAGCCCTGCCACTGTTTTTAGCCGTTTATCACGCCAATCCCGATTTATTCCTGCAATCCGATGGCGCCAAATTGCTCGCCGAAGCCTTCGATCGAAACGGGCTGTCCGACAGTGCCGCGCTCTATTACAAACTCGCCCTGAGCCGCAGCGATAGTACTTTTGAAAAAAAACAGATCAACTTTAACGCGACCACGCTCCAACGGTTGGAAGAACGCAAAAACCGCCAAATTGAACTGGAAGCCCTAAAAGCCAAAGTCGCCGAATCTAAATTAGTGTGGGCTTTTTCGGCGTTGGTTTTGTTGTCGTTATTGCTCGTTTCTTTGTATTTTTTGTTAAGAAACCGGCAAAAAATTAAAAATCGGGAGTTTCAACTAAAAGTAAATGACCTGCTGGCCAAAAACGAAACCCTTTTTCTCGATGGTCAAAATGAAGGTAAAGCAGCGCGTATTGATCAAATCTACGGCCTGCTGCACAGCGAATACGTTCCCGATTTGTCCAATGTAAAACGCGGAATGGAAGGTTTAAACAAAAAAATGGCCGCCGGATTGGTGCCTTTTGAACAAGGAGCCGATTTGTACAACCAACTCACCGACGTTACCGCCAAAATACGAACCCTGGCGCAGGAACTTTCGCCCGATAACCGGAATACCCAATACTCGATCAGCGGCGATTTTTTGGAAAGTTTGGAACAACGTATCCAAATCATCAACCGGCAAAACAACGTCAGGGTAGCCCTGCACCACAACGATATTTTAATTACCGAACGATTCGCGCTCGACCTGAGGCGAATCGTTATTGATTTATTGGAAAATGCCCTCAAATACGCCCACGCACGGCACATTGATATTTATTTACACCAAACTTCGGAAAAACTGGAATTAACCGTTCGCGACGACGGACGGGGGATGCCCGCCTCGGCTACCGGGCAGGGTGGGGGCACCGGCCTAAAAAATATTGCCCAAAAAGTGGCCAAATACCACGGCTCCGGCCCCCATATCAGTAGTAGCCCCGGTGAGGGAACCTCCGTCGTTATTCGTTTTTCCGACTAAATTAATGCTCAACCAATGGAATCTCCAATTCGTGTTTTTTTTGTGGAAGACCACCCCGCCACTGTTAACGGCATTCGGCGTACCCTGGAGCAAAGCACCCAAACCCGCTTCGAATGGGCGGGGGATGCCTCTAATGCCGCCGATGCCCTGCACCAAATTAGTGCTTTCCCACCCGATATTGTGTTGTTGGACCTGGGTTTGCCCGCCCAAAACCATCAAAGCGGGCTAGAACTGCTGCAACGGCTTCGAACTTTTTTTCCGCAGGTTTCGGTGGTGATCTTTAGCGCGTCGGCGTCGTTGGCAACGGCTGCCGACTGCATTGCCAAAGGAGCGGTTGGTTATTTGTGCAAAACAATTTCGGCCGACCGGATTGTGCATTTTTTGGTGCAGGCCCACCGCGAACCCAAACTGAAATTCGTGTACATTGATGACCC
>Ga0075154_10002121_pt1 | contig 13155 bp, 10 predicted proteins | sample JI71714BDNA_FD_70965 | JGI IMG/M metagenome (GOLD analysis project Ga0075154, IMG submission 70965) | Wastewater effluent complex algal communities from Wisconsin, to seasonally profile nutrient transformation and Carbon sequestration -... | ecosystem: Engineered > WWTP > Effluent > Algae... | reverse complement strand
ATCTTGATTTTCTGCAAGGACATTCCGGATCGGCTGTTACCCGTGATTCCCATTGATCAACCCATCGCTTCGTCATTATGAAAAAAATCGCTCCCCTCCTGGTTTATCTGGTTTTGATGGCCGGTTGTAATACTGATACAAAAGAAAAATCAGGCTACCCGACAACCGGTTATATTGAAAGACTGGATCCCGGACTGGACAGTCTAATCCTGAAAGAGGCTAAAATTGAAATCATTGCTACCGGCCTGGATTGGAGTGAAGGCCCGTTGTGGGTGGAGAAAGAAAATATGCTGCTCTTCTCCGATGTGCCACGTGATACCATATTCAAATGGACAGCAACTGGTGGAAAAGAAGTGTACCTTACCCCTTCCGGCTATACGGATACGATAAAGAGAGGAGGAGAAATGGGCTCCAATGGACTTTTACTGGATCCTTCAGGGAACCTGGTACTCTGCCAATGCGGCAACCGGCAGATGGCCCGGATGGAGGCCCCGTTAAATAAACCTGAACCACTTTATACACCGCTTGCAACCCGTTATGATGGCAAAAGGTTTAGCAGTCCTAATGACGCCGTTTATAATGATGCCGGTGAATTGTTTTTTACAGATCCGCCTTATGGACTGGAAACACAACGGGATGATGACCCTAAGAAAGAAATGAAGTGGAATGGTGTCTATAAAGTAAAAACAAACGGGGACGTCATCCTTTTGACTGATAGTATTCCAAGACCCAATGGCATAGCGCTGTTGCCCGGTGACCAGCAGCTGATTATTGCCTGTTCGGATCCGGCCAAACCTAACTGGTATATTTATGACCTTGCTGGTGATTCATTGATGAATGGCCGCATTTTTCACAGCACACTCAATGAATTAAAAGAAGTGAATGGGTTGCCAGACGGGTTAAAAATCGGGAAGAACGGAATCATGTATGCAAGCGGTCCCGGGGGTATCTGGATCTTTACCTCAACCGGAAAATTACTGGGAAGAATCCGGGTTAAGAATCCCGCCAGCAATTGTGCATTGAGCGCGGATGAAAAAACCTTGTATATTACCAATGATATGCAAATACTGAGGGTTAGACTACGAAAGTGATCAATCATTCAACTGACCATTCAATTACGGTTGTTCAATTAATCGCCAGGCCATATGACTATACTGATCATCTTGTTTGCCATCGGATTGCAGGTTTTCCTGACAGTAAAAAAGCTAAGCCCGTTCTTATCCCTACTGATCGTAGCCATTGTAGCGGGACTACTGTTAGGCATGTCTCCTGCTGACCTGGTTAAATCAATCGAAAAAGGAGCAGGCAGCACCTTAGGTGGTCTGGCCCTGATCCTTTGCCTTGGCGCGGTACTGGGGAAAATTCTGGAAGCCAGCGGGGCCGCTGAAAAAATCGCATTGACCCTGATACAACTATTTGGTGAAAAATATATCCAATGGGCCATCCTGCTCACGGGTTTCCTGATCGGCATTCCGCTCTACTATAATGCCGGCTTTGTCATTCTGGTACCACTGGTATTTATGCTGGCAAGAAAAACAGGTCTGCCCCTTTTATACATCGCTATACCCATGGCAGCTTCCTTAAGTACCACCCATTGTTTCCTGCCACCTCATCCCGGACCGGTCGTACTCGTCAATGCCTTTAAAGCCAATACCGGAGTTGTCTTGTTATACGGAATCATGATCGCTATTCCGGCGGTCATACTGGCCGGTCCCTTCCTGGGTAAATGGTTTAAGCAGGGAAAAACGATGGTGGCCGAAAAAAATGAAATGGACGCTATCAACAAGGTGGAGCTGCCAGCCGCTCTTCCCTCCTTTTCTATAGCGCTTTTACCGGTATTTTTAATTACACTTTCGGTAACCGGGCAGCATTTTTTGCAAGAGGGGGTATTGAAAACAACCTTAGTTTTTTTAGGTGATTCAACTATTGCATTGCTGCTGGCTGTTTTATCGGCCCTGTTTGTGTTTGGGTTCCATCAGAAAATCAGTATGGTCACCCAGATGAAATGGGTCAGTGATGGAATATCCGGCATTGCCATGATCTTGCTGATCATCACAGCAGGTGGGGTGTTTAAACAGGTATTGCAGGACAGTGGCACGGGTGATTATATCGCTTCATTCAGCAGCCGCTGGAATATGCCACCACTCCTGTTTGCATGGGTGATAACGGCCTTGTTACGGGTGACCATCGGTTCAGCCACCGTAGCCGGCATTACCGCAGCTGGTATAGTATCGCCCCTGCTGGCTACCGGAACGGTGTCACCGGAACTGATGGTGCTGGCAGTTGGCAGCGGCAGTGTATTTGGTTCACATATCAATGATTCCGGCTTCTGGATGTTTAAGGAATTTTTTGGCCTGACCTTAAAACAAACATTTTTATCCTGGACACTGATGGAAACGATAATTTCGCTTGCCGGTTTGGCCGGAGTACTGATCATCAATCAATTTTTATAACGAAATAACAAAGTTTTATGTCGATTGCAAAAGCATACGCTGCACAGGATAAAACCAGTCCGTTAGCTCCCTGGCAGTTTGAAAGAAGAAATCCCGGTCCGCATGATGTAGAAATCGATATTCATTTTTGCGGAGTTTGTCACAGTGACCTGCACCAGGTGAGAGATGAATGGGGTGGTTCTATTTATCCAATGGTACCCGGACATGAAATCGTCGGAAAAGTAGCTGCCGTTGGAACAGCAGTCACTAAGTTCAAAGTGGGAGACATTGCAGCGGTCGGGGTAATGGTAGATAGCTGCCGTACCTGTAAGAACTGTGAGAAACAAATGGAGCAATACTGTGTGGAAGGCATGACCGGTACTTACAATGGTTACGAACGGGATAAAAAAACAATGACCCAGGGTGGATATTCCTCGGCCATAGTAACAGATGAACGTTGGGTATATCATGTATCCGACAAACTCGATATGGCAGCCACGGCGCCTTTGCTTTGTGCAGGTATCACCACCTATTCTCCACTTCGGTTTGCCGGCGTTACCAAAGGAATGAAAGTGGGTATTATCGGTCTGGGCGGTTTAGGTCATATGGGCGTGAAATTCGCGGTTTCATTTGGAGCAGAAGTGACCCTCATCAGTACTTCTCCATCCAAACAAAAGGATGCGGAGCGTTTGGGTGCTCATCATTTCCTTTTAAGTACGGATCAAGAAGCCACGAAGAAATTTCAGGGCTATTTTGATGTATTACTGGATTGCGTTTCTGCCAATCATGATTATGCCATGTATTTAAACCTGCTGGATCTTGAGGGCAAACTGCTTTCAGTGGGCCTCCCATCTGAAAATCCAGAAGTCAGTCCTTTTGCCCTGATCACCAACCGTCGCAGCATCACCGGCTCCATGATCGGCGGTACCGCGGAGACACAGGAAATGCTGGATTACTGCGCCGCGCATAATATAGTTTCCGATGTGGAAGTAATTCCGGTACAAAAAGTGAACGATGCGTATGAACGGATGTTGAAAAATGACGTACGGTATCGCTTTGTACTGGATATGAAAACACTGTGAAATGAAAATTACCTTATTTAATTTTGATTAATCTACAGATTGAAAAGTAATGCCCGGATAGTTATTCCGGGCATTTCTATTTTTTTTCATCAATAAATCTTTCTACTCCTTTACAATACGCAGGTTTTTGTTTGTCGTTTTGTTCCTCCGGTCTATAACCCGAGCAATATACATTCCAGGTTTCAGCCACGCAAGATCCAGTAATTCACCTGGCATAACCTGTTCCCAGGTCCGGAGCAGCCGGCCAGTATTATCAAATAAGTCAATGGTATATGCTTCGTTACTCTTACTGGAATATAACCGAATGGAATTACCCGCCGGATTTGGTCCCAGCTGAATGCTGCTTTTTTTATTCACAAACACTTTATCCATATTCGAGTATTTCCGCTGCCCTGAATGTAAAATCATGGCCACCCGGTAAAAATTATATCCGCCAGTATAGTCAGTATGATTGAAAGAGTAAGCTTTCGTCAGCTCTGTTACGGATTTCAGTATCGCCCAGGAAGAGCCATCCTTACTGTATTCCAGTTCATAGCTTTTCACGCCCCCCTCTTCCTTGTTTTGCCATTTAATATTGATTTCTGTGTTTTTAAACAAAGCCTCCAACGAAACATCATTCTCTGAAAGTACATAATAAGGAATGGCACAGGAAGTCAGATCATCCCCGTATCCGTTCGGCAATGTGCCGATATTGGTAAGCGGCAGAGACGGCTCAATCATTTCATACAACTGGTTATTACCGGCCACTCCGGGAGGCGTAGTATAAGAACCTGTTGACAGAAACAGTTTTCCCTCCGAATTAAAAGCGATTCCGGTAATACTTACCCCTGCCGGAGTCGGCCGCAAAGACAAAATCGTATCCACGACTAAGCTGTCAACAGGTATTACCGGCAATGGCCCCCTGATCCTGTACAATGCATAATTGACCGCATTAGAAGTCACCACCCACAGATTGCCACTTCCATCAAAAGCCATATCGCCGGAATTGACCGACTTGAATTCAGTTACAATGTGATTCGTGACATCTTTGAATTTCTGTGTAATCAGTGTCCAGCTGTTTGTTCCAACATTATAATAGAAAAAAGCCGGATTGGTGCTTGGAAAGCCCTGAGCAGTAGTAGCTCCCGGATAAATAGTATAATAAGCAAACCCATCAGCGGTCATAGCACCTGACCTGATTTTTTGTGCGATTGGAATTGCAGGTACGGGTATGGCAAGGGGTACTTTTGAACCCGTCAGTGGATCATAGGAAACAAACTCCGTTGTCCCTGAACCGCATTGATTAAAAAAATAGAACTTATTGGAAACTGAACAAAAAGCCAGGCCATTTGCATTTGCAGATCCCGATGCAGGGCTTCCGATTGTTACAGCCCCGGCATTATGAACATTTATACTTACAATCTGTCCTGATCCACTGCCAGTGATTGAATTAAGCCCATACAGGGAGTCTGTATTATTCAGGCAAATTTGTGCATTTATGTAAACCCCGCTAAGCTGCAGGGCACAAACAAACACAATGCGGATATAAATTGATTTCATAGGAGGATATTATTCACTGATCTATTCAACGCTTTTGCTTTAAAAAGTTATTTACTACCCATTATTGCACCAGCACAGTCTGTGATTTTCTCATACCGGGAGATTCCATCATCAGGATATAAACTCCCTTAGGCAAATCAGGCAATTCCATTGTACCGGCAAACTGATTTTCATTCCCTACAACAATTTTTTTGCTCACCTGTATTATACCTGCAGGATTAAACATCTTAACAACATACTCGCCTTTGGGCAGGCCTGTCGCGGATATGCTTAACTGCTGATTTAATACAGGGTTGGGAAGTGCCTGAAAAGAAGACATTTGGCTGGTACTGATAAAGACAACAGGACTTAGCGTCGTTCTTTCATTTAAACTGACAGCTTTGATTCTGTAATACAATTTGTTGCCGGATGCTGTATAATCAGTAACATTGTATTTTCCAGACCGATCAGAAGCAATTGCAGCAATATCAGTAAAATCAGTTCCATTCAGCGATCGTTGAACTTCATACGTGCGCACTTCAGTATCATCATTATTCTCCCAGCTCAGGAACACATCAGTACCGGATTTTCTGGCAGAAAAACTGGTAAACCGTACCGGTAATGTAACCAGTGAAAACGGGAACTCCATTACGGAAGCTGCCATCAATATAGCTCCATAGCCATGAGGATGGGCGGTACCCGGACAATCAACCGGTTGCAGACTCACCTGAACATAATTGGCCGCCGATGTCTGTACACTCATAGCTGGTGCGAAATCATTGATCCGGGGATATCCGTCTGAATACACGTCAATTTTAAGGTTAGCCGTATTCTTGAGATAGTTCCAGCCATTTTGTGCTACTGGCAGAAAGCTGTTACTGATCCACCCACTATCTACAGCCGTTTTAATGGTATATACAAACATGGCACTGCCTGAAGTTTCCAGGTAATTTCCTGCAAGTCCTGTGCCTCTGTCCACTACCTGATACCATAAACCTGTCGCCGGATCCTGATAATTCTGAATACCTGTTGCCAGATTGGTGAGTGCTGTCAATAACTGGCCACGTTTGGGATGAGATGCAGGAACAGATTTCAGAATATCCACCAGCGCCATACAATACCAGCCCATCCCCCGGGACCATACTTCAGATGAGTTTCCGGTTGTTGCATTTGCCCATGCCTGAGTTTTAGTGGGGTTCCAGGCGTGCTTAATCAGCTTTTTGGTGTTATCGTATAATTGATTGTAAATAAACAGCGTCTGATTCACCGCTGTATCAATGGCGGCGTTATCACTGAACATCTTACCATATTTGGCAAGAAAAGGGTGGAGCATATAAATTCCGTCAATCAGGATTATATCATTATAAGATCCATTATTCTTGTGCCAGAAAATATTACCAGTTGCTGTTTTAGGGTAAGTGGCAGATGCCCCGACATATATATTCCGTAAAGTAGTGGCGGCTGTCTGATATTTTGCTAATCCGGTTTTCTCATATAAAAAAAGACAGGAAATCCCTGGATGCGTACGATCAAGACTGTTAACTGTTGCAGAGATAACGCCGGAAGCATTTACATATGCATCTACATACGACTTAATATAATTCAGGTATTTTACAGAATCAGTAACATTGTTATACACTTTCTCCATCCCATGGGTGATAATGGTATTGGAATATTCCCAGCCCTTTGAGGTCAACGCATTAATAGTGGGAGAGTAACGGTGGATCATGGCGTTTGAAAACCGGACAGACCAGGTATCATTGACTGTCTGACTTTTTACCATAATCGTACACAAAAAAGAAAGAACGAGGAGATAGCACTTCATGAAGGTTCGGGTTGTGTGGTTTTAAATGGATATCTGATAACATTCCTGATCTACGAAATTGTAACCGATTGCATAAACCAGGATAGCTACAAAGAAAAGCAGAAAGTTTAGAATTATCAATGAATATCCCCTATTACTACATAAGTATTTAACCTTAGTGTAATTACTATAGTATACCAGGAATAAACAGGTGATTGCAAATCATATAATTAAAAAGCAGGCACCTGATATTCCAACATGTTATATTTAAAAATATTCACTTATAGAGAAAACACCCGGCCGACAATTTGAATACTTAAAAATGTTTACCCCCGCTTGAGCCAACATTGGCTTTCAATAAAGGCTTACTCCAGATGAAAGCCTCTTGCAAACCGGCGTTTTTGAACTAACCTGGAAAGGCGGTAAAAGAAAATGACCAGGGTAAGTGAAATTGTGCCCAATAAAAACTGTGCATTTTCCAGTACTTCTCCTGCAATACTTAAAAGCAGCACCAGTAATTGCAAGATCAGCAAAGCACTTACTAAATGGCAGAAGCAGACATGATGCAGGGTTGTTCTTTTCATAATAAATCTTTTAAAGATGAATAAATGAAAATCTGCCTTAACAAATGATTGGAATAACAGTAAACCCTATTCCGTTACTGGGTAAGAATTTATACGAAAGCCATGTATCTACCAGAAGACAAAGATGTAGTTGTAATAAAAAGAAAAGCAAAAAAAACCATACATCAGCTTTTCTTAATGAATTTATGTAAAAATTTAATTAATAGCATTACCTGTTTATCAACATTGAACCTCCATCATAAAACCACCTGATAATTCTGAATATACACTTAACGAATTAATGTAATCAACCCTCGCATAGTCTTGTTTATTCCCCTGATTTTATAGGAAGCATAATAAACAAAGACTCCGCTATCGACCCGTTTTCCTCCAAATGTTCCATCCCATCCATTCCGTATATCCGAACCGGAGTAAACCAACTGGCCCCAACGGTTATAGACCCGCATCGTAAAGTGAGTCGGCCGAAGATTGGTTTCCGGTTTAAACTGATCATTTTTCCCATCACCGTTCGGAGTGAAACCGGAAGGAAAATAAATATCACAAAGACCGGGGCGGATGTTCACCTGGTCAGCATTTAAACCGCACACCGTTCCTGTTGTAACGGAAAACTGACCCAGTCTTGTTACAAGAATGGAAGCCGTGGTTTCACCGGTACTCCACAAATAACTGCTGAAATTGCCCGGGGTAAGACGAAGCGTGTCACCTTCACAAAATACCTGGTCCGGACCAAGGTCTGGCCTTGTATAAATTCGTATTGACAAATCCAGGATACGGGTACTGTCGCACCCATTAATGCCGGTGAAGATATCGGTATATGTTCCTGCGGTTCCATAACCTTCAAATAAATCACCTTCGCAGATTTCACGACTGATTCTTACCAGTTGCTTTCGTTTGACAGGAATGGTGGCTTCCACAAAGGTCGCTTTAATACAAGGCCCCGATTCCACCTGGCTGATGATGAAATGCTGGTCACTGGTGATTCCGTTTACTACCACTTCTGCGCCTCCAGTTGCATCGAGTATAACCAATGCCGGTTGTCCCCCGTTCATTGAATAGGTAATAACCGATCCCGGCACACCACTTAGCAGGAATCTCGCCACCCCCCCTTCACAAACAGCGGAGGATGGCGTCAGTACAGGGATGACCTGGTCAGAAAAGACCCGGACATTGCTGTTTCCATTCGCTACGCAACCATTCGGGTCGCTATATGTATATTGAACCGGATAGATGCCGGCTGCAAGACCCGTGGCATCAAAACTGCCATTTGAAGAAATATGAGCACCGGTCCATATACCGCCTGTAGGTAAAGCAATCAGTTGTATACCCGACCCGCTGCAAACCTCCGCATCGGTGAGGGTTAAAACCGGAAGCGGGTTGACGACAACATTAGCCAATGACTGATTACTGCAATTATTCCCGTCGGTATATGAATAGGTTACCGGATACAAACCCGCCAATACGCCTGTTGCATCAAATATCCCGGATGCTGAAATATGATTCCCCGACCAGTTGCCACCTGCCGGTGTGGCCTGTAACTGAACCGCCCGGCCGGTACAAACACTCCCGTTCTGCGCCTGCACCACCGGTCGTGCATATACTTCTACCTGCGTTATAATGCTGTTGCTGCAACTCCATTGGTTCGTGTACTGGTAAGTTACATTATGGAAGCCAGGTGTTGCCGTTGCCGCATCAAAGACGCCTGCTGTTGAAATATGCGCGCCGCTCCAGGTTCCTCCCGATGGTGTGCCTGAAAGCTGAATCGTGGTACCGGAACATAAGGCACCGCCACTGGCTGACACTATTGGGTTGGGTCTGACCAGTACCGTTTCAAGCAGGTTGATATCCTTGCCACATGTGCCATCATATACCTGCGTCAGTTGAAGGGTCTGATCTGTATTGATAGCGGGAATAGTAATGGTCGCGACTCCGGATGCATCAATAATCAGTTCCAGAACGGGACCACTGTTTAATGAGTATCGTATCCGATAACCCGGGGTTGAAGCTATCGTGAACACGGCATCTGTACCTGCACAGGCATTCATAGTTGATGTGAGTACCGGTGTAACGAGAAACGGCACATTGATCCCAAAACTTACGGATTCCGGCTGACCGCAGTTGTTGGTATACGTACAGGTAATGGTTCCGCTGGCAATGGCGGTATAACTCGCGACATTAGTAACAGAACTGTTTCCTGTCCAGCTATAATTCGATCCGTTGGGCGGAGCCGTAAGTGTGTATACCGTACCCTCACAATAGGTGAAAATATTGGTATAATCCGTCACCCGCATCTGTTGCAGGTTAGACAACGCCCCGGTGCTTCCGGCCACGGACCAATATACGGAAGTGGCATTTGCAAATTCATCGGCAATATGATTTCGGGTGGAACTGCCCCGCAACTGTCCATCAAAAAATAAGGAGATACGCTGACTGCTTGCCGTCAGGTATTCCCATTGCACTTGTACGGTATGCCATTGCCCGTCTTCCACATTTGCACACAGATCGGTGAGACAAACCGGTGAAGTCTGCGCATCCATGATCAGTCCCGTATTGGTCAAATTCCCATTGGCATAGATGCCGGTATGATCCGCGGCCAGGTCATCCGGGAGTCCGTTGGCATAGGTATCAAAATCGATAATCAGTGAATTGGGAAGTCCCTGTACCCCGAGTCCCCCACCCTGGGTCAATGTCGGGTTGCAGGAACGGGAAAACATAAAAGCCATTCCATCGGCGCCGGTATCATCCTTGGTTCCAAAGTTGAGTTGAAAATTGAGGGTAAAATTAGTAGTAAGGTCCACACTATAATAATTGGTGACCATACCCACCTGACTGATGGCATCCGCAGTAATCTGGTATAAACCCGGACCTGTTTGTACAGCAGTACCCTGTGTACGGAACTGTTGTCCGTAACTGGCAGTTGCGTACAAAAAAAATAAACCAATAAAGAGTTGCCTGAAAAACCCCATCCTGTCGGGTGAAAATACAAAACTTGCTGGAAAAAAGCATCATTGATAATCCCGGTTGCCTTTCCAGTCACGCCCCCTGAACCTGGAAACAAAATACCCGATCAGTATCAGTGTTAAACCGGTTATACCCATCATAAACTGAAGGTTGACGGTGCTGGCGTCCCTGAACTGGAAAAATAAGACCACCAATTCGATGATAAACAATACCACGAGGATTAAGACAATACGGGAAGAGTCGGAAAATAGCCGTTTCATTTCGTTGGTTTTTGGTTAAAAAAGTACTGATCAGCCTGAGCTACTTATCAGCTACTTATCGGTCTTTAGCGGCTATTGAATTGTGGAAGCGTTGATTATTATTCTGCTGCTAATTAAACAAAGACTTAAAAAATAACCTTGTTTTGTTTAGGCATGTCGAAACAGAGTTAAACAACAATCAGGGGAAACACTTAAAAAAGGGCTACACATTACAGAAGGATATAAATTAAAAAGCCATCAGTTTTGGCTGATGGCTTTGGTGGAGGCGACCGGACTCGAACCGGTGTCCAAACATATTCTCCAAAAGCTTTCTACATGTTTATTTCATTTTGAATTGTCGGGTATAAACTGGAAACCCTCCTTCGCCGAGGCACGGTGGATAAAATGAACAACCGATTTTTACCGTAGCTGGATAGTCTTAAGCAACCGGCACAGCCTGAGGTTGCAGCAACCTGTTTTGTTTTTGAGTCGGCGGCGGGGCATGGTAACAGATCAACCGGCCCGGCGGCCCTAATGACTACTTAATCACTGATTAGGCAGCCATGGCATACTGTGTATTGCCATTTGAGTTTTTCGTATTCAGATTAAACTGCTAATTACGCAACGCAGTACATGCTTACACTTCCAAAGAGCTACGCTGTCAATACCAAGCGCCCCCTGTTCGGGAGAGTAAAGTTAGTTGATTTAAAGGATTTAGTCAGGTATTATTACTGTGCAGAATAGTTAAAGTCGGGAGTCGGGAGTTAATAGTTGGGAGTCCAAGGCCTCGGACAACAGCCGGCAATCCTTACAGTTTCAAGCCGGAAGGGGAATGCGCTTCTATACCAATGAAAATAATATAGTTTATAGGTCCGCCACTCCAATACGGGCACAATATTTAACCTCACAGCCATTTAGTAATGTTATCCGAAGACAAACAGTGAACTGGCCTCCATGTGGAAAATCTATCCGGGGGTCCCAGTCCGGACTATAGGATTGTCCATCCACATACCAATTGAATTTTGCCCCTTTGGGCAGTCCTCCTGGCGTAGTATTGGTGAAGAAAACGGTAGTACCGCCCAATACCTGCTCGGTAAGTGGATCATATTTGTATTGTTGCCATCTGAAAGAAGGTTTGAGTGTACAAACCATCGGGCAATCTGTTTTTACTTCGGCCATGAAAGAATCCGTTCTGGCCACTGCCCCGTTTGCATCCATCAACATCCAAAAGTGTTTCACTTTGTAAATACCACAGTCAGTATATACATGCACCGGGGCAGTTTGTTCGCTTATACGGCCGTCACCAAATAACCACAGATGCCGGACATTACTTGTGTCTGTTCCATACTGACTTACAAACCGAACAGTATCTTTTACCGAAACAATGGAAAACACGGCCTTACCTGGCAAAGGTTCCTGTGCAAATGAAAAAAAGGCAAATAAAACCGCAGTGATCAGCAGCATTTTCTTTTTCATAATCCAGCTTTTAATAATATGGTTGAACAGGCCAAAAATACGTTTTTTCAACAACAGGAATTTAACAGCCGAAAATCTCAGGAGATATATTGAAATGTTCAATACTCTGCAACACCAATACGCTCACAGCGCTCAACCACACAACCATTCAACAGGGTAATTCGCAGACAAACAGTAAAGTAACCACCATATGGAAAATGTATTAAGGGATCAGATCTTTCTGAAGTAAGCTGTCCGTCAACAAACCAGTATATCTTTGCCCCTTTCGGTACCCCCCCACGTGTTGTATTGGTGAATAATACTGATGACTTGCCTGCAGTAACCTGAGCGAGTGGATTAACCTGGGTCTGTTTCCAGGTGAAATCAGGTTCTGTTTTACAAACCATAGGACAAGCTGTCCAGACCGTTAAAAGTGACGAGTCTGAACTGATTATTGCCCCCTCTTTGTTTAGTTGTAGCAAAAAATGCTTTACCTCGTATTTGCCGCAATCAGCATAGACATGAGTCGGAGAATCATCCGTACTTATGCGGCCATCGCCGAACAACCACAAGTGACGGGCTGCGACTGAATCGCCTGTAAACTCTACGTGAAACCGAACCGTATCGTTAACCGAAGTAGTGGTAAATGAAGATGGATTAACGACTGGTTGCTGAGCATGTATAATAAGCGGAATAGTTCCGAAACAAAGAACTAATAAGATTATTTTCATAGATAATAATTTAAGTATTAAGGTGTGTGCAAATCAAATATAGCCGCATCTCATTCTGAAAAAAATGATATAAATACGGATTCACATTTTTTGCTATACTTTAACGCAACAAAGAGAATCTGAAATATATACTGCTATCCATCTTAGCCATACAATTTTCTTAGTTTTACAAAATGGACAAAAAAAAGCCGGATGTATATTTTACTGAACGGAGCCATGAACTGACCACAACGATCATTGGGTTAAAAAGAACAGCGCTGATGCTTTCCTGGTTACGGTTGTTCAGTTTCCTCTCCATCATCTTATTGGGATGGTGGCTTTGGCCCATGGGCTTATTACCCGCATTTACGGG
>Ga0075154_10002119_pt1 | contig 13167 bp, 6 predicted proteins | sample JI71714BDNA_FD_70965 | JGI IMG/M metagenome (GOLD analysis project Ga0075154, IMG submission 70965) | Wastewater effluent complex algal communities from Wisconsin, to seasonally profile nutrient transformation and Carbon sequestration -... | ecosystem: Engineered > WWTP > Effluent > Algae... | reverse complement strand
AGGGCGGTCCAATCAATACTGGCGACGTAGCATGGATGCTGGCTGCATCAGGGTTGGTATTGTTTATGACTCCCGGCTTGTCGTTTTTCTACGGTGGTATGGTTCGCCGTCAGAACGTGATTTCGACCATGCTCCAGAGTTTTATTGCGATGGGCGTGATTAGCGTTCTGTGGGTCGTAGTCGGCTTCAGTATGTCCTTCGGCGACAGTATTGGCGGCGTTATCGGCAATCCCATGACGTTCTTCATGTTCAACCACGTCGGCGGCGGTACGCATCCCGCCTTGTCACCAACGATTCCGCTTGTGCTTTTTGCCATGTTCCAACTCAAATTTGCCATTATCACCCCAGCGCTCATTACCGGTTCGTTTGCAGAGCGGGTGCGCTTTTCGAGCTACTTGCTTTTTATGTGCCTGTTTTGTTTGTTCATTTATGCGCCACTTGCACACTGGACATGGCATCCTGACGGCTTCCTCCGCAAATGGGGCGTACTGGATTTCGCGGGCGGTACTGTTGTCCATATGTCCGCAGGTTTTGCAGCATTGGCGGGCGCAATGGTGCTTGGTCGCCGGAAAGTCCACGTGAACAGCGAGACACATTCCCCCGCCAATATCCCGTTTGTTCTTTTGGGTACAGGTATGCTTTGGTTCGGCTGGTTTGGCTTCAATGCAGGCTCGGCGCTTGCCGCAAATGAAACAGCCGCTATGGCATTCACCACCACAAACACCGCTTCGGGTGCAGCAGCTCTGGCATGGGTGTTCTTCGACGGGATGCGCGGGCGCAAGCCTTCGGCTCTTGGCGCGTGTATTGGCGCTGTTGTGGGCTTGGTCGCAATCACACCGGCGGCAGGCTATGTGAGCGTCGGCGCAAGTATCATCATTGGCGCATTGGCAGCAGTGGTGAGCAATATCGCCGTTTATTTCAAATCAAAATCTACGCTGGATGACACGCTGGACGTATTCCCTTGCCACGGCATCGGTGGGGCATTTGGTATGCTTGCCACAGGCGTATTTGCTTCGGGCGTGGGATTGATGACAGGGCAAACACATACCTTTCTCATGCACCTCGCGGCACTACTCATTGTCAGCACGTTTGCTTTTGGCGGCTCGTTCCTGCTCTATAAACTGGTGGACTTGATTACGCCACTCCGCGTCAGCGAAGACCAAGAAGAAATGGGTCTCGACATGAGCCAGCACGGTGAAAGTATGATCGATAGCGACGACGAAACTCTGATGGAGAAAGTTCGCACGTTAGTATCGGAAGAAGCAGATTCATAGCCATTCGCAACGAACATCGGAGAAAGAACACAACAATTTTTTAGGGGAAATTCACACACACACTCCATCTTTGAAGAGCATAGAATCACGTTTGTTTGGTGGTTCTGTGCATCAAAGAAAAACCTCACAAGACCAGTTCTTGTGAGTTTTTTTTTACATTTCTTTTTGTAGTAAAACCTTTTATGCCAGAGGAATAGTGCGGCTTCTGCGGAAGAAGCGCACGTAGAAGAAAGTCGAAGCGACGCTCAAGCCCGCCAGATACCCCGTCCAAATGCCAATTTCACGCCATTGCCAGACAAACGCCGCCATATAGCTAATGGGCAGCGACACAAGGATATACGCCACAAAGGCAATAATCGTCGGTACTTTTGCATCGGCAAGAGCGCGGAGTGTGCCGAGCATCACCGTTTGGATGCCGTCGAACAGCTGAAAAAGTGCGGCTATCATCAGCAAACCGGCTGCCATTGCTATCACGGCGGGGTCAGTAATATACACCGTCGGTATCCAGAACCGGAGCAGCACAAACGCCAATGCCGTGAGCGACATATACGCCAACACCACGTGCGACGCTGCAAAGCCCGCAGAGCGCATATTTGCTCGGTCACCTGCGCCATAGAACTGGCTAACGCGGATAGTAGCCGCCGCCGAAATGCCCGTTGCGCCCATGAAGGTAAGCGCTGCGGCTCCCATTGCAATTTGATGCGCTGCCAGTTCAATTGCGCCCAGCCAGCCCATCATAATCGCACCCATCGCAAAGGCTGCTACTTCCAGAATCGTCTGTCCGCCAAGCGGCACACCAAGCCGAATGTAGCGAATGATGCTTGCCCTGTCAACACGCACCTCGCGGAGCGCGGCGCGGTATGGCGCATAAAATTCGCTCCATCGGAAAATAAGCGCAAAGGTCGTAATCATGGAGCATCGTGCAATAAGCGTCGCAATGCCCGAACCCGTGATACCAAGCGCCGGAAAACCAAGTTTACCGTTTATCAGAACGTAGTTCAGCCCGATGTTGATGATAATTTCCTGCACAGTGATAATAGCTGCGACCCGCGTGTTTCCTATGCCTTCGGAGAATTGCTTCAGCGATTGGAACAGCATCACGGGCGGAATAGAGACAATCATCAAAAAGTAAAATGGTCTTGCAAGCCTCGCCACTTCAGGCTTTTGCCCCATATTTTCTAAGAAAAAGCCAACGACAAGCATCACCGATGTTACCAACAAACCCATCAGAACATTAGCAATGAAGCCGTTCTTGAGCCATGATGCTGTTTCGCGGATGTCGCCTTTGCCGGAAGCAGCCCCTACGAAGGGAGTCATAGCAGCCGAAAAACCGATGCAAAAAAGCAAACCAGCAATAAAGACATTATGCCCAAATGACGAGGCTGCGAGCGGTATTGTGCCGATGCGCCCGACCATGATGTTGTCGGTGATTTGGACAATCATATGCCCGATTTGGGTGAACATCACCGGCACAGCAAGGGCAATCGTTGTGCGGTAGTGCGATGCGTAGCGGAGGAAATGCGTTTTGAGTGCCGATTGATGCGGTATTGACATGAACAACAATAATAATGAGAAGAGAGGAATAGCAAATCCACTTAATGCAAGCATCATAGCCGAATTTCCATTTCCTGAGGTAGGTAGAAAACTAAGGACGAAAAATATCGCTCAAGGTTGCACCGCTACATCCGTAGGCGAGGTGTACGGCAGAATCACCCGGAAGGTCGTACCAACGTTTACCGTGCTTTCCACCTCAATCGTGCCGTTGTGCATATTCACGGCGCGTTCCACAATAGCAAGCCCCAAGCCGCTTCCCTGAATTTCGCCCACATTTTTTCCCCTGTGAAAGGTGGCAAAGAGTTTGGGCAAATCCTCCGGCGTGATGCCGATGCCGGAATCTTGAATCGTGATAATGGCTGCTTCCGGCGTAGCTTCGACGGCAAAGCGTACTTCGGTGTTGAAGGGAGAATACTTGTACGCATTGGAAAGTAAATTGCCGAAAATAAGCCGTAAGAGCTTGGGGTCGGCATAAAATGGCAATGTTTCGACGGCGTACTCGGCGTGTGTGATATGCGTTTGCCCCAGACTTTTTTCGTGCTCGCGCACTAACTCGCGACAGAAAAACACGAGGTCAATATCCGTCGGCTCAAACGGCAATTTACCCGAATCCGATTTCCCGACCAGAAGGATATTATCCAGCAAACTTGCCATCCGCTCCAAACCCGTGATAATATCTTGCACGGACTCCCACTTGTCCTCGTTGGTAGTGGTATGCCAATAACGGCGCAGAATCCCCGAAGCCAGCATCATTCCGGCGAGCGGCGTGCGAAGTTCATGCGAAGCAATCGTTACGAAGCCGTATTTGAGCGCGGTCATCTCGCGCTCCTGCTCCAGCATTTGGCGGGTCTTGAAGTCGGTGATATTTTGACAAACGAGCATCACCGCGTCAACCATCTTCCGTGCAGCCGTAATCGGCACCGAATAGACCAGATACGGCTCACCGCCCAGCGCTATCTCAAAGGAATGTGATTTTCCCTCGAATGCCTGCATAATTGCAGCTTCGGCGGCAGAAGCAAGCGGCTCGGCGAGAGTGCGCACGGTGCCGTCGTCATGAAGAGGCAGCTTCTCTACTTGCGTGCCTTCAGCAAGAATACAATGCAATTTTTTATCCAAGAGAATAACCGCGCCGTTCGGGAAATTTTGCGCCAGCGACCGATAGCGCTTCTCAGCTTGCCAAAGTTCAGCTTCCAGTTCACTGCGTTTATTCAATTCCACGCGGATTTCATCAATGAACTCCTGCAAATCCTGCGTTTTTTGCTTTACGTCGCCCGCAAGCCGCTCATTATCTTCGGTGAGTGATTCATTCGTCTGAATAAGGTCGGTAATATCAGTGTAGGTACAAAGCACGTACTTCTGGGACGCATCAATATTGCTCAGGGGCGTTGTCTGCACTTGCGCATAAAAAGGTGTACCGTCCGTGTGAATATGCTTTGCGGTCAGCAATTGCGCGACCCCCAACGACAAAACATCGGCAACCACATCTTTGTCTTTTTCGTCAACATAGTCTAAAAGGTTTGAGCCAACGATTGTTTTTTGACCTTCGCCCAGCATAGAGGCAAAGGCGGGATTAGCAGTACTAATCTGGCACAATGGCAATCGTGCTGCATCCTTCTCGTAAATGCCGATGCCTTCCTGAGACGGAACAACCTCACCAACGGAGACAATCACAATCCCGGCGGCAGTCTGCTCAAACACAGCTTTGCGGAGAGTTGTCAGTGATGGCTTTTTTGCAGGGGTTTTCATAAGGCGCTTTATGGTTCGATGTTGGCGTACGGTAAGGCTTGGTTAAGAAAAACACTTCCGTTTTGTGCCGAAAATACACGCTTTTCTACTGGAAACCAAACGCCATCTGCACGAAGATTTTTCGGTATGGCTGCAACAAAACTCCGCAAAGTCTGTATATTTGACCACAACTGTATTTTTTTCACTCATTGTTCGGCAATATGCTTGCACTTCTCCAAATTGAACTTATCAAAACCCTGAAACGACGTGCCTTCTGGGTGTCACTAGGGTTATTTCTGCTCTTTTTCATACCCATCATGGCAGCTGCCTTCGGTCATGGCGGCGCTATCACGGTGGGTGACCAAAAGGTCATGTCTATTGCCGTTCCGCAAGGCTGGGGGCTGATGCTCGATCTGCAAGGGCTGGACGTGGCTTCGATGGCGCGTCTGTTTTTGCCCGTGATAGTTTGTATTTTTGTGGGGAGCGAATTTGTCTTCAAAACCTCACGCCAGAATATCATTGACGGACTCTCACGCGAGCAGTTTTTCCTTGCGAAAATGGTGTTCGTCCTCTTTATGGCAGTGGTGTTTTTCGTGATTTACTTTCTGCTGGTGATGATTTTCGGCTATATCATTGTCGATAAAAGCGAGATTACAGGTGCAATTATTCGCGGCGTGGACTTGCAAATGATGGGTGCATTTTTCGTCATGCTCATTGGCTTTGGCTTAATTGCGACGCTCTTCGGCATTGCATCGCGCAATACCGGCACCGCCATCGGTCTCTTTTTCTTTTACTCAACCGTTGTGGAGCAGATAGCGCCTAATCTTCTGCGCTTGAAAGAATCCCTTCGCCCCTTTGCCGATTATTTCCATTATCTGCCTATCAACATTTTCCGCGAAGTCGTCAAACCCGGTCGCTACGATGCCGATTTCTTTGCGGCAAAAATGGCAAAAATGTCAGGTCAAGCTGTTACCTTCGACCTCACCACGCAGACTGTCTGGGCGTGTGCAGCACTCTACATCATTCTTCTCGGCGGAGCATCGTATCTGCTTTTGAAGCGAACCGACCTCTAAGAATCAATGACGAATGAGGAATTACAAGGCAACCAAGAATTACGAGACATGGAAGATTGAACCATGAAATGACAAAGCAGTTTTCGCCTGAGGGCTTCAAAACCCCTTAAAATCGGCTCTGCTGCATCTTTCATTCAAAACTCAACACTCAACACTAGAAAAAATTATTATGCCAATCATCGAAGTTAATAACCTCACGAAGGTTTATACAAACCTCATCTCACGCAAGCAAAAACGCGCTGTGGACGATATTTCCTTCAGCGTGGAGCAAGGGCAAATTTTCGGTTTTTTGGGACCGAACGGTAGCGGCAAGACGACCACTATCGGGATGCTTTTGGATATCATCAACCGCACCAGCGGCGACATCAGGCTTTTTGGCGACACACATCTGAACGCCGCCCGCAAGCGCATCGGCGCAACGCTGGAAACACCGAATTTTTATCCATACCTATCGGGGTATGATAACCTGCGCATCGTAGCAAAAATCAAAAATATCGGCGAAGCGCGAGTACAAGAAATTTTAGGTATCGTCAAGCTCGCCGACCGCCAGAAAGATGCTTTCAAAGCGTATTCGCTCGGTATGAAACAGCGACTCTCGCTTGCCTCGGCGATGCTTTCCGACCCTGACATTATCATCCTCGACGAACCCGCTAACGGTCTCGACCCCGAAGGCATCCGCGAAATCCGCGAAATCATCAAAGCACTTGGGCGCGAAGGCAAAACGGTGTTTCTCTCCAGTCACCTTCTGGACGAGGTGGAGCAAACCTGTACCCACGTGGCGGTCATCAAAAACGGCAAACTCGTCAAGCAAGGCTCCGTGCAAGAACTCACAAGCCGCAATATTGCTCGTTTGGAAGCAGACGATACCGATATGCTCCGCACGGCAGTCCGTTCCTACGACGGTGCGCTTTCGGCGGATGTGCGCGATGGCGCGGTATTCGTAGCGCTCAAGGGCGGTAATCTGTCCGACCTGAACCGTCATCTTGCCGGGCAGGGCGTGTACGTGTCGCACCTTTCGGAAGCACGCCAATCGCTGGAAGAAGTATTTATCGAGCTGACGAGTTAAAAAATTTCAAGCGAATCCACGAAAGCGGTAGTGCGGCGTGTAGCCGTGCTATCGCTTTTTTTGTACCGTCAAGGTCAATTCGTACCTGAGCAAACAATACTCCTTTGCAAGTTCACCGTACGATATTTGTTGTTGCGATTTTATGTATATTTGCAATCACAGTGCAGATTTACATACACCCTTTCACAACAATGATACCACGCACCTTAAGCACGTACCTTCACCATGCCGCAGCGCATTTTCCTGTGCTGGCGTGTTTGGGTCCGCGTCAATCCGGGAAAACGACCCTTGTTCGTGCGGCATTTAGTGAACTGCCGTACGTTTCCTTGGAAAACCTCGATACCCGTGATTTTGCCCAATCCGACCCGCGTGGCTTTCTTGCCACCTATCCCGAAGGCGCAATTTTCGACGAGGTGCAGCGCGTTCCCCTCCTGCTGTCGTATCTTCAAGGCGTAGTAGATGTAGCAAATAGCACAAACCACGTGCGGTATGTACTGACGGGTTCGCATAATATTTTGCTTCATGAAGCAATTACGCAATCGCTGGCGGGGCGTATTGCCCTTACAACGCTGCTGCCCTTTAGTTTTGAAGAACTCCACACGCATAATCATTCTTCCAAAGCAACGGCACACGATTATTTACCGATGCAGTACGAACACATTCTTTGGAGTGGCACCTATCCGCGCGTTATTGCGCATGGAGTTCCGGCAAATGAATGGCTGCCGAACTATATTGCCACCTACATTGAACGAGACGTGCGCCAAATACAAGCCATTACCGACCTCGCACAATTTACGCTCTTTGTACGGATGTGCGCGGGGCGAACAGGGCAGATTATCAATCTTTCGGCAATGGCGAACGAGTGCGGTATCAGCCCAAACACAGCAAAGGCGTGGATAAGCCTTCTGGAAGCGTCCTATATCATCTTCAAAGTGCCGCCATATCATCAGAATTTTAACAAACGACTTATCAAAGCGCCGAAGCTCTATTTTTACGACACGGGGCTTGCTTGCTCGCTCTTGGGCATTCAGTCGCCGGAGCAGGTGCAAAGCCACTTTGCGCGGGGCGCACTGTTTGAAACGATGATTGCCGCCGACATCAAAAAGTGGTTTATTCACCGTGGACAGCAAGCAAATATCAGCTTTTGGCGTGACAGCAACGGCAGAGAAATAGATTTTATCATTGAGCAAGCCTCCCCCAATGCTCCGCCACGCCGCATTGCGCTTGAAATCAAGTCCGCACGGACGCTCACGGGAGAAATGTTCGATGGCGTGCGAGCGTGGCAGTCCATGAGCGGCGACGCGGCAGAAGATTCCTTTGTGGTCTATGGCGGTGAGGAGACGCAAAGGCGCAGTGCGGGGCGCGTAGTGGGCTGGCGTGATGCGGCAGCAAATATGCTTTGATTGCCGCGCTTCCGCCGAAAAGAACTCCTCAGACTTCAACCTTCTCCCCATCACCATCAGAGATTTCCAGCAACTTAATCAATGGTACGTTCTTCTTAACCCACAAAAACAACACTGCCGCTTGAATCCTTCTGACTCAAGCGGCAGTGTTCGTTACAGATGAAATATCTCGTTACTTCTGCACAACCATCTTCTGCCGAAACACCTCGCGTGGTGTATGCAGGACGCACCAATACACACCACTTGCCAAATTCTTCGCTTGGAACTCCATGCTGTATGCACCTTTCGATTGTACGGCGCTCACCAGTTCCGCCACTGTTTTGCCCAGAGCATCAGTGATTTCAAGTCGGACAGGCGTTTCTTCCGTGAGTTCGTATTCGATGCGCGTTCCCTCGCTAAAGGGGTTCGGGATATTTGCCAAAAGTCGTGTAGTGCTGATGCCACCGGCACCATTGCTTGCGTTTCTTGTCAACAAACTTTCGCCGCTTGTCAGCAAGCCACCCTGGCGAACGCGCCCCGTTGTGAATGTCCACGTTTCCGACCAACCGCCATTTGTCAAGCCAAACCGCGCACGCGCACGCCAAAAATACTGGCGGTTCACGCCGAAGTCTGTTACAAGCCATGTTGTATCGGTGAGCTGGTCGTTATTAAGGTAGATGAGGTCGAAGAGCGAATCGTTTGCCACTTGCACCTGATAGAGAAACGCACCCGGCACACTCGACCACAAAAAGCGGATGCTGTTCGGCTGCAAGCCCGTCGAACCATTGGGCGGTGCTATCAAGAACGGAATGGTCGGAATCACAAGCGGCGCTATCACTTCCACATCCAGCACCCGCACGACCGACGAATAGCCGTTCGAGATGGTAACTGTTATGCGTGCCCGCCCTGTGCGCCCCGCAAGAGGCGTAGCGATGATGCGGTATTGGCTGTTGCCGATATCTTCTATGCGCACATTGCCCACAGGGACAAGATTTTCGTTGGAACTTTGGATAGAGAACGTAAGCGGAAAGCCGCTCCCGTCGTTGATGGTGATAACGGACGAGGTACTGGTCTCAGGGCGCGTTACAAGGCTTGGCGGGAAAAATTCCGATGCCGATGGCGGCGGAATCACCGTCAGGCGGAAACTTGTGTTTGCACTGAGTCCTTGTTGGTTCGTTACGGTGAGCGTAATGTCGCTTGAGCCGGATTGGTTCAGCGCGGGAGCAACGGTGAGCGTTCGTGCCGTGCCGCCACCTGCTACTTGCAGTCCGTTCGTGGGCTGAAGCGTTGGGTTGGTGGACTCGAATGCAAAACGCAACGATGTAATATCAAACGGGTCGTTCACATTCAGTTGCCGCGTGGCGACTTGGTTTTGACCAATGATAATGTTACCGATGGGCGCAACGACAGGCGGCAAAAGCGGCGGCGTGACAGTAACGGTGAAGTCCAGCGTGGTGCTTTGCCCTTGCTGATTCACGGCGGTAATGGTAATCGTGGACACGCCAAGTTGATTAAACGCCGGAGTCATCGTGATTGTGCGAAGAGTTCCTGCGCCGAAAAGCGCAAGATTACCATTCGGGAATAGCGTTTGATTAGACGACGAAGCCGAAAGCTGAAGCGTGGCAAGATTTTCGTCGCTCGCCACAAACTGCAAGGAAATAGGCGTGTTGCGAGGGGTCGTGAGGTTGATAATCGCTCGCAGCGTCGGAGCAGACGGCGGCGGAATAACGCTTGCGGCAAAACTTGTCGAGGCGCTCAGTCCGGCTGCATTCGTAACCGTAATGGTGATAAGCGATGTGCCAATCTGGTTCGGTGCGGGCGCAAGCGTGATGATGCGCGTTGTGCCGGAACCGCTCACAATGATATTGTTCGACGGAAACACGTTCGGATTCGACGACGCAATCGAAAAACGCAGGTTGTTCACATCCGCATCGCTCACCGTGAACATCGTTGCCACAGGCACATTACGCGCGGTCGAAACTCCCGCAATACTGCTGATGCTTGGCGGTGTCTGGTTTTGAAAGACCGTAACGGGAAAACTGATTACCGTCGAAAGCCCATTTTGATTTGTTACCGTCATGGTAATCGTCGCCGTACCGATTTGGTTCGGCGCGGGGGTGATTGTGAGCGAGCGCCCTTCGGTTCCTTGCTGGCTAACGGCGATATTACTCGTGGGAATAAGCCCCGGATTCGATGACGAAAATGCAAATCTCAGTGTGGAAGTATTGATGTCCTCCAGCGTGAAGGAAGCCCGAACAGACGTATTGATGGGCGTTGTGAGCGGCGGTATCTGCCCCACACGTGGCGGCGCAACAAACGTAGCTCTCAAAAGCCCAAAGGTCAGAATGTTATTTTGATTCCGTACTCCGACATTGATAGCCACCTCACCAAAACGATTTTGTGTGGGCGTGAAGGTCAGCGTACGGTTAATGCCGGTTCCGCCGATGCTAATGTTTGCATTCGGCACCACATCAGGGTTTGCAGAGGTTGGCGTAATAAACAGCATATTCGGGTTTGCGTCGAGTACCCGAAAAGGTATTGTAACTATCGTATTTTGTGGCAAAACTGTATCACGCAGCCCTTCAACCACAGGCGGGTCATTGATAGCAGCGACGTAGAGCGTAAAAGCAGCGTTTGCCCCCAGCCCTGACGGATTCAGCGCTCGGAGGAATACCGTTGCCCGTCCTTTTGCATTCGCCACCGGACGCAAGGTAATTTGCCGCGAGGACGCAGTGCCGGTAATAGCGATATTCGCATCCGGCAGCAAACTCGGATTCGATGAATTGGCAAAGACATTGACATTCTGAGCGCCGCTTTGGTCGAAGACATTGAAAAATGCCGAGACCGACACACCGACCGCTGTAGCAAGGTCAGGCACGACAGTTATCGTCGGCGCTTGAGCCGGTGGTGGCTCAGTAACAGTAAGCGTGAAAGACGTTCGTGCCGAGAAGCCGCTTTGATTGGTCGCTACAATGGTGATAACCGCCGACCCGAATTGCCCCGCATTGGGCGTAATGGCAAGCGAGCGCGAAGAACCGAAACCACTGACAATCAAGGCATTGGGCGCAACAAGAATGGTGTTATCAATACTTGTTACGACCGTAACCGTTCCCGGACTGGCATCGGTAATCGTGAAGGGGACATTCAGAGGCGTATTTGCTGGTGTTGTTACGGGCGAAATCGGGCTGATAGTCGGACCAAAACTTGCACCACCGACCGTAATGCGAAAGCTCATGGACGTATTTTGTCCCATCGCGTTCGTGCCGATAATAGTGATTTGCGTCGTGCCGCTTTGCCCCGTCGTTGGGGTAATGGTCATCTGACGAGACGTTGTGCCTTGCGCGACGACAATGTTATTATCCGAAATCAGACTTTGGTTATCGGACAGCCCCAGCAGCGCCACCGAACCGGGGTTCACATCGGCAATGGTAAGCTGCACCGAGATAGGTGTATTCAGAGGCGTTGTTTGGTCGCCGAGCTGCGTAATGCTCAACTGCTGCGCCGAAAGTCTGCCGAGCGCAAAAAACAGCAAGACAGCCCACAAGATTGCCATCAGCAGTGCTGTTCTAAGAAGCTGACCGGTGCTTCCGGCATTCCGATGTGGGCGATAGAGATGAGGTTTTCCCTCTGCATGAGGTTTTTCCTCAAAGACATTGGTTCGCATAGAGGAGTTTCCTTAAAAAATGAGCGGTAATAGGATGAATAGTAGCATGACAAACAGTTGGTTCGTTGAGATATTCAGAGAGAAACAGTAACGGGTTCGGGTCGCCGTGTGCAAAGGAACGCGGAGGATTCGGATTGAACGAATGAAGAAAGATTATCTCCGCTTCAGAAGACTATCTATATTCATTTCACTTCTTTTGAAATCTGCGAATACCCGCTCAATCCGCGCTGTCCGCGTTCCATACGCCGAAATCGGTTACCAAAAAACATTCAGTCAAGCACCGAAAGGAATGTCGTCAACAGATGTGTTTTCGACATTCCTTATGGATATAGATTGTATTCTAAACTGCCTCAAGCGGTTGAGTGCTATTTTCTTAGAAGCGGAAATTCGCCGAGACAAAACCAAATGTGGGCTGACCACTACCGATATTTCCCAAGCCTTGCCGCAAAATGCGGGTGTCGGTCGTTACATCTAACGTAAAGCCACCAAAGACTAATCCGAACCCAAGGGATACGCCTTCTGAAAGCGCATACCCAAAGTAGGACGGATAGACAACATCGTTACTCCGTGCAGAAGAACTGTATCCGGCATAACCGGCGCGGAGGCGCAGCCAGTCAATAATTGAGTATTCAACGCCAATATTCCAGCGCGGCAAAATCAATTCCGAAGAAACCGATGATGCACCCGGTACGCTTTGGCTCGGCAGATTGCCACCACTATTATTCGACAAGCTCAGACCGCCCACAAAAAAGAGTGGACCGACGGCATAGTTAAAGCCCATGCCAACATCAACACTGGTAACATTACCAAAATACGGCGAAGCACTTTGGATGTTGTAGATGTTTGCCATCGGAATAAGCGTAAATTGGCGCGAAATTCGTGCGATATACCGTGCATTAACACCAATCACCGTATTAGCAAAACTCAATGAGGCACTGGTCGAACCCGGCACCGGAAGCGATACACGAGGCAGTAAGACCGTCGCCGACAAGTCCAGCATCGACTGAGTGCCGGTGGTAATAAGCACACCGGCATTGAAGCCGATTTGTGTGATATTTGCCGTTGGCTGCGAGCGAGGTGTGTTTGCCAGTGGCGCAAGCGATGTTGTTGTGAAGGAAACGCCTGCTCCCATCACCACACCGCCGCCTTTGCCGTCACCGGTATTATAGGTTACTTGTAATTGCCCGTTATTGCGTGCCTTGAGCTGTGTGAAGCCCGGGAGCGCTGCAATACCGCCCGGATACTGGCTTGCCAGCCCCAGAATACTGCTGAGAGCAATCGCATTCACAACGTCGGTATTCACTGCCGTTATACCCGGAAATGATTCAAACGAAACCATACCGCCAACAGTAACGCGGGGGCTGATGTCGAAAATTGCACCGATAAAGGGTCCGCCAAAGTTGCTGAGTGGCTGCGAACTTGAGCCTGC
>Ga0075154_10002118_pt1 | contig 13168 bp, 9 predicted proteins | sample JI71714BDNA_FD_70965 | JGI IMG/M metagenome (GOLD analysis project Ga0075154, IMG submission 70965) | Wastewater effluent complex algal communities from Wisconsin, to seasonally profile nutrient transformation and Carbon sequestration -... | ecosystem: Engineered > WWTP > Effluent > Algae... | reverse complement strand
GAGAACCATGATTCAGTTACAGGGAAATATCAGATTGGAGCGCATTTACTCTCCCTTGTGCGAGACAAGTACACGCTCTACACGAAGTGGGATAGCTATAAACCTGTGCATATCCCCTTCACGCCGAAACTGCAAGGTAGTGTTTGCTTTATGAAAGAGAACGAAGACAATGTGCCCAATATTGACATTGAGCCATTTAGCGCATATTGGGCTGAATACGTGCAAGCACTTACAACGCAAGACTCCGTTAAACTCGCCTACATGACCGCATTCCCGCTTGTGGGCAGTAATTACGTCCGCCCAGAAGGTGCATTGACCGATATTGTGTCCAAGACAGATTTTATGATGAATTATCACGTCGTGCTTTTTCCGGCGCTGCGCAAAGTGCTACAAGTCAAGAAAGCAAGCGACTTTCAAGCCCGCCCCAAAACAGAAGACGACAATATCTATTTACCAAATGGTCTTGTGCCGGTCGGGGCGCAGCTTTACTGCCTGACGGTAACCTCCAAAGAGTTGAACAGATTTACAGAAATTGCTCCCGAGATGACAGACACAAAACAGCTCACAAAAGAGCAAGCCGAAATTCTTCGACGGAACAATAAAATTGCAAAAGAGCTGAGCGCTGATTACAAGTGGGCGTTTTACGTGGCACGGCTGCAAGGGAAATATCGGATTTGTTATGTCGGCGTTGCTCCGGGCGAAAATCCCTTGTAGAATCCCCTTGTAAAAAGCTACTTGTAGAGATACACAAAAAGTTCTTGGAAATCCGCTTGCCTTGCTGTAAATTAGTTGTTCTTTTTAAGGCTAGTTAATTTGCATTAGTAATCACGGCGGGTGTAGCTCAGTTGGTAGAGCACCAGATTGTGGCTTTGGGTGCCGCGGGTTCAAGCCCCGTCACTCGCCCTTTGAGACGGCAATACGATAGTCTTGCAAAAGAAAAAAACGAAACGAGGTGTTCTGAAGCAAATGCACGGAACATCTCGTTTCTTTTTTGCATCTTGCACTCCCTTGTCCCCTTTGAGCTTCCGCTTTTTTACCACATTTTGTAGCGTTTATGACAAACGGCACAGCACAGCTTCATGACACGTTTCATGGCATAAAAAACATCATCTTTGACTTAGGCGGTGTACTCTATAACGTGGATTACTCGCTAGTTGAAAAGGAATTTGCCACACTGCAAAAGCCCTCAAGTATCGAGTCTAAAGATAATACTTCCAAGCCGCATATTTCCTATACGCGCCAAACACAGCCGGAGATATTCAGCAAGTATGAAATCGGGGCAGTTTCGACCGCAGAATTTTGCGAAGGACTCCGAAAAGAATTGGGACTGGTGGGGAGCAATGAGGAGCTATCCAAAGCATGGAGCTCTATGCTGCTTGGTGTCTATCCCGGACGGAATGCGCTTATTTGGCGATTGAAGCAGCATTATAGCCTTGCTCTTCTGAGTAATACAAACGAAGCACATATTGAACATGTCAAGCCTGAGTGTCAGGAGCTATTTTCGCTTTTTGAAAAGCTCTTTTATTCGTACCAAATGGGTCTGCGTAAGCCCGACACGGCTATTTTTAACGCCGTAGTCCAAACAATGCACTATGAGCCTTCAGAGACGCTCTTCATTGATGATTCTCATCAGCATATCGAAGCCGCTCGTGCCTGCGGACTGCGTACACTCTGGCTTCAGCACCCCGACAGCCTTGAGCTGATAGTGGATTTACTTGCGCCTGTCGCCGAGAAAGACGTTGTCAGCGAATAGCAGCAGAGAGGACGGATGCAGAGTGCTCGGTAACGATAATTGCGCCGTCGGTGTGCCATGACAATGAGGACATCGCTCCTTTCACTCATCCGCCAAAAAATACCGCTCGGCAAGTTCCTCGCCGATACCATCCAGAAAACGCGAGACCTTGCCCAATACCATACCGCTTTCTCTATCGAAGATATTGATAGGATAGCTGATGAATAGCCGCTCCTTTGCTCGCGTACATGCCACGTAGAAAAGACGGCGCTCTTCCTCCAAGGTATCTTCCGATTCAAACGCTCGCACAGGCGGAAAGCGCCCGTCCAGTGCCCACAGCATGAATACCACGCCCCATTCCAAGCCCTTCGCAGAGTGAATCGTGGAAAGCGTCAAAAACTCCGTCTCGCTCCCCGTCGCTGCAACGTCCTCGACCGATTCCGTTGGCGGTTCGATTGCCATATCCGCCAGAAGTGCAGGCACAGAGCGGTATCGCTCGGCAATACTACCCATTGTTTCGATGTCTTTGAGGCGTTTTTTGTAGTCATCGTACTTTTTCTTCATTTGCGGGCGGTAGTAGTCTATAATCTGCCAGACCTTTGCGCCGGGCGCTTCATTGCTTTCTTCCAGCCGTGCCAGCAGCGAAAAAAGCATTTTGATTTGCTCGTCGCCCCGCGCAATTTCCTTGAGGTTATGAGTATTTTGGAGCGTGACCGTGCCGCTGACCAGCGCCTCTATCGCTTTATTCGCCGTTCGTGGTCCTACGCCCTCCAAAAGTAGTAAAATTCTATTCCAACTCACGGCATCTTTAGGATTCACAAGCACCCGCAAATGCGCTATCACGTCCTTCACGTGCGATGTTTCGATGAATTTGAAGCCGCCGAATTTTTGGTAGGGAATGTTTGCGCGGTTAAGTTCAATTTCGAGGTCAAACGAGTGAAAACCGGAGCGCATCAGAACAGCAATATCGTCCAGTGGCAAGCCTGCCTCGCGGTATTCCAAGACTTGCTGCACGATAAATTGTGATTGTTGCTGCTCGTTTTCTGCCTGCACAATCGCCGGGAAGGTGCTTCCTGACTTGCGCGAGAAGAGTTCCTTGTCAAATCGGTAGGTAGCGCGGCGTATGATTTCGTTGGTCAAACTCAAAATCGGTTGCGTGGAGCGGTAGTTTTCTTCTAGCTTGATGACGCGGCAGTTTCGGAAAGCATCGGGGAAACGCATGATATTCTCAAAATTCGCACCACGAAAAGCATAAATACTTTGTGCATCGTCGCCGACAGCCATTACGTTTTCGTGCAGCGCCGAGAGCGTCAGTACGATTTCATGCTGGAGTGCATTGGTGTCCTGATACTCGTCCACCATCACATAGCGGTATTTTTGTTGTACATCCCGCTTAACATCAGGGTTGGTACGCATAAGGTTCAGAAAAACTACGAGTAAATCATCATAATCCATCAAATTATGTTTGCGCTTGTAAAAGCCATAAAGGTCGCACAAATGCTTGATGTCGTCGGTATCGTCGGTAAATTGCGGATAGTCTTTTTTGACGACTGCTTCGACGGTCATTTGACAATTCGCTGCGGTGCTAAATATGCTCAAAAGCGTGTTTTTGCGAGGGAAGCGACGTTTTTTATCTTTACTTTTGCTCGATTCTACAAACTGCGAACGCAGTAAATTCACAACATCCTCAGCGTCCGATTGGTCTAGTACGCTGAAATTAGTGTCATAGCCAAGCGGTGTCAGCATTTTCGATGCACGGCGCAAGTACCCATGAGCAAATGAATGAAATGTTCCGCCGGAAACCGCTTCACATCTGCCGTCCAGCAAATGCGATGCACGGCGGAGCATCTCGGCAGCAGCTTTCCGGGTAAATGTAAGCAACAGAATTGATTCAGGCGGAATGCGGTCTTCAATAAGCCTTGCCACGCGGTATATCAGCGTTCGTGTCTTGCCCGTGCCCGCACCTGCCACCACGAGCACAGCGCCCGTGTCGTGCATGACCGCTTGAAGCTGCTCGGCGTTGAGTTCGTCGGCATAGCGGATTTTGTAGGATTCAAGCGAACGCACCGCATTGCCGGCGCTATCGAGTACGGCTTTTTTGAGAACGAGTTTTTTCATGGAAATGGTTTTTGCGTAGTTGTGCTATGAATTGTATTTTACGGCACATTTCCTGCAAATTCGCGCCAAGCATCGTGTAAACACAGCAAAATCAAGTCCAAGCGCGCATATTGGGGTAAGAACAAATACTCTTCCCTTGCAGTAAATATAACACATTATCACGGTTCATCACGATTTTTCCAAGATATATGCCGCATCGTTCCACATTTCGGACTGCTTTGCAAAAAGCCGCTTTTTGTGTGATAATGCCTTTGCTCTTTGTGGGCAATGCACTCGTATCACACGCTCAGGACGCGGAAAATCTGACTATGCAAGACCTCGACAATTTGTCCTTCGACCAGTTGCTCGACCTTGACTTGTTGCAAGTAGCATCACGTAAACCACTTTCCAAGAAGGAAATATCGGGAACCGTTACGCTTATCAAACGTGATGAAATTTTGCGCTCCGGCGCACGCGACCTCGTTGACGCGCTGCGATTGGTGCCGGGCTTTGAGTTCGGTCAGGATGCCAACGGTGCTGTCGGCATGGGAACGCGCGGGCTGTGGGGATTCGAGGGAAAAATTCTTTTCTTGGTGGACGGAATGCAAATGAACGAAATTCTTTATGCCAATACCCCGCTTGGTAATAATTTTCCGCTTGATATTATCGAGCGCATTGAGATTATTCGCGGTCCCGGCTCGTCCTTCTATGGCGGCTACGCCGAACTTGCTGTCGTGAACATCATCACTCGCAAAGGCGATGACATGAGAGCAATTATGGCGAGCGGTTATTTCGGTCAAATGCAAGGCGGCTTCGGTCGTGCGAACGGTACGCTGGCGTTCGGCAAAAAATTTGGTGAGGTTTCTCTGAGTGCTTCTGCTTTCATAGGGCAAGCAAATCGTAGCGACAGAACAATACTCACTGCTGATAGTTTACAAGTCCCGATGCTCGGTAATCAAACCTTGCAGCCGCTCAATCTTAATCTTGGGGTGCAGTGGCAAGGCTTGAAAGCGCGCGTGTTCTATGACCGTTATTACTCTACTTCATGGCTCGCCTACGGACCAACCGTAACCGACAAACCGATTCCGAATAACTTCACCTCCTTTGGTGCCGACCTCCAATATGACATTAAACTTACCGAAAAGCTCACACTCACGCCGCGTATTAGTTATCTTCATCAAACGCCATGGCAGGCAAACAATCCATCGTTGCTGGATTCCAACAATTCAGCCTTTGGCTCGTTTTTTGATAAAACAGCGACGCGCACTCTTGGCAGTCTCACGCTTGCGGGCGATATTTTCCCTAGCCTTTTTGTGACTGTTGGCTTGGAGACATTTTTTGATTATGCTGTTGCCAGCAGCCTTTCGCCTCAGTCTTCACTCTTCAATCGCCAGTTCGATGCTGCCGGAAATATCTTGAGTGCAAGCAATACGGTCAATTACACCAACCTCGGTGGCTATGTGCAGGGCTTGTGGACAAATGATATTGTGAACGTCAACGCTGGTATTCGTGTTGATAAGTACGGTACAGTGCCGATTGCAGCTGTGCCATGGGTGGGATTGACCAAAGTGATTGGTGATTTTAACGCAAAATTGCTGTTCGGTCAAAACTTCCGCGCTCCCACCATTGAGAATATTCGTATCAACGCAGCAGTCAGACCGGAAATCACTACTGCACTTGAGCTTCAACTTGGCTATCAAATCAGCTACAATATGCTGCTCTCGGCAAACCTTTTTACGGTTTCGATTGCCAATCCGATTGTGTTTACGACCATAAACGATCAGGAAAGCTACTTTAACTACCCCACCACAGGCTCAAATGGCTTTGAGTTGGAGTATTCTGTCAAAGATTTTTGGGGATTTCTGAACCTCAATTATTCCTTTTATGTGGCAAGTAATAACCAAGTGCCAGAGTACACCGTTACGGGCAGAAACGATATACTGCTCGGCTTTGCGCAGCACAAAGCAACTCTCAATTCCAGTTTCCGTCTTTTCGACGACAATATTTCTATTAACCCTTCGGCAACCGTTCTCAGTGAACGCTTCGGCTTCGCAGGCACAGACGCAAGTGGTAATGCCGTTTTTCAGCGTATTGCTCCGATATTTCTTGTGAATGTTTTTTTTCAATGGCGTAATATTGCCACAATTCAGGGGCTTGATGTTGGCATAGGCGCGTACGATATTTTGGGTGCAAACTACACCTTTATCCAACCGTACACGGCGGGGACTCAGCCGTTACCGGGACCATCGCGGGAATTTGTTCTTCGCGCTTCCTATACCTTTGCTTGGAATTAAGACATTTTGAAAGGAAATATCATGCTATCTCACCACAGAATTACAAAGCGGCTTTACGCATCGTCCGTTGCACGACTATTCGTGTTTCTGCTTTTCTTTTTCGGCGCTGTCATTGGGCATATTGCACCGATATATGCGCAGGATATGCCGATTTCAGTGCGTGTTCACGTCGCGTTGCTCAAAAAAGTGTTTTCATTTAATCGTAATCTTCAAAGCAAACCTACACCCAAAGTCGTTATTGTCTTTACGGATGCTTCCGCCGGTGTGAAAGACGATGCGATGAAGGCATTTGGCGAAATTGGTATTCCCACGACCGCCCTCAAGCTGGAACAGGCATTAAAATCGCTTGGCGAAGCAGATGTGGTCTATGTTGCCCCGGGAGCCGCTGCTATTCAGAAGGTCTGCGACGAGCGCGGTATTTTCACTATTACCGGTATTCCGTCCTTGGTAGAAACCGGTAAAGTTGCCATTGGCATCGGCGCAGAAGGCGGTAAGCCAAAGGTATATGTCAATGTGTCGGTCGCAAAAGCGCAAAAGCAGGAGATTTCGTCCGAACTTTTGCGTGTCTCACGGGTGTTTCAATAGTCTTTGGAGCGCGGTATTGAAACCGGGGAACAGATTCCATACCCCTCAGCACGTTCAGCATTCTTATTTATTCTTCAGCGCTATGTTTACCACATTCAGTATTACTCGAAAATTTGTCAGCCTTGTTGTCGTGCTGCTTCTGGCTGTCTCAGTGTTTATCGCAATCTTTGTACCGGCACGTCAGGAACAGCAGATGCTCAGTTCCATGAGTGAAAAAGCACAAATTGTTGCCACCGTCATAGCATCTAACATCGCACCGGCACTGGTCTTTGAGGATGCCACCACCATCAAGGCGAGCTTAGAAACACTCAAAAGCCTACCGGACGCACGATTCGGTTTGGTATTTAATGCACAAAAAGGCAGTGTTGCCGAGTATGGAACGCAGTCAGCAGTCCAATACAAATCGCAGATTGATTCTGAACTGGGCAAAGCATCGCCACAGGTACTGGACGCGCCGAGAATGCTTATTGCCGTTGTGCCGATTGTCTCAAATGGCGCATCGCAGGGGACACTGGTCGTAGGATTTAGCACAGAGACGCTGGAAATGAATATTCGCCAGAGCCGTTGGGTGATGATAGGTATTGGAATGGCAATTTTGCTTGTGGGCAGTATGATTTTTGGGTTTCTTACCTTACAGATTGTCAAGCCGCTTCGCGCCCTAGCGCGGGCTGCACGGGAAGTATCGGAGGGCAATATCAATGTCGAAGTTCGGGCTTCCACGACCGATGAAATCGGCGTTTTGGCAGGTGCTTTCAACATTATGATTGCCAATATTCGTTCTTCGATGAGTGAAATTCAACAAAGTGCTGATGCCGCACAACGTGCCGCACAGGAGGCGCACGAAGCCAGACACGCCTCGGAGGAGCAACAAGCATATCTTTCCGGCAATGTACAAAGTATCTTGCTCGTGATGCAAAATTTTGCCCAAGGCGATCTGACGGCACATCTTGCTGTCAAAAATAATGACGCAATCGGTATGATTTCACGCGGTTTCAACGAGGCGGTTGCGAAGATTCGTAATCTCGTTGTGCAGGTGATTGAAGCCGTCCATGAGACCGCCAACGCAAGCAGTCATATTGCGGAAGTCTCGCAAGCAATGGCAGAAGATATTCGCCATCAAGCCCGTCAAACGCTTGCCATTGCAGACTTGATTGAGCGAATGGACACTATTACCGGACACAATGCCGACGAAGCTGCTCGCGCTGCTCGCGAGTCCGCCGAAGCCAGCACAGACGCACAGAATGGGGGCGTGGTCGTTACCTCGACCATTCAGGGTATAAATACCATTGCGGGTGTGGTGGCAAAATCTGCTTCCACGATTGAAGCGCTTGGTAAGTCCAGCGAGCAAATTGGTGAAATTGTGCAGGTAATTGAAGAAATTGCTGACCAAACAAATCTCCTCGCTCTTAATGCCGCCATTGAAGCGGCACGGGCGGGCGAGCAAGGACGTGGCTTTGCGGTCGTCGCAGATGAAGTCCGCAAACTCGCCGAGCGCACACAAAAAGCCACAAAAGAAATCGGCACCACCATTCGCGTTATTCAAAGCGACACCAACGAAGCCGTTCGCGCCATGCACGAAGGCACACGCGAAATGGAACGCGGTAAGACCTCAGCTGCGCAAGCCGCCGAAGCGCTGGAGCGCATTATCAACCGCACTAGCAATGTCGCGGAAATTATCTCGTCAATGGCAGATTCCAGCAAAGAGCAGACCGCAACAAGCGGTAACATCGTCAAAAATGTTGAAAATATCAGCGCAGTTACTGAAGCAGCCACGTCTTCGACAGGTGAGATAGAGCGCACCGTGCAGACACTTCAAGGATTGACTGATAATTTGCTCAATCTGGTAACGCGCTTCCAAACAGAGACAGGCACTATGCCGCAGCGCAAGGCATTACCCACGTCGTCGTTGTCATCGTCATCGTCGGCTCTAACTCGCTGATAGTTCTTGTAATCAAATACTTTTCACACTTCCCATTACAAACCGCAACTCCGCATGGATGCAATAGAATTTTGGACAGTCTGCTCGGCAAACGGCATCGTTCTTGACCGTCGCCAAATGGACAATATCAATCGTTTTCACGACGAATTGGTGACATGGAATGAACGAATCAACATGATTTCGCGGACGGATGTTGAGAATATCTATGAACGCCACATTTTGCACTCGCTTTCGATATTGAAATATGCCGCCATTGCCCCGAAAGCACGCTGCATGGACGTTGGGACGGGAGGCGGCTTTCCGGGCATTCCGCTTAAAATCGCCTTGCCGGAGATTCGGATGCTGCTGGTAGATTCCATTGCCAAAAAGTCGAAAACGGCGGGAATGTTCGGGCAGCACACCGGCTTACGCGACATCGCGGCAAAGACGATTCGCGCCGAGGCACTTGCCGACAGCGCGGAATTTCGCGGCGTATTTGATGTTATTACCGCCCGTGCCGTAGCGCCGCTTGTGCAACTCATCTCGTGGGTGCAACCGCTTCTGAAGTCTGATGCCCAGATGCTCTTTCTGAAAGGTGGCGATCTGGAAGCTGAAATCGCTGAATCGGTAAAAAAATTTCCCGCACTCACCGTAGAAGAGCATCAGATTGACCTCACGGGCGCACCATGGTTCAAAAAACAGGATAAAAAATTGCTTGTCTGCCGCTTTAATCCATGATTTTTGAGATAGCGGTTTCTTTCTCGGCTACTCAGCTACGTTTTTACACGCTTTGCATTTTCGTTCTTCGTTGGCTGCAATTTTTTTTGCATATTTGCGAGAATGTATTTCTGTTGACGTGTCAACTGTTGTGTGATAGACATTTCTTTCCCAAACAACGATAATTATTTCTCTTTCATCATCTTAGCTTTACCACTACATATATGACTACGCTGCAATTTACCGAAACGCATGAAATGATTCGCCGCACCGCTCGCGAATTTGCTCAGGATGTAATCGCGCCTTCTGCCGTTGAGCGCGACTTGACCGGAGAATTTCCACACGAGATTATTCGCCAACTTGGTGAATTGGGCTTTATGGGCATGATGGTTTCGCCTGACTGGGGCGGAAGCGGCTTGGACACCGTTAGCTACGCAATTGCAATGGAAGAAATTTGCAAAGTAGATGCAAGTGTCGGTGTGGTGATGTCGGTGAACAACTCGCTTGTCTGCTGGGCTTTGGAAAAGTACGGCACGGATGAGCAAAAAGAGCGCTTTTTGCGTCCTTTGGCAAGCGGTCAGAAAATTGGTGCTTTTTGCCTCAGCGAACCAGGTGCAGGCTCGGACGCAACGCAGCAAGCCACCTTTGCCGTGCAGCAAAATGGTAGCTGGGTTATCAACGGCGCGAAAAACTGGATTACTAACGGCACAACCGCAAGTATTTACCTCGTTCTGGCGCAGACCGACCGTGAAAAACGTCACAAAGGAATTACCTGTTTTATCGTCGAAGAAGATATGCCCGGCTTTGAAAAAGGCAAAAAAGAGGATAAAATGGGCATTCGCTCAAGCGATACCTGCTCGCTCAGTTTCACTAATGTCAAAGTTTCCCATGCGACCAATGTACTCGGCGAAGTTGGTCGGGGCTTCAATATCGCAATGGAAATCCTGAACGGCGGGCGCATTGGTATTGCTGCTCAAGCGCTTGGTATTGCCCAAGGCGCATTTGAGGCAGCGGTAAAGTATTCCAAAGAGCGCAAAGCGTTCGATCGCCCCATTGCAGACTTGCAAGCAATTCAGTTCAAGATTGCTGAAATGTCCGTGAAAATTGAGGCAGCGCGATTGCTCATTCTCAAAGCCGCAACAATGAAAGATAACCACGAAAATATCATCAAAGCCGCTGCCCACGCGAAACTGTTCGCTTCCAAAATTGCTGTGGAAGTGGCTCTGGAAGCTATTCAGGTGCATGGCGGTTACGGCTACGTGCGTGAGTACCTCGTGGAGCGCTTCTTGCGGGATGCGAAAATTACCGAGATTTACGAGGGAACAAGCGAAGTGCAGCATATTGTCATTGCCCGCGAAGTGCTGAAAGAAGCATAAGCGCGTTGAAAGCATAAGCGCGTTGAAAGCATAAACAGCGAGGCGCAAAATATCCGCTTGCTCAAATAAAACTCATTCTTATTTTCGTACGAAGCCGCATCGGTGCTGTACGCGGGAAGAATGAGTTTTTTTTCTATCATTCTCTTCCTGTTTCTTATCCTCTGATGATTCCTTCCATTCATACCGATATTGTGCGCTTCCCAAGTGGCACTCCTCACAGCGACGCGAGTGCGGATGCGCGGTGCAGCCTCAAACGCAGCACTTCCGCGCCCGTGCTCATTATTCTTCACGGCTTCAAAGCATTTGCCCGATGGGGCTTTTTTCCGTACTTTGGAGAATACTTTGCGGATAAAGGCTTTTTGACGCTCACGGTGAATTTTTCGCTCAATGGCACACCACACCGTATCAACGCTGACAGTGTGGAATGTTCTGAGCCGGAGAACTTCGCCCGCAACACGATTTCGCAGGAAGTTCGTGATGCGGAAATGATAGTGAGGGCAGTCGTAGACGGAAACTTTGATGCACAATCACCAATCTTTGCCGAACAACTCCGCACACGTTGGAATGGAGACATCTTCCTGCTGGCACACTCGCGCGGTGGTGCAAGCGCGTGGGTGCTGGGCGAGAGGTTCAAAGAAGTGAAAAAGATTGCGGCACTTGGCACGATTGCACGGCTTGACCGCTTTACTGACCGTGCAAAACAGGAATGGCGTAAAAACGGATTTTTCGCTGTACAAAACGCACGGACGGGGCAAGAACTCAGGATTGATGCAGGATATTTGGACGATATTGCTGAAAATGCCTCACGTCTTGAGCCTCTGCAAACGATTACACGCTTGAAACAAGCTCTGCTTCTCGTTCATGGTGACCAAGACTTGACCGTACCCATTGCTGAAGCCGAAACGCTCTACGCAGCAGCCAAAGAAGCCAAGTGCAACGTGCATTGGGAGACAATCCCCCAAACGGCGCATACTTTCGGCGTTTCGCACCCCATGACTGCCGAACAAGCTGCGAAACCGGCTTTTGTCCAAACCCTTTCTCTTTTGGAGAAATTTTTTTATGAGTAATCGTTTTCTCAAAAGTCTGTTGCCTTTGTGTCTCGCTTTTTTCGTAGCGAGTTGCGAACTTATTGTGCTCAAAGATAGCACGCCGCAAAAGCATGTCATTCCAAGCGACCAGAATAGCCCGCAAGGCGTGGTCTATGTGTTCAAAGCAGAAATTGACAGCGCGAATGTGCAAGGTGCAATGAAGGTGATGGCAAGCGACGACGAGCGCCCGCTTCTGGCAATCGAAAAACTGGATTTGCAGGACGAAATAGCACGGCTGGGGCGTATGATGACCAAAAAAGCACTGACCCGTATGCAGATAGACACGCTCTCGCCCGTGCGCCAGCGCCTCAAGGCGGAATTTGGCTATCTCAAGGAATTTACCTTCGTGACCGTCAGAATTGATAGCCTGTGGTATATTTCTAAAGTGGTCGAGTAGCCTTCAAAGCGCTTCACTCTGCTGTTTCAGAGCTTTTCTGCTATTGCTTCACTCTGCTATTTCCTCGTGTTCCTCGTGCTGCTCCCAGACTGTACCGGAATGTTTTTCCAAAAGCGTAATGGCTTCCAGCGTGATAGCATCGCACACCGCATAGCCCGACGGCGAGAGGACAAGGCGTTCACGAGTGTTCAGGAGCAAATTGTCCTTTGTAAATTCCGCAATAAGTGGCGCAAGTGCCGCGTCAATATCAATCCCGAAATCCCGCATAAAATCTGGCTTGCGAATGCCTCGTGCACGTAACTCCAAAAAAGCCCGCTCGAACATTCGTTCTTTTTCTGTGAGCAGTTCGCTGTTCGTGACGGGAAGTTCGCCTCCGCGCACCGCATCCATGTACCGCTTCAAACTTCGTGCATTCCAATACCGCATAAAAACTTGCTCTCCAGCGCTGTCGCTAGAAATATAGCCGTGCGCCGAGGGTCCGAAACTCACATATTCATCGCCTTGCCAGTAGATGCAGTTGTGGCGGCACACCTTGCCACCTTTTGCAAAGTTCGAGACTTCGTACTGCTCGTAGCCGTGCTGCGCCAGAAAATCAATTCCCCAAGCGTACATTTCTGCGTCGCGCTCCTCGTCCTGCTGGCGGACTTCGCCGCGTTGAAGCATCGCATTGAGCGGTGTTCCCGGCTCAAAGATGAGGCTGTACGCAGAAATATGGTCAGTTTCAAGGCTCACTGCCGTTTCGAGATTGCGCTTCCAATTTGTACAGGATTGGTTCGGGAGGGCAAACATCAGGTCGAGATTGACATTCTCAAACCCCGCTTCACGACTGAGGCGAATGGCATCCATCGCTTCATCCTTAGAGTGAATACGGCTCAGAAACTGCAAATCTTCTTCAAAAAATGACTGTACGCCATAGCTAAGGCGGTTGATGCCCAAAGCGCGATAGGCGTGCAAGGAAGCGGGC
>Ga0075154_10002117_pt1 | contig 13185 bp, 11 predicted proteins | sample JI71714BDNA_FD_70965 | JGI IMG/M metagenome (GOLD analysis project Ga0075154, IMG submission 70965) | Wastewater effluent complex algal communities from Wisconsin, to seasonally profile nutrient transformation and Carbon sequestration -... | ecosystem: Engineered > WWTP > Effluent > Algae... | reverse complement strand
CATCAACGCAAACGCGGGTTCAGCGCATCGCGCAGCCAGTCGCCCAGCAGGTTCACGCTCAGTGCAATCACCACCAGCACGACACCAGGGAACACCGTGATCCACCACTCGCCCGAGAACAGGTAGTCGTTGCCAATGCGGATGAGCGTGCCCAGCGAAGGCGATGTGGGCGGCGCGCCCACCCCCAGGAAAGACAGCGTCGCCTCGGTGATGATGGCCGTGGCCACCTGGATGGTGGCCAGCACCAGCACCGGCCCCATGACGTTGGGCAGCACGTGCCGGCGCATGATGCGCAGCGGCGACACGCCAATGACCCGCGCAGCCTGCACGTACTCCTTCTGCCGCTCGACCAGCGTGGAGCCCCGCACCGTGCGCGCGTACTGCACCCAGCCGGTCAGGGCAATGGAGAGCACCAGCACGCCAAACGCCAGAGACTCGTGAGCGTTGGGAAACAGCGCGCGGCCCACGCCGGCAATCAGCAAGGCCACCAGAATGGCGGGGAAAGACAGCATCACGTCGCACAGGCGCATGAGGAAGGCATCCAGCCAGCCGCCCACAAAACCCGCCAGCAAGCCCAGCGTCACGCCCACCAGCACCGACAGCACCACCGAAGCCAGCCCCACCGCCAGCGAGATGCGTGCCCCGTACATGAGGGCCGAGAGAATGTCGCGGCCCTGGTCGTCGGTGCCCAGCAGGAACTCGGCGCGCCCATCGGCGGTCCAGGCGGGCGGAAGGCGCGCATTGGCCAACTCCAGCGTGGCCAGATCGAAGGGGTTGTGCGGCGCCACCCAGGGCGCAAACACCGCGCAAAAGGCACACACCAGCGCCAGCGCCGCCGCCACCATGGCGGTGGGCGAAGAGCGGAAGCTGTGGCCCACGTCGCTGTCCAGCCAGCGGGACAGCAGGTTCTTGGAGTTCCGATCCATCAGTGCCCCCGGTCCACGCGCAGGCGCGGGTCTACCGCAAAGTACAGCAAGTCCACCACCAGGTTGATGACCACGAAGATCAGTGCAATGAGGCACAGGTAGGCCGCCATGACCGGAATGTCGGCAAAGGTCACGGCCTGTATGAACAGCAGGCCCATGCCCGGCCACTGGAACACCGTTTCGGTGATGATGGCAAACGCAATCAGGCCACCCAGTTGCAGCCCGGTGATGGTCATGACAGGCACCAGCGTGTTCTTCAGCGCGTGGCCAAAGTGCACGGCGCGGTTGCTCAGGCCGCGCGCCCGCGCGAACTTGATGTAGTCGGTGCGCAGCACTTCCAGCATCTCGGCACGCACCAGCCGCATGATGAGCGTGAGCTGAAAAATAGCCAGAGTCACCGCCGGCAAGGTGATGTGGTGCCAGCCCTTGGCCGTGAGCAAACCGGTGGACCAGCCTCCCAGTTGCGTGACTTCACCGCGCCCGAAGGACGGGAACCAGCCCAGCTGCACGGCGAACACCAGGATGAGCAGAATGCCAATGAGGAAGGTGGGCAGGCTCACCCCCAGCAAAGACACCGTCATGAACAGCTGGCTCAGGAACGTGCCCCGGCGCAGCGCGGCATACACGCCCATCGGTATGCCCACCAGCAAGGCCAGCGCAGCGGCCACCAGCGCCAGTTCCAGCGTGGCGGGAAAGCGTTCGGCAAACAATTGCGATACCGGCGTGGCCTGGCGCAGGCTGATGCCGAAGTCGCCTTGTGCCGCATTCACCAGAAAGTGCCAGAACTGCACCACAAAGGGTTGGTCCAGCCCCAGGGCGGCGCGCATTTCCGCCACCTGTTCGGGCGTGGCGTCCTGGCCCAGCACAAAGACGATGGGGTCGCCCACGTACTGGAACAGCATGAAGGAGACAAAGGCCACGCAAACCATGACCAGCACGGCCTGCCCCAGCCTTCGCAGAATGAAAGCGAGCATGAATGATCAGGTAAGGGTGGCGCCTGCACCGGCAGGCCACCACCCGTTGAAACGCTGTGGAACTGTAGCGGAACTTCAGGGGCCGCTCAGTTCACGCTCAGTTCACCTTCACCAAGCGCCAGTCCACCCGGTTATCGGCGCGGTGCACCACATCGATATTGCGCTTCATGGCCCACGGAATCACCTGGTTATGCAGGGGAATGTGGGCCACATCGTCGTTCTGCAGCTTCAGCGCCTCGGTCATGAGGGCGGTGCGCTTGGCGGGGTCCAGCTCCACCTTCACCTGGTCAATCAGGGCGTCCATCTTGGGGTTGCTGTAGCGGCCCAGGTTGTAGTTGCCATCGCCCCCCGTTCCGGGCGTGCGCACCAGAGACTGCAGGGAATACAGCGCATCGAACGTGGGCACGCCCCAGCCCAGCATGTAAATGCTGGCCTCGTGCCGCTGGATCATGGGGAAGTACGTCACCAGGGGCTGGGTGCGCAGCTTGGCTTTCACGCCGATGCGCGCCCACATGGCGGTCACGGCCTGGCAAATCTGCTCGTCGTTGATGTAGCGGTTGTTGGGGCAGGCAAAGTCCACCTCGAAGCCATTGGGGTAACCGGCCTCGGCCATGAGCTTTTGCGCGGCGGCCACGTCGTAGGGGTAACGCTGGTGCACCGCTTCGGTCCAGCCTGCCACCTGTGGCGCCACCAGGGCGCCGGTGGTCTGGCCCAGCCCGCGCATGGTCACGCGGGTGATGGTGGCGGCGTCGATGGCCTGGTAGAGCGCCTTGCGCACCCGCACGTCCTTCAGCGGGTTCTTGCCCTTCACATCGCTGCCCACCAGCTCATCGCGGTGCTGGTCCATGCCGAAGAAGATGGTGCGGTTCTCGATCCCGTCGATCACCTTCAGGCCTGGCGCCGAGCGGATGCGGGGCAAATCCTGCGGGCTGGGGTCCAGCACAAAGTCCACCTCTCCGGACAGCAGTGCGGCCATGCGGGTAGCCACTGCGCTCACCGGGGTGTAAACAATTTCGGTCACGTTGGTGGGCGCTGTGCCCCACCAGGCGGTGTTGCGGTTCAGCACGATACGCTGATCAGGCACCCACTCCTTGAGCATGAAAGGGCCGGTGCCGTTGGCGTTGCGGTGGGCAAAGTTCTCGTCCTGCACCTTGATGTCCTTGGGCGCGGTGGAGTTGTTCTTCTCCGCCCAGGCCTTGCTCATCATGCGCAGCTCGGTCATCTGGTTCAGCAAGACCGGGTTGTAGGCCTTGGTGAACACGTCGATGGTGCGGTCGTCCACCTTCACCACGCGGTCTATGCCCTGGATGTAGGGCGTGAAGTTGGAGGTGGGCGCCATGGCGCGCTGGATGGAGAACACCGCATCATCGGCGGTGAAGTTGCTGCCGTCGTGGAACTTCACGCCGGTGCGCAGCGTCATGCGCAACTGCGTGGGGGAAACCTGCGTCCAGGCAGTGGCCAGCACCGGCTCTATCTTGAAGGTCTCGCTGTTGTAGTACACCAGGCTTTCGTACACAGCCGCGTGGATGCCGTTTTGCAAGGCGTTGTTCTGGGAATGGATGTCCCAGGTGGAAATGTCGCTGGCGCTGGACCACTTGAAGGTCTTGGCGTGTACCGCCACGGTGCCCAAGGCCAGACACACCGACAAGGCCGAGGCGGCAATGATTCGAAGCTTCATGGAAACAAACCCCTGTATTGGAAAAATGCAAAAAGCACTATGCAATATCCGTTCCGGTTCCCGGATGGGGGTTAACCCAGGGGACGGGCGGCGGGGTGGCGCGCGGGTGACAGGTGGCGCAAACCTGGAGGTTGGGAGCCAGAGAAATGGTAGGGCGTGTAGGACTTGAACCTACGACCAAAGGATTATGAGTCCTCTGCTCTAACCAACTGAGCTAACGCCCCGAACCAAGCCCGCGATTGTAGCGCCCGGCCAGAGGCACAATACGGCACCCTGAAGGAAGGAACACCATGACCATTGCCATTGCCTGTGTACTCATAGCCGGCCTGCTGCCGCTGGCGGGCACCGCCGCAGCCAAGTGGGGCTTCCAGCGTTACGACAACCGCAACCCGCGCGAATGGCTGGCCCAGCAGACAGGCTTGCGCGCCCGGGGCAACGCGGCCCAGGCCAACGGTTTCGAGGCATTTCCTTTCTTTGCTTCCGGTGTGGCGCTGGCGCTCATTGCCGGGGCCGATGCCGCCGCCATAGACCGCTACGCCGTGCTGTTCGTGCTGGCGCGGGTGGCCTACACCGTGGCCTACCTCATGGACAAAGCCACGCTGCGTTCGCTGTGCTGGCTGGTGGGGATACTGTCGGTGGTGGCGCTGCACGTGCACGCGCTCATGGCTGCCTGACCCCTTGGCCTGACCCCGGGCCTGGGCCGCTCACTTCGGCTGGCTCAGCGCGTTGCTCACCAGCTTGGCGGTCACATCCACAATCTGGATCATGCGGTCGTAGGCCATGCGCTGCGGGCCTATCACGCCCAGCGTGCCCACCACCTTGCCGTCGGCTTCGTAGGGCGCGGTCACCACCGAGAGTTCCTCGTACGGCACCACCTGGCTTTCACCGCCTATGAATATGCGCACGCCGTCGGCGCGGTTGGACACTTCCAGCAGGCGCATGAGCTGGGTTTTCTGCTCGAACAGATCGAACATGCGCCGCAGGTTGCCCATGTCGCGGGAAAACTCGTTCACCGACAACAGGTTGCGCTCGCCAGCCACCACCACATCGTCTTCGGCGCTGGCCTCTTCCGGCCCGGCCTCCACGGCTTTCACCATGAGGGTGGCAATCTCGCCGCGCAGGGCTTCCACCTCGTTCTTCAGGCGTTCGCGCACCGCGTCCATGGTCAGCCCGGCATAGTGGGCGTTGATGAAGTTGGCCGCTTCCTGCAACTGCGTCTGGGTGTAGGTGTTCTCGGTGTGGATGATGCGGTTCTGCACATCGCCATCGGGCGTGACCAGAATCACCAGCACCCGCCGGTCGGAAAGGTTGAGGAATTCGATGTGCCGGAACACCGTCGGGCGCTTGGGCACCATGACCACACCCACAAAATGCGACAGACTCGATAGCATCTGTGCCGCGTGGCTGATGACCTGGCGCGGCTGTTCGGGCATGAGGCGTGGGCTGGGCAGGCCTTCAATCTGGCTCACCGCGTCGCTGCGCACGGTCATCATCGTGTCTACGAACAGGCGGTAGCCTCGGGCGGTGGGCACCCTGCCGGCAGAGGTGTGTGGGCTCACAATGAGGCCGAGCTCCTCCAGGTCGCTCATCACATTGCGTATGGTGGCGGGCGACAGGTCGAGTTCCGAGGCTTTGGAGAGCGTGCGCGAGCCTACGGGTTGCCCGTCGGCAATGTATCGCTCCACCAGGGTCTTGAGCAGCAGCTTGGCACGGTCATCCAACATGCGTGCATTCTACGAAGCTTGTGATGTAATTTCAGCATGTTCAAACACGTTGCCATCGTCGGGAAATACCAGACTGACGGTTCCCGCGAGGCGCTGGAGCGGATTGCGCATTTCCTGCACGACGAGGGCTGCGAAGTGGCGCTGGAACGCGGCACGGCCCAGAACACCGGCCTGACGCAGTACCAGGCGCTGGATGTGGCCGCCATTGGCCGCCAGTGCGACCTGGCCCTGGTGGTGGGCGGGGACGGCACCATGCTGGGCATAGGCCGGCAGCTGGCCCGCTTCAATGTGCCGGTGGTGGGTATCAACCAGGGGCGGCTGGGTTTCATCACGGACATTGCCCTGGACGGCTTCGAGGCCGTGCTGCGCCCCATGCTGCGCGGCGAATACGACGAGGACCACCGCACCCTCATGCAGGCCGGGGTGTGGCGCGACGGGCGCTGCGTGTTCGAGGCCACCGCCATGAACGACGTGGTGGTGAACCGGGGTGGTGCGGCCAGCATGATCGAACTCCGGGTGGAGGTGGACGGCCATTTCGTGGCCAACCAGCGCGCCGACGGCGTCATCATTGCTTCGCCCACCGGCTCCACCGCCTATGCACTCTCGGCTGGCGGGCCGCTGCTCCACCCTTCCGTGGCCGGCTGGATCATGGCCCCCATTGCCCCGCACACGCTGTCCAACCGCCCCATCGTGCTGCCATCCACCGGTGAAATCACGCTGGAAGTGGTGGCCGGCCGCGACGCCAGCGCCAACTTCGACATGCAGAACTTTGCCAGCCTGCTGCACGGCGACCGCGTCACCGTGCGCCGCTCCCCGCACGGCCTGCGCCTGCTGCACCCGGTCGGCTGGAGCTTCTTTGACACCTTGCGCAAAAAACTGCACTGGAACGAGGGTGGTGTGTCATGAGCCTGCGCCGCATGGTCTTGCGCGACTTCGTCATCGTGCGCGCCCTGGAACTCGATCTGTCGGGCGGGTTTACCGTGCTCACCGGCGAAACGGGAGCGGGGAAATCCATACTGGTGGATGCGCTGCAGCTGGCCCTGGGGGCCCGGGGCGATGCGAACGTGGTGCGCGAAGGTGCGCCGCGCTGCGAGATTTCTGCGGAGTTCGATACCGCACCGCCCGTGCTGGCGTGGCTGGAGGAGAACGGCTTCGATGTCGAAGTACCGCTGTTGCTGCGCCGCCAGATAGACACACAGGGCCGCAGCCGCGCCTGGATCAGCGGCAGCCCGGTCACCGTGGCGCAACTCAAGGCGCTGGCCGACCACCTGGTGGACATCCATGGCCAGCATGCCTGGCAAAGCCTGACCCGCCCCGATGCCGTGCGCCAGCTGCTGGACGACTATGGCCGCATAGACACTGCGCCCCTGCGCCAGGCCTGGACGGCGTGGCGGAGCAGCACCCAGACCCTGGAAGAAGCCCGCCAGCAGCAGGCCACGCTGCAGCAAGAACGGGAGCGCCTGCAGTGGCAGATTGGCGAGCTGGACAAGCTGGCGCCACAACCCGATGAATGGGAAGAGCTGAACCTGCAGCAAGGCCGGCTGGCCCACGCACAAGGGCTCATGGACGCCGCCCGGCTGGCCATTGCCGCGCTGGATGAAGCGGAACCCAGCGCCACCGCTCTGGTGCAGCAGGCCTGCCATGCGCTGCAGGAACAGCAGCACATAGAACCACGTTTTGCCGAGATTGCCGGTGTGCTGCAAAGCGCCCTGGCCCAGCTGGAAGACGCCAGCCGCGACCTGCAGCACCATGCCCGCGATACCGAGGTGGACCCCGACGCGCTGGAAAAGCTAGACGCCCGGCTGGCCAGCTGGCTGTCTCTGGCGCGGCGCTACCGCTGCCAGCCCGAAGAACTGCCCCAGCGCCTGAAGCAGTGGAAAGACGCGTTGCAACTGCTGGAACGCAACGCCGACCTGGCTGCGCTGGAACAAGACTGCCACGCGCGCCAGCGCCAGCTGCACGCCCTGGCCACCGAGGTGAGCGCCGCGCGCAAAAAGGCCGCCACGAAGCTGGGCAAAGCCATCACCCAGGCCATGCAGGAGCTGGGCATGGCGGGCGGGCGTTTCGAGGTGAAGTTGCAGGCGCTGGAGCAACCCCAGGCGCATGGGCTGGAAAGCATCGAGTTTCTGGTGGCCGGCCACCCCGGCAGCACCCCGCGCCCCGTGGGCAAGGTGGCTTCGGGCGGAGAGCTATCGCGCATTGCGCTGGCCATATCGGTCACCACCAGCCAGCTGGGGCAAGCCCCCACCCTGATTTTTGACGAGGTGGACGCCGGCATCGGCGGCGCCGTGGCGCAGACCGTGGGCCGCCTGATGCAGCAGCTGGGCCAGGACCGGCAGGTGCTGGCCGTGACCCACCTGCCCCAGGTGGCCGCCTGCGCCCACCACCATTTGCAGGTGAGCAAGACCCGCGACACCAGCGGCACCGCCAGCCACGTGCAGGCCATTGCCGGCGAGGCGCGCGTGCAGGAGTTGGCCCGCATGCTGGGTGGGGAATCCCTGTCCGAGGCTTCCCTGGCACACGCCCGGGAGATGCTGACGCCATGAACGACGAAGCCAACGCGGGCAACCCCATGCAACTGGTGCTCATTACCGGCATGTCGGGCTCGGGCAAATCGGTGGCGCTGCACGCACTGGAAGACGCGGGCTTTTACTGCGTGGACAACCTGCCGCCCGAACTGCTGGAAGCCTTTGTGGCGGTGGAACAGCAGCAGGGCGCCGACAAGGTGGCCATTGCCATGGACGTGCGCAGCGCCAATTCCCTGCCGCAACTGCCCGCGCGCCTGCGCACCCTGCGGCGTACCAACCTGAACCTGACCGTGGTGTTTCTGGACGCCACCACCGACACGCTGGTGCGGCGTTTTTCTGAAACGCGGCGCATGCACCCGCTCTCGCACAAGGACACCAGCGACCAGCGCCGCGCGCTCATCGAGGCCATTGAGCTGGAACGCGAGATGCTCAGCGAGCTGCGCGAACAGGCGCTGGTGCTGGACACCAGCCTGCTGAAAGCCGCCAACCTGCGCAGCCAGGTGAAAGACATGCTCTTGCGCGAACCCGGCAGCCTCACGCTGGTGTTCGAGTCGTTCGCATTCAAGCGCGGCATTCCCATGGACGCGGACTATGTGTTCGATGTGCGCATGCTGCCCAACCCCCACTACGAGCCGCACCTGAAGGCACTGACGGGGCTGGACGCACCGGTGGTGGAGTACCTGCAGCGGGAGGCCGAAGTGCTGGCCATGCAGGAGCAGATCACCGCCTTCGTGGCGCAGTGGTTACCCGCCATGGTGCGCGACCACCGCAGCTACGTGACCGTGGCCATAGGCTGCACCGGCGGCCAGCACCGCTCGGTGTACCTGGTGGAACAACTGGCGCGGCACTTTGCGGGCCAATGGGGCGTGCAGCGCCGCCACCGGGAACTGGACCACGCCCGCTAACGCTGCAGCAGCCACGCCCGGATCGGCGCAGGCAGGCCGCAGGCCAAGGCCTCGGGCAAAGTCATCCAACGTCCTTCCCCTGCCCGCAACTCGCTGGATAGCCCCGCAGGGAGTGAGTCAGCCCCGGACGCCGGAGCTTCCGGCACGCACCACTCCAGCCAGTGCAGCGTGAGTTCGCGGTGCGTCAGCGCGTGGCGCACGGGCTCATGCTCGCGCTCGGGCTCTGGTGGCAAGCCCCAACCCGCGGTGTGCTGCTGAAGTTCTTCACGGCTGGCAAACACCGGAAATGTCTGCAAGCCAGCCCATATCCCGCGCTCCGGCCGGGGAGCCAGCCACAGGCGCCCATCGGGCCGCACCAGCACCAGCAGCCACCACGATTCGGCACGCCGCACCAGCCGGCGGGTTTTCACGGGAAATTCGTCAGGGCGGCCCTGCGCCTGCGCCAGGCACAGCGGCTGCACGGGGCACAGAAGGCACTGGGGCTGGGACCGCGCGCACAAGCTGGCGCCCAGGTCCATCAGCCCTTGCGTGTACGCCGCCATGTCTGGCGCGCTGGCATCCGCGGGCACCAGTTGCTGGGCCTGCTGCCACAGCACCTTTTCCTGTGTGGCCGATGCGAGGTCGCCCTCGAACGCCAGCAGGCGGGTCAGTACCCGCTTCACATTGCCATCGAGGATAGAAACGCGCTCGCCAAAACAGAATGCGGCTATGGCGGCGGCGGTAGAACGGCCAATGCCCGGCAGCGTGGCCAGGGCTTCGGCCGAAGCAGGAAACTGCCCACCGTGCTCGGCCACCACCGCCTGCGCACAGCGGTGCAGGTTGCGCGCACGGCTGTAGTAGCCCAGGCCGCTCCACAATGCCAGCACCTCGTCGGGCGTGGCAGCGGCCAGGGTCTGTACGTTGGGAAAGCGCTCCAGAAATCGTGGGTAGTACTGCAGCACGCTGGCCACCTGCGTCTGCTGCAGCATGATCTCCGACAACCACACGCGGTAGGGGTCCTGCGTGTGCTGCCACGGCAGGCCGCTGCGGCCGTGCGCGCGCTGCCAGGCCACCAGGCGTGGAAAAAACTCTGCCAATGCCTGCGGGCTGGACAGACCGAAGCCGTTCCGCGCTCTCAAACGGGGGTGCGCACTTCTTCGGCCTCACCCCAGCTGGCAGGGTCTGCGGGTAGCTCGGCGGCAGCCACCGCTGGCTCTGCCAAGGCTGGGTCCAGCTCCGTGAACGCACCATCGGCATCCAGGCCGGTAAGTTGTGCCAGCGCCGCCCGGGTGCGCTCCGAAGCCAGCTGCGCTTTGCCCAGCTCCTCGATGCGGGTGTCGAGTCCGCCCGCTGCCAGCTGGATGCGGGCCATGGCCTCTGCGCGGCGTGCAAAGTTGCGCCGGCGGTCGCGCAACTGGGTGTCGAGCTGCGCTGCTGCGGACTTGTTCCACAGGTCCATGTCGTTGGCGGCAGATTCGAACACCCCTTGCAGGCGGCTCATGAGCGCCTTGGTCAGACGCTCACCGAACTCCGGGTTGGCCAGCTTGAGCACATTGCCCAGCCCCAGATACTGCAGGTGGTTGCGCTCCACCATCTGCAAGTCTTCAAGGTAGCGGGAAAAGTCGGGCTGGTCAGGCAGTTGCAAGGCGAAGCCGAACTCGGTGTTGAGGTCGCGGAAACTAGCGCCCAGCATGGTCTGAACCTCGGCGCCCAGGGTCTGGGCGCGCCCGAGCGCATCCCGCAGGCGATCGAAAGCCTCGGCGTACACCTTCTTCACGCCAAACTTGATGCCGGGCTGGCGCAGCGCTTCGGCCAGTTGCGCCACCTCGGCCTTCAGCCGGGTGGTGCCCAGCAAGCCCAGCAGATCCTTGAGCTGGCGCATGTGTACCGAGCGGATGGCCTGGATGCGCGCGCCGCTCGATTCAAACTCTGCCTGCTCCTGCTCGATGCGGCGGCGCATCTGCTGGATCACCGTGCTGTTCTTGCCGCGCAGGCCCTCCAGCTCCTGCAACTGTTCCACCAGTTCACGGTCGCGGGCGTAAAGGCGTTGTTCCACCTCGGCGCGGATGGTGGCCAGACCTTCACGCACCTGCCCCACCAGTATCTGGCGGCGCTGCACCAGCACGCCATCGGAAAGTGCCTGCTCCAGATCCACCAGGCGGCTCTCGGCCAGCAACGCTTCGTCCCCACGCACCTTGGCCAGCAGACCCTTCTGGGCCGACACCGCAATCACCTGCGAGGGAGCGAGTTCCAGCACCTGGGCCGAGTGCTCGCGCTGGCGCTGTATCTGCGCCTCGATGTATTCGGGCGTGCTCAGATCGTCCCAGAGGGTGTCGATCTTGTTGAGCACCACCAGCCGGGCGTCGCGCCGCTCGGCAGCCGGGGCCAGGTGTTCGCGCCAGATCGCCAGGTCGGACTTGCTCACCCCGGCATCGGCAGCCAGTATGAACACCACCGCCTGCGCTTGCGGCAACAGACTGACGGTGAGTTCCGGCTCGGCGCCTATGGCATTCAGACCCGGGGTGTCGAGGATGACCAGGCCCTGCTTGAGCAACGGGTGCGCCATATTGATGAGCGCGTGGCGCCAGTGCGGCACCTCCACCAGCCCATCGGCCCCTGGCAAGGGGTTGTCCTCCGGGGTCTCGTCGTGCCAGAAGCCCAGAGCGCGCGCATCGGCCACACTCACACGCCGCACTTCCGCCACCTTCTCTATGGCCTGGGCCAACTGGGTGGGGTCGTTCACATCCAGGTCAATGCGTTCCCACTTCTCGGGTGCACTCCGCCATTCCAGCAGAGACTGGGGCTGCAGACGGGTATCGATGGGCAAGAGGCGCAGGCACGGGGCCACCTCGGGGTCGTAGCCCAGCTCGGTGGGACACATGGTGGTGCGCCCGGCGCTGGCCGGCATGATGCGCCGGCCGTAGCCTGCAAAGAAAATGGCGTTGATCAGCTCGGACTTGCCACGCGAGAATTCGGCCACGAACGCCACGGTCACCTTGTCGGCGTTCACCTGTTCGCGGGCACGGTCGAGGCGCTCGCGCACACCGGCATCCATCAGGTCGCGCGCCTCCAGCCACTCGGACAACGTTTTCAACCGCGCGGCAAACAGCTTGCGCCAAGCGTGGTGCTCGTCAAATTCCTGTTCAAACGACATGGGTGGTGCCTTTGGCAAATCAATCAGTTTGGGCAATATAGCACCGCCCTGTGCGGCGACAACCCACCGGCGCGCCAGTCATGCCGCGGCAGCGTGGCAGCAAAGCCACGTCAGGCTAAAAGCGCTGGCAGACCGGGCAGAAAAAAGTGGAACGCTGCCCCTGGCGCAGGCTGCGTATGGGGGTGGCGCAAACACGGCACGGCTGCCCGGTACGGTCGTAAACCATGGCCTGCAGCTGGAAGTAACCCGTCTGCCCTTGCGCGCTCACAAAATCGCGCAGCGTGCTGCCGCCCTGCTGCACGGCAGCAGCCAACACCTCCCTGATGGCCTGCCACAGGCGCAACGCACGCGGGTAACTGATATTGCACGCCCGCACCGTGGGGCGTATGCCGGCGGCAAACAGCGCTTCGGAAGCGTAAATGTTGCCAACGCCCACCACCACATCGCCGGCCAACAGCACTGGCTTGATGGCGCTTTTCCGCTGCCTGAGCGCGGCATGGAAGGCGCGAGGCTCAAAATCCGGGCCAAGCGGCTCCACCCCCAGGCCGCCCAGCAGCTTTTGCGCCACCGGGCTGTCCTCGGAGCTGGCCCACACCACTGCGCCAAACCGGCGCGGGTCGTGCAGCCGCAACAAGCCACGGTCGGTCAACAAGTCAAAGTGATCGTGCACGCCAGCACTTCCCTGCACGTGGGCTGGCGCGAAAGCCAGGCTGCCAGACATGCCCAGGTGCACCAGCAGTACCCCGCCCGGCACAGCGGCTGTGCCATCGCTCGCCGGTGCGGTGCTAAGGTCGATGAGCAAATACTTGCCACGCCGGCGCACCTGCTCTACCCACAGGCCGGCCAGCTTCTCCGGCGCAACACCCAACGGCCAGCGCAGCGGTTTGCCCAACCCCGCCGACAACACCCGGGCACCCGCAATCCGCGAGGCAAAACTCAGGCGGGTGACTTCAACTTCGGGCAACTCGGGCATGTTGGGTTGGGCGCAGGTGATACGGCGTTCCATTATCATGGGACGATGCACTTTTCACCTTCGCGCGCACGCCCTTCCAGAGCGACCCTGGCGACCCTGGCGACCCTGATGGCCGGGCTCTTCGCCCTGGGCGGGTTGGCCCCCGCGCGTGCCGAACTGCCTGCCTGGGTGGCACAGTCTGCGCCTGCAACACTTGACGCTGGCGCCACGGGCCAGGCGGCCAGCCCCGCGCAGGCGCCCGCCTCGTCCGACATGGACGGAGAGCTTTTCTTCCAGTTGCTGCTCAGCGAGATTCAGCTTGGTGCTGGCGACCCTGGGGGCGCCTACTCTCTGGTACTGGATGC
>Ga0075154_10002113_pt1 | contig 13226 bp, 8 predicted proteins | sample JI71714BDNA_FD_70965 | JGI IMG/M metagenome (GOLD analysis project Ga0075154, IMG submission 70965) | Wastewater effluent complex algal communities from Wisconsin, to seasonally profile nutrient transformation and Carbon sequestration -... | ecosystem: Engineered > WWTP > Effluent > Algae... | reverse complement strand
TCACGATATAAACCAAAGTTTTTCGAGCAAGAAGTACAGACAATCAGCTCGTCGACTTCGTTGGCTAAATGACGTAAGCCAGCAGTATCTTCATCCAAACCCAGACCAAAACCCTGATAAGCCATATCAACCAGCGGTGTGAAACCTTTTTCTTTCGCCAAAGCCGCAAACCGTTGCCACTGTGCGAAGTTTAAATCCATACCGCTTGGGTTGTGGCAACAAGCGTGCACCAACACCACATCGCCAGCCGGCACTTGTGCCAGCTCTGCAAACATTTGCTCTTCTTGCAGACCTTTGGTGTTGTAATCGTAATATGCATACTCTTTGACGTTCAAACCAGCCGCTTGAAACATTGAAATATGGTTGGCCCAAGTTGGGCTGGTCACCCAAATGGTGGCATTCGGATTAGCGCGTTTGATAAATTCAGCAGCTACCCGCAACGCACCGGTGCCACCTGGCGTGTGCGCGGTGGTCGTGCGGCCTTCTAACAACACTTTGTGCGGGCCAAACGCCAGTTTTTCGATATGGGCGTTAAAGCTCAAATCACCGGCCATGCCGATGTAGGTTTTGCTGTCTTCATGATCCAGTCGCAGTTTTTCCGCTTTTTTCACACAGTCCAGAACTGCAGTATGGCCTTGTTCGTCTTTGTAGACGCCCACACCAAGGTCGACTTTCAGTGGATTCGGATCTTCTTTGTACGCCGCCATTAAACCTAAAATCGGATCCGTAGCGACTGGCTGTAAATGAGAGAACATGACAAATTACCTGTTTGTGTTGCTGCAAATGAACAGCGCGAATGATGCGCTGCGAAATTTATGGTCAAGCCAGTTGTATAACAACCAATTAAACCCGTTATCTACCTAAATATTTTCAATAATTTTCTACATCAGAACTGACAGCCCCGAACGGTGCTCACCACAGAGTCGGCACCACTATCGCAGTGGCGATCAACAACGCCAACTCATCAGCCTCAAACAACTGCTTCTTGAATGCTTCAGAATCAATAATCCCAACCACATCCCCTGCTTCGTCGTACAGCGGAATACAGGCTTCTGCCAGTACTTTAGGATCACAGGTATAGTACTCGCCACCTTGCTGTAAATAAGCGGGTACGTCATTAATGATCCGAGCCTTACCAGTTAATCCGACCGTGCTGTTGTTGCTGATGGCGGCAAATTCAGTCGTTAAAGGAAATTCAGCCCGCGATGGCGCACCAAAATAACTCAGTTTGACCAGCACAGTTTCACCTTGAGGGTTCACCCGGCGCTGATAAATACCAAACCAGTCACTTTGACTCTGCGTTTGATAAAAGGCACTTATCGTGGCCATTTGTTCAAGTAACCGCTGATTAGCCGTCGTTTGACCACCTAAAATAACTGATAAGTCATAAGGTTGCTCGGCCAGTTGACCAAATAACGAACAAGCTCCGCCCTCACCTAATTCCGGCACCTGATATTGCCATTGAATTGGCGGAACCTCGATTTTTGCTAAGGCTTGTTGGTATTGCCCAATGTAATGGGCAACAGCATGTTGTAACGCCTGCTGTTGCACTTCGGTTTCTGGTAATAAACCGCTTAAATGAAGATAACGAACAATTGACATTAGCCGTCCAGATTTCTAAAAAACCGCGATAGTCTAGCAGATGCCGAAAAAAAACCAACGACTTTGGCTGACTTTTCAGCATATCTATAAAAGACCGCGTCATGTTTGTGCTTAAGAGTTGCTCAGAGTCATCGTAAAGCAGATGTCAGACTTGCCGGACCTGATCAAGATGCATTATCTTGCCACTATTCCCCCGCCTAAAACAGGTGCAAAGGTCATGACGTCTAAAAAAATCTCCCTTGCCGACTGGCAACAACAATCGTCCACTTTGGTTTACAGTACGGCCAGCGGCTCGGTTCCGGTGGAAAAAGCCGAAAAAACTGCTGGAACCGCCTTTAGTGATGGTCATTTGCGGCTGAAGCGCGAAACCAAAGGCCGTAATGGCAAAGCGGTGATTACCATTGCAGGTCTAGCTGAATCCCACGAAAAACTGAGCGAAGTTGCTGCATTACTAAAGAAAAAATGTGGCTGTGGCGGTTCTGTCAAAGACGGCATTATTGAAATTCAGGGCGATCAACGTGAAGTCATTTCGCAGGAATTGACTAAACTTGGTTATAAATTGAAATGGGCGGGTGGTTGAGTTCATTGCGCTGTTTGCGCGATGACCATTGGTCTGTTCATAAACCTGTGTTTAATGTCGTAAGGTCGTATTTATGCAACATATTGCCCCATCAGACTTAGCAATTTTGCTGGTCGAACCCTCAGATCTACAACGCAAAATTATTATCAAACATCTGAAAGAAGAAGAAATTCACAAAATTGAAGAAGCAGACTCCGTGCAATCTGCGCTAAGACAAATTCGTGACCATCGACCGGACCTAATCGTCAGTGCACTGCATTTTGCCGATGGCACCGCTTTAGAGTTGCTGCGCACTTTAAAAAACAGTGCCAGTGAAGCGGATATCCCTTTTATGTTGGTTTCCAGCGAAACTCGCAAAGCGCAACTGGAAGAGTTTAAGCAATCGGGCGTCATTGCAATCTTGCCAAAACCTTTTACCCGATTGCATCTTGGTAAGGCGCTAAATGCAGCGTTGGATTTACTCTCGCCATCTGAACTGCAACTCACTTTGTACGATGTGACCGATGTTCGGGTGTTGGTGGTTGATGACAGCCGACTGGCACGCAATCACATTAAAAGAGTGTTATCAAATCTTGGCATTGCGCAGATGGTTGAGGCTGAAGACGGTCAGCAAGCGATAGATATTCTGAAAAATCAGATGTTTGATTTGGTCGTCACCGACTACAACATGCCAGAAGTCAATGGCCAGGAACTGACGGAATACATCCGCCAGCACAGCCAGCAATCGCACTTACCGGTGCTGATGGTAACCAGTGAAGCCAACGATACGCATCTAAGCAATATCGCGCAAAGTGGTGTGAATGCTTTGTGTGACAAACCGTTTGAACCTGAGACGGTTAGGGCTTTGTTGTTTAATTTGTTGGAGCAGCATTGACAACCCAACGGCGAGTAACGCTCTTCACCTTAAGCCGAATCCAAATCGAACAAGGGCGGACTCACCGAAGGGAATCCGCCATCATCCGGTTCAACGTCAAATTGCCATAGGGCGTAGTACCGCTGTCGCGGTGAGTACGCCCTACTCATCAACTTAAATTAAACGATAAGTGTCAGGCTGACTCACCGAAGCCCGTTAGCCTCAACCGGCAGGCTTTTGCTTGTACTTGTCATGCAGTTGTTTGTGGCGGTTATTGAGATCCACCGCCCGTCCATCAATCCACATGTAACGAACTTTGTGCGTCAGATAATCGAAAATATCGCCATCAGACACCACCACGGACGCCGCTTTGCCTACTTCCAACGAACCAATCTGGCCTTGCACACCGGCAATCGTTGCGGCATTGAGGGTCACTGACGCCAAGGCTTGCTCTGGGGTTAACCCATAACTAATGGCCTGACCGGCGCCAAACACCACGTTACGGGTATCCCAATAACCATCCAGCGACAACGCAAAGTTGACCCCAGCTTTTTGTAAAAGCGCTGGAGTTTGAAACGCAGTATTGTTCGCTTCATCATCGCGTTCTGGCACGCCATAAGGTGCGGTGAAAATCACTGCAACATTGGCTGCGGCCAGTTCATCGGCCATCCGCCAGCTATCACGACCGCCCACAATGACCAACTTTAGCTGATACTCTTTGGCCAACAACATCGCCTGTTTGATTTGACGGATATCATCGGCATGCACAAATAGTGGACGCTCGCCTTTAAATACCGGGATCATTGCCTGCCAACGCGAATCAATGCCTTTGTTCAAGCCTGCGGCTTCAGCATCAACATAAGCCTTGGCTTGAACAAAATAATCTTTGACCTGCTGTAACCGTTTGGCATTGTCTTTGGCGATTTCTTCCGGTTTTTTCTTATTCCACCAGCTTGTGGCCACACTGGCGTTAGGCCAGTTGATGTGTAAACCCACACCATCAGCCACCGTTGCATCTTGCCAGTTCCAAGCATCGAGTTGCATCAAGCTGGATTGCCCCATCAGGGCTGAGCCTTTTGGATAGATCAAACTATAACTAAAACCATTGGCACGGACAGTTGGAATAATTTCAGAATCGGCGTTATAGGCGATTTGTGCCCGAATATCCGGATTGGTATCCGTCACTTCATTGGTATCGTCAGTCGCTCGCACCGCTTCGATTTCAATCAGTCCAAGCTGATTGGCCAGCGCAATCAATCCTGGGTATAAATGTTTACCAGTCACATCAATTACTTTGGCATCAGCAGGTGCCGTTAAATTGGCGCCAATGGCCGCGATTTTGCCGTCAACCATCAGCAAATCATTGTTTTGCAACACACCTTGACTCACGGTGTGCAAGGTGCCACCTTTGAGTAAAATAGGCGCAGTTTGTTTAGCTCCAGGCACAATATCATGAGCCATCGCGGGTAAAGTGGCGGCTGTAATCAGCAATGCCCAGACAGATTTTTGAAACTTCATGAGCTGCTCCTTAATGTGCATTGTGGTTGTGTTGAATATGGCCATGGCTAAACTTGGCATGTAGCCAGTCACCGTTGTCTTCACAATGCCAAATCGGATCATCTTTTTTCAGCGCACCGCCACTGCCTTTTTTCGCACTGTCAGAGGCGCCTAATACCTTTTGCATCAGTTGTTGTTTCTCTGCTGCGACCTGCGCTGCGACTTGCAGATCACGCGCTTGATCGTAGTAAGGAATACCGTCGATCCACGTTTGTTTTGCCTGCGCATAGACAGAAAGTGGGTGCTGACTCCACAGCACAAAGTCAGCCTGTTTACCTTCAGTGATTGAACCCACTTTGTCTTGAATATTCAGTTGCATCGCAGGGTTAATCGTAATCATATTTAAGGCGTCAATTTCAGACATACCACAATATTTCACTGATTTCGCCGCCTCTTGGTTCAGTCGACGTTGTAAATCAGGGCTATCAGAGTTAATCGAGACCATCACACCCCGATCGGCCATCAAACAGGTATTGGTTGGAATGGCATCCTGAACTTCCATTTTAAATGCCCACCAATCGGCAAAAGACGAGGCGCTGGCACCGTGTTTAGCCATTTCATCGGCAACTTTGTAGCCCTCGAGAATATGGGTAAAGGTATGAATTTTAAAACCCACCTCATCGGCTAATTGGATCAGCATCAGAATTTCAGAAGCAACATAAGAGTGAGTATGCACAAAACGTTGCTTGTCTAAAATTTCAACCAGCGCCTGTAGCCGGAAATCACGCCGTGGTGGCGCAATTTTTTCTTTGCTGCTGCGCGATAAATCGTCATATGCAGCAAAAGCGGCTTTATATTCCTTCGCGGCCTGAAATGCATCACGAATAATGGTTTCAACACCGATCCGGCTTTGTGGATAACGCGTGGTAAAGTCTTCGCCCCAGTTCGCCTGTTTGACGTTTTCACCCAATGCAAATTTGATACTTGGGGGTGCGTCTTTAAATTTAAGCTGTTCTGGCGTGACGCCCCAGCGCAGCTGAATAATTTGTGCCTGTCCGCCAATCGGGTTAGCACTACCGTGCAGCAGTTGTGCTGTCGTAGTACCACCAGACAAACCACGGTAAATATTGATATCTTCAGGGTTTAACACGTCGCCGATTTGAACTTCTGACGTGACCGCATCCGTGCCTTCGTTGACACCGGCTTCAATCGCAATGTGAGAATGTTCGTCAATGATCCCGGCGGTGAGGTGCATACCCGTTGCATCAATCACTTGATATCCCGATGGCGTGGCCAGGTTTTGGCCAATTTTGCTGAATTTACCGTCTTTCACCAGCACATCGGTATTTTCTAGTTTGCCAGCCTTATCTGAAGTCCAGACCGTGGCATTTTTAATATGGACATTTTGCCGGGTTTGCGGCAACTGAGTGCCAAAAGCTCGATTCGGGAAGGTCAGCATTGACAGTAGCTTGGTATCCGTCGCATCGGCTTTTTTGTCATCGGTTTTGGCAGTGACGGCTTGTTTACTCAGCAGCACTTTTTGCTTCTGACCACTTGGCAATAACCACTGCCCACTTAACAGATTGCCGTCCAGCACGCCTTGAAATTGTAAAACACCAGTACCAGCCTCAGCAGCGGTTAAATCTACGGTAAACTGCAGCTGTTGCTGTGTTTGCGTAAGATTTTTAAGCTCGCTGTGTTTATCTGCCTGCTTTAATTTACCGGCCAATTTATCCCCTGACCCTGTGAGCTCTAAAGTGAGTGACTTCCCCTCTAAATCAAAGGCATAGGTCCCAGCAAATGTCACAGGTTGTAACGCTTTGAATTGTTGTTCCTGACCACGAGTCCAAGTCGCAACAATTTCACCATCAGCGAACAAATCGCCTTTGGCAATGACTAAATCCGCCTGATAACCCACCGCAATTTTACCCAATTGCTGCGGCAAGCCGACCAGCTTCGCGGGCACTGTGGTTAACGCCGCCAAAGCCTGATCTGCGGTCAAACCATGTTTCATCGCTTGACGAAGATTTGGCCAAAACTGCTCTTTTTTCTCCAGTGCATGGGTGGTCAGTGCAAAAGGAATACCCGCTTTGGCCATCACAGCCAAGTTGGTCGGTGCCCGCTCCCAATGCCTTAAATCGGCCAGGCTAACATCCAATTGATCGTCGATATTCGCAACGGCAGGTGCCGCCGGATAAGCCACAGGCACAATGACTGGGCGGCCGGTATTTTTGATATCAGCGACCCGACTATATTCATAGCCTGAACCCAACAAGACGGTATTTTTGAGATTAAATTCTCTTAATAAACTATCAACCCTTAACAAAGCACGGTCATCGGTGGTTTCAAATACCAGACCACTTTGCTCTAAATTGGTCAGAGCAGAGAGCGCGGCATTAAACTCAACCGGCTGACGGCTTTGCAGTTGGTCATGTTTGCCATAAGCATCACGATACCAATTGGCATCGGATAAGGTCTGACGGATCAGGGCAATACTACCCATTAAAGAAGATGGATAACTTTGTTTAGAACTGCCTTTACCAAAGGCCATAAACTGCGGACCATTTGCCTTTAGGACCAGCTCGCCGGGTAAACCATTTGCCAGCGAAGCGACAAAGGACTGTCCACGGAAGATCCCATCGTGTCGGGCAGTTTGCACTGCAGTAAACCCTTGTTGTAGATATCCTTTGGCGTCATCCGCCGAAGGTACAAAGGTATTTACCCATTGTTGTTCAGCGTGAATCGCGGCATTACTGGCATTGCCGCCTTTGCGATTATTCTGATAAACCGGTTTACCGCCAAACTCAAATCCAGCACCAGTAGCGGCTTTTTCAACACCATAGCTACTGTAAGCATCAATAAAGCCAGCATATAAATGATGGCCTGTAGCGTCTATCTTGCGATATCCCGCGGGGACGGCATTGCTACCAACGGCACTGATTTTGCCATCCACCACCAATACTGTAGCGTTTTCCAGTTTTTTACCGGGCTCGGTGTGGACTGTAGCATTGGTAAATGCCAATAAATTTGGCGTTTTGTCGCGAATGCCATAAACCGGACTGGTTTGATCGGCAAAAGACGGAGCGATCGAACAAACGATCGCCGCGCTTAGCAACGATAAGCGAAATGGGGTCATATTTGGTTCCTGGTGATGTTGAATACCCTTTACTCCAGCACGAGTCGCGCTCTGAGCGACTGTGCTATGCAACCATCTTGAGTATTTTTCTATTTTGCCGATCAGTGTTGATGATCAGATATATTCAAATCGTATCAAAGTTCAGTCGGGCTAGTTCCTGCTCTGCCAAAGGCATGCTGAAGTAATACCCCTGCACCAGGTAGCAAGCGTTGTTCTTTAAAAAATCAACCTGCTCAATCGTTTCCACCCCTTCAGCGACAACGCGTAAGTCCATTTTCTGAGCCATTGCAATAATGGCCGCGGTAATGTCCATATCGTTTTTATCGTCAGGGATATCTTTCACAAATGAACGGTCGATTTTCAGCTCATCTACCGGGAATCGCTTTAAATAACTGAGCGATGAATAGCCTGTACCAAAGTCGTCGATAGATAAAGCCAATCCCAACCGTTTTAACTCATTTAACTGGACAATAGCCGCATCGATATCACCCATTAACATACTTTCAGTGATTTCAAAGATTAAATGCGCCGGTGAGGCTCCGGTACGTTTGACAATCCGTTCCACCAACGCAGGTAAATCCTGATCGGTAAACTGCCGTGCTGACAGGTTGATTGAGACCGTAATTAAATGGCCTCGGGCATGTTGACGGGTTAAAAAGCGACAAGCTTCCCAGATGATCCATTCGCCGATTTGTACAATTAATCCGGTGGATTCGGCCACTGGAATAAATCTCAGCGGAGGAACCATCGTGTTATCAGGGCGTAACCAACGAAGCAGGGTTTCGTAACCGATAATTGTATTGGTTCGAATATCGATTTTTGGCTGGTAATACAACATAAACTGCTGTTCACGAATGGCTTCACGCAGCTGGTTTTCAATTTGCAGCCGCTCATTGGCGGCTTCATTCAAGTCCTGACTGTAGAAGTGGAAAGTATTTTTACCTCGAGCTTTGGCTTCATACATCGCCAAATCAGCGTGTTTGAGTAATAATTCTTCCTCATCAGCATCTTCAGGAGCAATGGTAATCCCAATACTGGCGCTGATGGAAACGTCATGGCCGGCTAATTTTACCGGTAATGCAAACGCTTGCTGTAAATTGGTAGCAATGAAGGCCGCTTGTTTACGATCTGAAATACCACTTAAAATCACGGCAAATTCATCGCCCCCAAGCCGTGCAATAGTGTCTTCTTCCCGCAACCGACTGATCAGTCGACGGGCGACTTCCTTAAGCAGCTCATCACCGGCGTCATGACCTAAGGTATCGTTGATCCGCTTAAATTCGTCCAAATCAAAATACAGCAAGGCAAAGTGATAATAACCGCGGCTAGACATCGCAATAGCTTTACGCAGTTGATCACGGAAATAGCTTCGGTTCGCAAGGCCTGTAAGCACATCGTAATACGCCAGCTGTTCCATTTTGCGCTGACTTTCTTTGATAAAAGAAATGTCCTGCATGGCGCAGACATAATTACCAACATCGCCTTTGTCATCTCGAATGGGCGCTATCGCCAAACTCGCCCAAAACTGTTTATGGCCTTGTTGCAGCAGCATGTCCCCACGCCAATGCTGGCGTTCCTGCAAGCTTTGTAAAATATCTGCGCCCACAAAACGCATCTCCTGCGCGAATAACACATGGAGTGGCTGACCAATGACTGCGGTCGCAGTCGCATCAATCATCTCCAGCAAAAATGGATTCACGTATTCAATGACCAGCTGATGATCTGTAATCACGATGCCAGAACTAGAAAAGGCGACCGCTTTACTCAGCTTGCGGGTGGCTCGTTCGGCTTCTTCTTTTTCCAAAATACGGGTATTGAGGCCTGAGATCAGTTGATGAATTTCGTCTGACATGCGGATAAAGGCTCGATTGAGCAGGCCTATTTCATCAGAACGTTGGTCGAGTTCCAGCTGCGTAGGCTCACCGTAAGACAGGCGCTGTACAGCACCCGCTAACCGCGTGAGCCGTTTTAATACAAATTTATAGATAAAAAATTGAATGGATAACGCGACGATCAGTGCCACCATCAAAAACAACAACACCACTTTATCGCGATAATCATCAAGGCTTTTAATCACATTGTCTTTGTGATGGTACAAAGACACAAACCAGTCTAATCGCTCAATTTTAGCGGCCGAAGCGACATAATCGGGCAGCATTTTACTATTGTTGTGGTGCTCAGTAGGTTTATTAACGACTTGTTTAATAAAGGCCGCCAGCTGTGGGTTTGACGACTGCACACCGACGGCCAGCTGATTCATCACAGGATTGCCGATGGCTTGTTGCAGACTGTTCCGGCTGTCATGCAGCAAGTTACCTTGCCCATCAAATAACATCGCTTCTCTGCCAGTTTCCCACTGCGAAATTTGTCCCAAATTGCTGAAGATTTCATCCAGCACAATGTCTGTGCCTGTAACGCCGATAAATTCATCATTGATGTACACAGGGATCACCAGACTGGTCATCCATTTTTGCCAAATCGCATCAAAGTAAAGCGGCGTCCATCGGGGCAAACGCGCCGGATTGTTTTCTGGAGTGGCAATTTTAAAAAATACATCCTGACTAAAATTATGATCAGCAGGAATTTCTAACGCCCAGTCTGAGGGGGAGATCCGGATAAAATGGTCTTTGGAAATAAAATAAAAATTAAAAAAGTCCTCTAGCAGCACTGGAGCTAGTTGCTGCCATAACAGTTCGGTTTGTTCAAAATAACGATGTTTGTTGCTGACAAAACGACTGTGCTTTTGAAAAGCTGCAGATAAATCATCCTTGCTGCGAATACTGCCATCGGCAAATTGTTCCAGTTGCAGCGGCGCTAACTTGGATTGCTGACTGAGAAAACGGCTGACGACTTGATTCGCACTGATCGCTTTTTTTTCTTTTTGCCAGAATTCGCTGTCAAGTTGCTTGGCATATCGACTGGTGGTCTGAATCAGCTCTAACCTTTCCTGCTCGATTAACACATCTTGCTGCAGCGCGAGCATTGCAAAAGCAATCACCGTACTGGCAGCAACTGTCAGCAAAAACACCAAAGCCGAAAATTTGATGCTGAGCGAATTTAAACCTGTGGTGTGGTAATTTCCTTCCTTCACTCGCTACGCCTAATAGTTGCAATCATGTCACCAAGATAGGTTAGAATCAGATGACGCTGATATGTTTTGGCACGACTTGGGCATCAGTCAATCCGGACTGTACCAAAGCTCTGAAAAGCATTAACATTATTGCATGCTATTCAAACAAATGAGAATCTGCTAATGAAAAAACTATTGATCACCTCTGCTGTACTTGCCAGTTTAAGTTTGCCTTTGTTTGCTGGCAGTGCTTTCACCGATGCTGAAGATGCTATTGAATATCGCAAAGCTGGTTTTCAATTAATCCGGCACAACATGATGGACTTAGGCGACATGATCCGCGGTAATGTTCCTTATGATGCTGCTCGGGTGCAAAAACGCGCCAACGCTTTGGCCGCTTTAACAACCTTACCATGGGAAGCTTTTACCGTGCCAGGCGCTGATAAAGCATCCGGTGATGCCAAAGCCGAAATCTGGGCGAATCTGCAAGATTTTAATAGCCGCGCCGATTCGTTCCAGCAAGATGCTGTCAATTTGCAAACTGCTGCTAAGGGTGGTGAACAAGCCGCTGTTAAGGCAGCCTTTGCCGCCTTTGCCAAAAACTGTAAAGCTTGTCACGACCAGTACAAAGCAGACTAAATGCACTTTTAAAAACAAAGAACCGGCCAAATAGGCCGGTTCTTTTTATACTGCCAAAAAACATTCGCTGTCTACAGCCACTGCTCTCTCAAAGCTTACTGCACATTTACCACTTTTGAATAAAGCTTGGTTTCAAGCCCATTCTGCGCGCAACATTTCCAGCACCACATCACCTTGCCACACATAAAACAATGTAAGAAAGACCACAACACACAGTAAATACAACGCCACTGACCGAAACTTGATTTCAATGGGTTCAGCGGCCTGCTTTTTACCCGTAATCATTGCAGTAATGATTTTATCGCCACGCCATTGATGCCAAAGCGCAGCAATCACATGTACAGCGACTAACGTCAAGATTAGATTGATATTCCACTGATGAATGCTACTTGCGATGCCCACCCATGCCGATGGTACCAACGCCACCAACGGGCCTTCGGTCAGAATGTCATCACTGGTCATCAAGCCTGTAACAAACTGAAGGCATACCAACATGAGCAACACAATCACCATGTACCCTGACAGCGGATTATGGCCAGCTGACGGTGCTTTAGGATGTTGGCGGATCCACCGCCATGCTTGAACAGGCGACTTGAGGAAATGGCGAAAACGCGCGTTCTCGCTGCCCATAAAACCCCAGATTAAGCGGCTGAACAGCAGTGCGGCCAAAGTATAGGCGAGCGTCATATGCAACCCATACCATTCTTGATCGGCACTGAACCAAAGCCCCGCCAGCAGCAAGACCTGACTCCAATGAAAAATGCGAACCGCGCCATCCCAGATTTTGCTTTTTTGCATGTTACCCTTCTTCAAAATTTCTGTGCTAACCTGCAGATTGTACCGGAAAAAAGGATGATTATCTGATGAAATGGCTCAAAACCACCCTCTATGTCGTCGTCACTTTAGTGGCAATCGTCGCAATCACCCTCTATAGCGCATTACACAGTAGTCTGCCGCAGTATGAGGGCACCGCAAGTGCTGCGGTTAGTGCGCAAGTTCAGCTGACTCGCGATGCACAGGGTTATCTGACGGTGCGAGCACAAAACCGGCTCGACGCCGCATATGGTCTTGGTTATGCCCATGCTCAGGACCGCTATTTCCAGATGGATTTGTTACGACGCAATTCTGCGGGCGAACTTTCTGAATTATTTGGCGAGCGAGCCTTGCCCTTGGATATCAGTCGCCGGATGCACCGTTTTCGGGATCGCGCCACAGCCATTTTACCAAATTTACCCGCACCGCAACGCGCGTTACTGCAGCATTACACGCAAGGTGTCAATGAGGGCTTAGCACAATTGCCAATGCGACCTTTTGAATATTGGTTGTTATGGCAAAAACCGGCAGCTTGGCAAGACGTTGACTCCTTGCTCGTGGTTTATAGCATGTACCTTGATTTACAAGGGGCCGCCGGACAAGATGAGCTGGCACAAGGCGTGTTAAAACAAGCAATCCCAAATGATTGGTATCAGTTTTTAAATCAACATAGCAGTGACTGGCAAGCGGCTATCGATGAGAGTAAAGCTGAAGCAATTCCACTTCCAACATCGGATTACCCTCGCGTTTTATCCGATCAAAAAGTCGCTTGCACCGACTGTCGCCTGCGCGATAGCCGCGATATTGGCAGTAATAACTTTTCTGTGTCTGGCAAGCTGAGCACGCATGGCGCAGCCATTCTTGCAGACGATATGCATTTAGGGATCCGCGTGCCAGGCACTTGGTTTAAAGCACAGCTGATTTGGGGCGAAGGCGATAATCAGCAAAGCGTCGCAGGCGTAAGTTTGCCAGGAGCACCCAGTATTGTTGCTGGAAGTAACGGCCATATCGCCTGGGGTTTTACCAACAGCACAGC
>Ga0075154_10002111_pt1 | contig 13234 bp, 12 predicted proteins | sample JI71714BDNA_FD_70965 | JGI IMG/M metagenome (GOLD analysis project Ga0075154, IMG submission 70965) | Wastewater effluent complex algal communities from Wisconsin, to seasonally profile nutrient transformation and Carbon sequestration -... | ecosystem: Engineered > WWTP > Effluent > Algae... | reverse complement strand
AATAATTTTAAGAGTTCAAGTATAGTTTTTTCTAACTCTTTGTTATCATTTGTAGATTGTAATATCTCATTTTGTAGTTTTCCTATTTGAGATGTTGCTTCTTCGCTTCTTAACGCATCATTATATTTTAGTTTTATTGTTTCTAATTCAAGTCTACAACTTTCAATTTGACCATGTAGGTTTACATCATCAAGGTTCGAATTCAAGCTTTCACCTAGTTTTTGTAAATGAAGCTGCACATATGTTACCTGTTCGTCTATATTTTTTGTGTTTAGAATGGTAGCTGTATATATATTTTGATGATTTGTGCATAAACTGTTTATCCTAGTTCTCAGTTTTCTACCATCCTCAGTAAGTTGTTTTAACTCTGTATCAAGCTGTAAAACATTTTGTTCAAATTTTCTGATAACTGTAGATAGGTTTTCTTGATCTACTTCTGTGTGGACAAAAGTGCAGACATCGCTTAAAATTTTTGTTAACGCTAATTGTTGGTTATCAATCTGTTGAGATAAAACTAATTTGTCTTTTGATAGGTTTTCTAATCTTTGGCTTTCGTTTACAATTAAGACAATATCGTTTCTATATAAGCTAAGATTTTGATGTTTTGCCAATTTATCATCCTTCGGACCAAAGTTGATTTTAGCTTCTTCGATTGTTTTTTTCTCAACATTTAGTTTTTCAAGCTTTAATTGTAGCTCATCTTTTTTTAGCAAAACATTTAAAACAGATGTTGACGCTAAGATTGCGTTTTTGTGTGATTCAATGATGTCGACATTTTTTATTAAGTGTTCCTGTTTTTCATTTATTTGTTCTTCTGAAAGAGAAATTATTCTATTAATATCTCTCATTATCAGAGCTATTTCTTCTCTTTTAGCTTTGGTTTTCTCAAATACTTTTTTGCCAATAATTCTATAAATTTGACTGCCAGTAATATCTTCTAGCAACTTGGCTCTTTCTTTTTCGTCTGACTTTAGAAATTTAGCAAATTCTCCTTGTGAAAGCAATATTGATCTTATGAATTGTTCATAATTTAGACCAATGATCTCTTCATTTTCAGTAGGTACCATTGATTTTTTATCACCTATATAGCTGCCAGTTACCATCGATTCTTCATCAAAAACGGACAACATCATATTGTAATCTTTGAGTTTACCTTTGCTTGTCTTTGATATACTCCATGTAGATCTATAAAACCTGTCTTTACATTGATAATCAATTTCGGCATAGGCATCATCCGTAAAATGTGTCATTACAGAACCTATTTTTTCAATTTCTGTATTGGTTATTTTTCCATCAAACCTTGGTATTCTACTAAATAAAGAAAGTGTGATCACATCTAAGATAGTAGACTTGCCAGCGCCAGTAGGTCCCGTAATTGCAAAAAGGCCTGATTCTGTAAAAGGCGATTTTGTAAAATCTATTTCGTGTTCTCCTCTTAGAGAATGAATGTTTTTAAATCTTAATTTTAAAATCTTCATAATTTTTCTAGCTTTTAGTCATTAATTTCTTCCAGCAATTGCATGTATATATCTATCAGATCATCATTAATGGTCTCATTTTCAGTATATTCAGTCAGCTTTAATTTAAATACTTCCAGTGGTGATAATTCCTGAATGGTCTTCGTTTCGTCTTGGAGTGCGCTTGTAGAAATTCGATTTTCTAGAAATGAAATTCTGTGTTTTAAAATTTTAAATTCTTCACCTACTATACCACTAATCAGATTGTCTAAGGCTTGAATTTTTAAAATATCTTTTTTTTCTTCGATAACTTCAATTTCTAGAAATGCTGTTAAAGGATATTCATTTCGGTAAGATGAGAGTGCTGATTCTACTTCAGATAATGTCCCCGTTATTTTTCTAAGTTCGCGATATTTTGGGATGGCAACAGGTTTAATGTTTTTTATCTTTTGGTTTTCTAATTCTAAAACGATAATTCTTTTTTCGTAATCTCGTTCCGAAAAATCTAAAAAAACAGGAGACCCACAATATCGAATATTTGCTTTTGCGCCTATCGTTTGCGGTTTATGGATATGTCCTAATGCCATATAATCAATGTCAGGATGGATGATGTCGCTTTGTAAACCTTCGAGATTTCCTACATGTATCTCTCTTTCACTGTCAGATGTGATGGCACCATGCATGAATAGATGACCCATAGCAATTATTGGGATTTCTGAACCATATTTATGATTTGTCAATTCCACCAGTTCATCATAATATTTCTTAATTGCTTCACTTATGGCATCCGACTTTGAGTTCATTTCAGAAGCTTTGATAGTCGGTCTGAGGTCTTTATCTCTCAAAAATGGTACTGCCAAAATCACACATTCCAACTGTTCAGTATTATCAAAGCAAGGTATAATCATATCATTGCGGTCTTCTCTGCCACCACCTATCACAACAATATTTAGAACATCGAGCAGATGAGAAGGTGCATCTAGATGGCTGACCGAGTCATGATTTCCGCCCGTGATAATGATTTTTGTCTTTGTCAGTGATAGTTTATAAAGCATTTGGTAGTAAGATTTTATATCTCGATTAGCAGGGTTTGCTAGATCAAATATATCACCTGATACTATTAAAATATCTATATTTTCTTCCTTTATATATTCTAATAACCAATCAAAAAACAGATGGATATCTTCGTGTAAGTCTTGATTGTGAAGGATCTTACCAATGTGCCAGTCTGCGGTGTGAACTATCTTCATTCAGTGTTTATGCGAAAGATCTTATCTTCTGCAATGGCAAAGATATCAGATTTTTTTTCAATTTTTATGATGGCTTTGCCTGTAAAATATCCGAATGCGGGCAGCAGACCATTATTTATACCAAAATAAAAACAAGGTAGTATCATTTTTTGTCTGCCTTTTCCTTTGAGTGTGACGCCAGGATGGATGTGTCCTGCTAGATTGTAATAACCATTTTTTATTTCATCTTGGGGCTCATGAGTCAGCCATAATTCATTGATAAACAGCTCTTCATATACTGTTATGCCTAGGTTAGTGTAATCTTCCATATCCATAATGTCATGATTACCTATGACGAGATCAAAAGTAATGTTTTTGAACAATGATAAGGTATTCTGAAATGTATTATAAGAATGATTCTGCACGGAATGAAATAAATCTCCCAAAAAAATGACTCGTGATGGATGATGTTTTTCGATTAAAGATACTAAGCGATTTTCAGTTTGGGTAGCTGCTGCTAAAGGAAGATTGATTCCTGCAGCTCTGAAATGCTCTATTTTGCCAAGATGCAAATCAGCAATAATCATTATTTTTTCTGATGGAATCAAAACTGCTTTCTCTGGCAATAATTCCAAAAGATTCCCACCAATATTAATATTCAAATCGTCATAGATTATAAAGGCAAAGGTATAAAGTAAATTGGTATTTGAAAGATTTTTATGGAAAGTCTATCAGTTTAGAACGCTTATATACTCCAAAACAAGTCGTCAATGTGACTTAATTTCAATTATCCTAGATATGAAAAACACAATGTTGTCCATGGCGACAAGTGGTTAAATGCTAAGCCTATACATTTGGATCATATTTATTTACCATTTAAATTTTTAGATTATGATTACCGTAATAAACAAACTCATTTTATTGGTCTCCTTGCTTTGGCTATCTGATATCAACGTAGAAAGTAATTCACAAACGACTATTTCTGGGAAGGTTACAAATGCAGAAAATACAGAAGAACCCATACTTTTTGCTACCATTGCTATTTTTCGCGATGGCAAGTTAATTACTGGAACAGAGACCGATCTTGATGGAAATTTTATGATTGCTGATGTCCAACCGGGCACATACGATCTCGAAGCAAGCTATGTAGGATATGCAACTCAGAAAATTCAAAGCGTGGTAGTTAAAGCTGGACGGAATAATGTGGTCAATTTTTCTTTATCGTCTGATAATATTACCCTTTCTGAAATCCAAGTTATTGCTTACAAAGTTCCACTAATTGAATTTGACAATTCAACTCAAGGCTCGACTGTAACTGCTGAAAAAATTAGAAACCTACCTTCCAAAAATGTTAATGAAATTGCGGCTAGATCTGCAGGTATATCGAGTAGAGATGGCGGTGATATTTCTATCAGAGGCTCTAGAGCGAACGAAACTGTTTATTTTCTAGATGGTGTCAGGGTAACAGGCAATCTCATCCCACAATCTGAAATTCAAGGAAAAAAAGGTAAAGAGAATAATAAAACTAAAAAGGATCAAGAAGTAAAAATCATTGAACCGACATCAGAACCTGAAATAAACACTGAATCATACGATGCGATCGTAGAAAATCGGTTTGTCAGTCCACTTGATGAGGCACTTTCTACTTTTTCACTAGATGTGGACAAAGCAGCTTATGCCAATGTGAGACGATTTATCAATAATGGCGAGAAACCACCAGTTGATGCAGTTAGAATAGAAGAAATGATCAATTATTTTGAGTACTCATATCCTGCGCCAAAGGGAGACGATATCATTGCAGTTAGTACCACTTTTACAGATTGTCCGTGGAGTGAAGATATGCAACTACTTCATCTAGGCCTTCAAAGCAAAAAGATAGACTTCAAAGATTTGCCAAATTCAAACATTGTTTTTTTGATCGATGTATCCGGTAGTATGGGGCAACCCAATAAACTTCCTTTGGTTATTTCTTCCTTCAAATTATTGTTGGATCAGTTGAGACCTGAAGATCGAGTAGCCATTGTAACCTATGCTGGACGTGCTGGAGTTGCGCTTCCATCTACACCTGCGACAGAGAAACAAAAAATCATCGAAGGGCTTGAAAGGCTTTCAGCAGGCGGATCCACAGCAGGAGCAGAAGGCATCGTCACGGCATACGAAATAGCAGTCCAAAACTTCATCAAAGATGGTAATAATAGGGTAGTGCTAGCAACAGATGGAGACTTTAATGTAGGCATTTCAGACAATAAAAGTCTTGAGACTTTGATTGAAGAGAAACGTAAAACAGGTGTATTTTTATCAGTTTTGGGATTCGGAATGGGCAATTACAAAGACAGTAAAATGCAGATTTTGGCTGACAAAGGCAATGGTAATCATGCATACATTGATGATATTCAAGAAGCTGGGAAAGTCTTAGTCAGTGAGTTCGGTGGAACGATGTATACCTTAGCAAAGGATGTGAAATTTCAGATAGAATTTAATCCTGACGCAGTGCAATATTATAGATTGGTTGGTTATGAAAATAGGATGCTTGCCAAAGAAGATTTTAATGATGATACCAAAGATGCTGGCGAATTGGGTATAGGACACCAAATGACTGCCATCTACGAAATCATTACAAAGGGTAAGGAAGTAGATAAAAAGTCAAACGTCGATGAACTTAAGTATCAAAAAATATCAAAATCAAATGAAAATCAACCTTTTGCGAATGAATTGGGTACCATAAAATTTAGATACAAAGCTCCTGATAGTGACGTAAGTAAAAAATGGGAACAAGTAATTTCTACCGATACCCAAAAAATATCCAAATCCAATAGCGATGTGCAATTTTCTACCGCAGTGGCCTTCGCAGGTTTGTTACTCAGGAATTCGGGGTCTGTACAAGACAAAGATTATGAAGATATGATAGAACTTGCTGATAATGCTCGTGGGAAAGACAAAGATGGTTATAGAGCAGAATTCATTAGACTCATGAAAACCACCAAAGCCCTGCACTCAAAAGGTTTGTCAGCAGTAGGTAATTAGATTTTGCAGCATATAAGTTTTTATTTGGGAAATTAGTGATTTGAGTCTCCTTGCAGCACGGGTGAATGAAGTTTTACCCGTGCTCAATTTTTCTACCCTGATCAGATAGCTCAAAGACATCTGATCGGTTTTTAGACCGTTTCTTATGTCAACTTATTGTACTTAAGAATAAAAATATAATAATCTATTTTTTAACAATCTCAGCAATATACTCATATTCATATCCCTTGCTCATCGCAAAATCAGTCAGCTTTTTCATACGGTCATATTGGTTTTTGAAGGTTGTCGTTCTTTCTTTTTTTATGATAAGCTGCTCGAGCGTTTGAAAATATTCTTTATCATTGATTTCTTTCATTGCCTCTTGGATAGAGTAGGGTGATACTTGTCTGAATTTTAATTCTTGTTTGATTTTGATCCTTCCCCATTGTTTCATTCTGAATTTACCCCGAGCAAATGTCCTTGCAAATCGCTCTTCATCAAGAAAATTATTAGATATCAAATCTGCCAAAATCTCTTCGAGCGTATCTCCATAAATACTGTATTCTATAAGTTTATACCTGACTTCTTGATGACATCTTTCTTGAAGAGCACAGTACTTTTGCATGTTGATAATGGCTTCTTCCCTTGACCAATATTTCTTTTTTTTATCTGCGAAGTCGTCTGTTGTCATAATAAAAATGGCAGATCGGGTAAGATCTGCCAATAATTAAGGGTGTTAATAAGAATCTGCTACAAATGTAATGGCATTTATTGACATAGTCAAATAAATGAGTTAGTATTAACATTTAAGGACTTTATCTTACTAATATTCTTTTGAATATCCATCACATTCCACTCTTTTCACTTAGCTTTTTGTAGGCCACTTTTAATCCTGCTAGCTTTTGTATCTCGTATATACCTGGTTCGTTATTGATTTCGAGTACCTCTATTTGTTCTGAATATACTTGCTTCGATACCATTGATTCTACGCCATTAGCACTAATATTATCTGAATTAAAAATAGTCAGTACACCCAAAATGGCAACAAACGCTGCTGCAATCCACATATATTTGCTTAATGGCATTTTAACCACTTTTTTATCCTGACCTAATTTTTCTTGGATCCTATTCCATGCATTTGGCGTAGGGCTTGATTTATGGTCAAGTGCTTTTTTGTAAAGTTCGGTTTGATTATTTATGTTCATGATGATCATTTTATTATTTTATTTTAAATGTCAGATTTTCTTTTTTTTTAAGAATTTCGTACAATCTTTTTTTAGCAAGAATGAGTTGAGATTTTGATGTATTGATACTGATTCCTAGCATTTCGGCTATTTCTCGGTGCTTCATATCTTCGAAGACGTATAAATTAAAAATCGTCCGATATCCTACGGGCAATTCATCGAGAACTTTCATTATGTCATCGAAGGACATGTCATCTTCATCTTCTTGACTGTCAGCTATTTCTTTATCTGGGAGTTCTACGGTAAGGTGCAGATTGGTCTTTTTTCGAAGAAACATCAAAGATTCATTGACCATAATCCTACGCATCCAACCTTCAAAACTGCCATCGCCCTTGAAGTGGTCGATTTTGGTAAATATCTTGTAAAAGGCATCAATAAATACATCTTCGGCGTCGTGAGATGACTTGATGTAACGGAGACACACAGCATACAATGTATCTTTGTAAAGATCATAAAGCACTTTTTGTGCGTCAGGATCTTGACTTTTACATTGATTGATGATATGTTCCAAATTAGCAACCATAGGTAATATATAACAATATTTACACTACTAAGATGCTCAGAATTAAATTTTTGGTGTGAAGGTGTAATAAAAGATTATGGATTTATCATAGTTCCATCACTATTAGTGTTGGCTACCATGCTTTCATCTTTCGTTTTTATTTGATTTAGTTTGAAGACCATCTCGTCCCTGAACTTGAAGAATTGTGGCAATTCTGTCACATTCATTGGTTTTGCGGTAGGTAATTTCTCTTTGAGATGATTTACTTGTCTGCCGTTTTTCCAGAATCTGAAACAAACATGTGGTCCTGTAGATAGACCTGTAGAACCCACATAACCAATTGTTTGGCCTTGTTTTACTCTGACACCTGGTCTTATTCCTTTAGCAAACCTTGACATGTGCAAGTATTGTGTTTCGTATACATTGTCATGTTTGATTTTCACAAATTTGCCATTCCCACTAGTGTAAGCTGAAGCTGTAACTACACCATCAGATACGGATCTAATTTCTGTACCGTGTGGTGCCGCATAATCTGTACCAAGGTGTGGTATGGTTTTACCTTTGATGGGATGGAATCTTCTTAGATTATAATTTGATGATATTCTGGAAAACTTCACTGGAGCTTTTAAGAATGCTTTTTTGGCTGGTCTACCTTCTGAATCAAAATATCCTTCTTCACCTTTTGTCTTGTACAGCATGGAATAATTTTCTCCATTATCATTCGTATAGCAAGCAGCAATTAATTTGCCCATTCCTACTAATTCTCCATCTACATATTGATTTTCAAATATTAATTTGAATTCATCCCCTTTTCTTGTGTGGTAAAAATCTACAGAACTTGATAATGCATCTTCCATAAGATCGATAACACCTGGATTGATACCTTTATCTTCTAAAGCTTTCCATAATGATGTTTCTATTTTACCGTAAGCGAATTCTTCACAAGTCTGAACTTCCTTTTCTACCAATTTTACCTGAACCGAATCTCTAAAGTCATACAATACGTACTTCATTCTATCTGGTTCGTAAATTATTGCTACCGGGGTATCATCACATTCGTTTTTCTTGATGACGTGGTATTTTTGTCCTGGTCTTATGTTCCTTACGTTAAATATATCTTTTGCTTCGTGTTCTAGCAACAAAATAAGATTAGAAGTTAATCCGTTTGAGCTCAATATGTTACCAAAAAATTCATTCTTCTTAATAACATGATTTTTTTCAATGTGAAATGAATCCACGTTAAATCCATATAGGTATTCTGAAGGTTTTTGGCTAATGGTTTTATCTGATTTTTCTGTCAGGTTTGTAAAATTAAACCCTTCAGATTTATAGTTTAGTATGATGATTGTTGCGATGACAAGAGAAACTGCTATATCGACATAACGATTTTTTAGCTTACTCATTTTTAATGGTGTAAGGTTCAAAATGAAGGCGGTTTACGGTGTAAATTAAATATTAAAATTCTCTGATTGTCTTAAAGACAGCGCAAGATAGACTAGTAAACTTATATATCCAAAAAAAAATGTGTTAAATATTTTCTAAAACTTCATCGAACACATATAAAAAACAACTCATATCCATGTCTCGGACCAATAGAATTATAGCATTTTTCCATTTTTTGAATATTAAATTTTTCTAAGAATAATTTTTCATATTCTTCTTTGGTACCACCAAAAGGCGGTCCATTTTGCTCAAAAATCCTGTCAAACAGTACTCCAGCAATTTTACCGCCATCATTTAATAGTTCATATGTCTTATTTATATAATTTTTGCGCAATGACGGATCCAAGGCACAAAAGAATGTTTGCTCTAAAATGAGATCATATTGCCCATTTAAGTCAAAAAAATCTCCAGTTATAAGCTTTACGCTATCTTTGGGCACAACATTTTTTAGTTTTGAAATAGCAATTTTCGAAATGTCACATATTGTAATGTTTTTAAAGCCTTTTTCTAATAGATAGTTAACTTCATGTGCATGCCCAGCTCCAGGAATTAAAATTTTTATCGTTTTATCTTTTAATTGATCAATATAGTCAGTCAATGGTGGCGATGCTTTTCTTATATTCCATGGAGTATCATCATTTAAATACTTTTGATCCCAGAAATTTGCGTCTAAGTTGACTGGCATTATGATATTTTAAATCTATTTTACTGCAATACAGCTTATCTCAACGTTCACGTACTTTGGTAAGTTTGCTACTTCTACCAATTCTCTCGCAGGTGCGGTATCGTCATTAAAGTATGATGCATACACGTCATTAATACGACCATACATTTCCATATCAGATACAAAAACACTGCATTTTACTATATTTTCATAAGTCATACCTGCTTCATCTAGGATATATCCAATATTTTTCATGACTTGGTGCGTTTCAGCTTCGATAGTGTCTGTTATAAGTTTACCTTCAGCATGATTGATAGCAATTTGACCTGACATATATAAGGTGCCATTGGCTAGTACTGAATGATTATAAGGTCCTACTGGTGCTGGTGCTTTAGGGCTATTAATGATGGTTTTCATATTTGTAAATGCTTTTGAATTGAGTTATTGAATTTTTGTGTGGCTATTGGCAATTTTATTTTTGCAATTATATAACAAAGAAAGCTCCGCAAGTTGTTAAACAAGGGAGCTCTATATACTTTTTTGAAAAGAATAAATTATTCTACTTCTTCTACTTCTTTAGCTTGGATTACTACTTTTCCTTTGTAAAACATGCTACCTTCATGCCAGTATGCTCTGTGCATAAGGTGTGGTTCGCCTGTTGTTTTACAAATTGCCAATTGAGGAATGACCGCTTTATGGTGCGTTCTTCTTTTGTTTTTCCTTGATTTAGAGACCCTACTCTTAGGATGTGCCATTTTTCAAAAATTTATATGATTATCAATCTTTATTTAAAATTACTCATCTAGGTTTATATCCTTAAGATTTTCCCAGATTTTGTTTATCGTTGGTTCTGTATCTATTTTGACATCTTCACTTAACTTTTTAAGCACATTCATGTCACATTTACGAGGTTCTTCGTTTTCACAATCATAAATATTCATTAGCGGCAAGGCCAAAACTATGAATTCGTATATGATTTGAGATAAATCAAGATGAGAATGATCTTCCTTTATAAAGATTACTTCGTCATCTTCTGATATTTTATTACTAACTTTTACAAGTATATGGTTTTTAGCATTCACTGGTAATCTGATATCTGCTAGGCATCTGTCGCACAAAGCACTAACATGGCCATTAATATCAAAATCCAACTCGCTCAATCCTGATCTTTTATCAAGGTTAACAAAGATATCAAAATCTCCTTCAATAATAGGGGAGTTTTCAAACAATGCAAAAAAGCTGCTGTCAGCCTTAAATTGGTATTGATGTAAACCATCTTTTATGCCAATGTAAGGTACCGAAAAATGCTCCAAAATACTCATATCAAAAGAACTTTTTCTAAATGGAGCGCAAAGATATAAACTTATAATATATTTTGATAATCTTTTCCATAAAAAAAGTTGTTTTTGAGTTTATACTATAAATTTAAACCCCATTTTTGATTGATTTATTCTAAATTAGTCTCAAATCGCTCAAAATTATGACAAAAATCTCCTGAGCGTACATTTTTTTTAAAAAAAGATATACTTTTGTCACCTATGACAGGAGAGTTAATGAAATCTTATTATCCAAGAATAGAGATTCTTGATGAGGAATATGAAATTCCGCAACTTGGCCGCAAACGCCGTATTTCAGTGTTGTTGCCTCATGACTATTATCAGACAGATAAAAAATATCCAGTTTTATACCTTCATGATGGTCAAAATCTATTTGACGAGTATGCACCTTATGGAAATTGGGGAGTAGACAAAACGCTAGATATGATGGCTAGTCGCGGACTTGGCGATGTGATTATAGTGGCAATAGATCATGGTGGTACTTTGCGTATACAAGAATATTTGCCATATTCAACACCTAGATATACGGATGCTGAAGGTCATTTGTATCTGAAGTTTATGCTTGACGACCTTAAACCAATGATAGATAATAGGTACAGAGTTTTACGAGACAGGTGTTCTACTGGTATCGGTGGGAGCAGTCTCGGTGGCCTGATAAGTCTTTATGCTGGGTTTAAATATCCTGAAATATTTGGCAATATGATGATTTTTTCACCAAGTCTCTGGATTTCTGAAGAGATTTATGAAATGGCAAAAGACTTTAAACCAGCTGGTCCTACAGATATATACTTATATGCAGGTGGTATGGAAAGTGCTAATCATTATGGTCAAGTCCTGAGATTGGAAAATATCCTTCAAGAAAAGAGAAGGTTCGATGATTTTGACATCATATTTTCGCATAATCCTACAGGACAACACAAAGAAATACATTGGGGAGAGCAATTTCCGCTTGCCTTAAAATGGCTATACTACAATAAATATTAAAAATATAATAATGCCACTACAATTTAAATCTACGCCATCAAAAAAGGCCAATACAATATTAATAGCATTTGTAAAAGATAAAGTAGACCACCAACTTGTTAAAGAATACGGTGGATTAAAATATGATATAGACGTTAAAACTAATGGGAAGGATTTGACCAGTTTTCTGCATCCAGAAAAAAATCAAAGAGTTCATATTTTAGGTTTAGGTGAAGAGAAAGATCAAGCAAAATCATACACTTTTTATAGAAGTTTTGTGTACCAGCAACGTGCCAAAAAAGATATGGTGCTAGACATCATTACAGACAATTTAACTGATGAGCAAATAGTTAATGTTGTTTTGGGAGCTAGATTGGGTTTGATTAATCATGGTATTTATAAGACGAATGGTGATAAATATGTAGAGCCAGAAATAAATATTGTGATTTCAAAATCGAGGGTAAAAATAGCGGAACAAGGATTAAAAATTGCAGAGACGCAACTTAGATCGATGCATTTAGTGGATTTGCCACCTAACGTAAAAACGCCACAATATCTTGGGAAACATGTAGTTGCGTCAGGAAAAGAGTTTGGATATGATGTGAAAGTCATGGATGCCAAAGAATTAAAGAAGAATGGTTTGGATGCATTAACTGCAGTTGGTCAAGGTAGTGCCAACCCACCAGTCCTTATTATTATGGAGTATAAACCCAAAGGTAGTAATTCGAAGACACCGAAATTGGGACTTGTAGGAAAAGGAATTACATTTGATACTGGAGGACTTTCTATCAAGCCTTCGACCAACATGGGTTACATGAAAAGCGATATGGGTGGAGCTGCAGCAGTTATTGGTGCGGTAGAATTAGCTGCAAAATTAAAGCTTGATATACATTTAGTGGGAGTTATACCAGCAGCTGAAAACAGTGTGGATGCAAATAGTTACCGACCCGGCGATGTAATAAATTCTTATAGTGGGAAATCTATAGAGATAATAGATACAGATGCAGAGGGTAGGGTAGTTCTTGCTGACGGCCTAGCCTATATTCTAAAAAATTATAATCCTACGTATTTAGTCGATCTTGCCACACTTACGGGTAATTGTATTGCTGCATTGGGATATAGCACATCGGGAATTTTTACGCATAATGATGAAATGGCCACTGATCTCACTACTGCCGGAGAGTCTGTGCATGAACGTGTATGGCGTCTACCATTGTGGGATGATTATGCACCAGATATGCATTCTGACATTGCAGATATAAAGAATTTCAGTGGCAAACCAGTGGCAGGAGCTATTACAGCAGCAAAGTTTCTGGAAGCTTTTACTTCGGAACATCCAAAATGGACACATATTGATATAGCTGGAGTTGCTTTTTCTGATAGTGAGTTCGC
>Ga0075154_10002110_pt1 | contig 13249 bp, 13 predicted proteins | sample JI71714BDNA_FD_70965 | JGI IMG/M metagenome (GOLD analysis project Ga0075154, IMG submission 70965) | Wastewater effluent complex algal communities from Wisconsin, to seasonally profile nutrient transformation and Carbon sequestration -... | ecosystem: Engineered > WWTP > Effluent > Algae... | reverse complement strand
CGCCCCAGCGTCCAGATCCAGGCGCACCAGGTCACTGCGCATCACGTGCGCCGCGAGGTCAGGCAATTTGACGTCTTCCGCCTTCAGCCGATAGACCAGATCAAGTGAGAAACTGGCCGTCCCTGCCGCCGGATCGACACTGTCCTCGACGACATGCGCCGCGTTCACCGCGCAGTCCTGCGCCACGGTGTCCACCAGCACCGCGCAAAGACCTTCGGCCACGCGGGGCGCACGAATATCCGCCAGGACTTGCAGGAAAGCGGGTTCAGGCAGCTTCTCCCCCTCGGCCAGAAGGTCGGTCAGCCTCGCCTGCCGCACGACGCGCAGGGTGCGATCGGGCACGAAGCGGTCCTGCGCAAGATAGGCGCGGACGTCAGCTTGCGGAATCAGCCCGCCGGTCGGCGAAATCAGCCAGTTTTGCCCTGCCGGCACCGGAACCGGGTCCGCCGCCAGATCATCGGTTGCAACCGCGTCCGCCGGAGCCGGTCTTGGCATCGTCTTCCAGTACTGCCACCCTGCCGCGCCGAAGCCGACGGTCATCAACAGCACACCAGTCCCGATCAGGATCCTCAGCATCAGAAAGCCACCCCCTGACGCAGGTTCTTCAGATCACCGAAGGCAAAGCTCGTGGCGATGGCCTTGACCCGACCGGCAAAGTCCTCGCCCGCGGCAACTTGGCCGCGAATCTCGAAATAGGTGTCCTGTGTCATCCGGATGCGGGAGCCTTCGATCGGAGCATAGACGGCTTTCGGTTCACCCTCACCGGGCTGGGGCCCGACGACCGACACGGTCCCACCGTCGAACCCCGCCCGTGTTTCATCGGCCAGCACGCCAAAACTGTCGCGGAACCAGGTGTTGTAGGCCCCAATCCGGTCCTGCATCACCACCAGTTTCGCCTCTGCCTCCTGCCGGGAGCTGCCCGTGCCGTCCTTCAGGACCTCGAAGAAACGATGGCCGGGGTTCAGCGGGTAGAAAGGGTCGATGCCGCAGGCCGCCAGCGCGTCGCTTGGCAGGACCTCGACCGGAACCACCGGGTCAAGGTTGGCCACGCCCACATGCGCCCCGCCAAGAAGAATGACCCGCTCGACACGCGCACCGGGCGCAAGGTGAATGTTCCAGATCCGGTTGCCCCGCGCGGTTTCCAGCACCAGGTAGACCGGGGCGCGGGTCTCCGTCACCGCCACGTCATAGGCCTCGTAGGCAAGGCCGGCCCCGTCGCTGGGCGACACCATGCCGTTGTCGCGATACAGATTGACGAAGCCTTGCACAGCCGCCGCAAGATCAGAATCGTTGTAGGTCAAGAGCGCAAGGTCCAGATCCGTGTCGGCGGCTGTGACATGTCCGACGGCAGTTCCCTCAAGCGGGGCGGTCAACCGGCAGCCCGAGATCGGCCGGATCATGGTGATTTCCGCAGGGATGTCGGCGCCGACACGCTTGCTGTAGCCGCTGATCACGTCCGAGATGAACACCGGACGGTTCCCGGACATCGCGGCGATTGGCCCACGCGCCCGCAGCCCGTCCACCCCGTCGTCCAGCATATCTGAAGCACTGTCGCCTGACCGCTGCCGACCGTCGAGCGTGCCAACCAAGCCGCCGTCCAGCATGTTGATGACCTGATCCGGCAAATAGCGCTCAAATGCCTGCGGCCCCAGCGACACCAGGGCAAACGCGGCAAGCATGATGGCACCGACGATCAACAGGCTGATCGGTCCGCGGATCATGGGGAACTGCTCCTGCCTTCTTCTCTTGACGGCACCTTGCCCGGCGAGTTGGGCCAAATCATGACCGAAACCGGCGGAATCCTTTCGAATCCCGCCGGTTGCCGCATTATGCCCTACTCGGCGATCTCCCAAGTGACCGCGACATTTGCGATCAGCCCAAGCTCACCGCCCACCACCGGAACCGGTGAGGCTGCGACCGCATCGCGGTACATCGGCGCCGGGTCTGTCATCGCGCCCGCGTCCGAGATCGAGACGACCCCGCCCAGCTTGACCCCTGCGGCCTCGGCCAGAAGCTCCGCCTTGGCACGGGCATCGGCGACGGCCTCCTTGCGCGCTTCGTTATAGGCGGGTTCAGGGTCGGCCAGGCCGAAGGTCATCCCGTTCAGCGTGTTCGCTCCATCGGCCACGGCCGCATCCAGCACCGCGCCCGTCGTGTCCAGTGCGCGGACACGCACCGTAAGCATGTTCGACGCGACATATCCCGAAATCGTCGGGGTCGAGCTGTCATAGCCCGTCCAGTTCGGGTTGATCGACAGGTTTGACGTCTGCATGTCCCGCGCTTCGATTCCCGAAGCCGTCAGCCGGGCGATCACGGCATCGGTCGCCTTGGAATTCGCGGCCAGCGCCTCGGCGGCCGTCGCCGCTTGCGTGGTCACGCCGATCATCAGCGTGGCCATATCGGGCGCAGCCTCGATCGTTCCGGTGCCGGTCACGCTGATCGTGCGGGTCACGTCCCCTTCAGCCAGGGCAGGTGCGGCGATCGGCAGGGCCAGCGCAGTGGACAGGATCAGGGCAGAAAGCACACGCATTGGGGGTCTCCTTCACTTTGCGCGACATCTTGCAGGTCTGACGCACGCCGGGAAGGCTTCCTTGGAGGATATCTGGCCGTTTTTCTTCCCTTCGGCGAAAAGCTGCTTTAGTAAAGCGGCAATCAGCTGGGGCACGTTCCAGCACTTCCAGAATCCGTGCTAGACCCGCGACATGAAACCGACATTTGCACTTGACCTGACCAGCGAGGCCATCGGGCTTCTGCACCGGACGCCGAAAGGCTGGCTTTCGATCGGAGAGGTGGCGTTCGACGCCCCCGATCTGGCCGAGGCGATGGACTATCTGCGCAAGACCGCGCTTGGCCTGTCGCCGCTCGGCGTCGCGACCAAGCTGATCCTGCCGAACAGCCAGATCCTTTACACCGAAGTCCACGCCCCCGGACCCAGCCGCGACGAAAAGCGCCGCCAGATCGCCACGGCCCTTGAAGGCCGCACACCCTATGCTGTGGACGACCTCGTGTTCGACTGGTCGGGCAAGGGGTCAACGGTCAAGGTCGCGGTCATTGCCCGGGAAACGCTCGAACAGGCTGAGGGATTCGCGGTTGAGCATCGCCTGAACCCGGTGTCCTTCGTGGCGATCCCCGAAGATGGCGCCTTTGTCGGTGAACCCTGGTTCGGCCCGACCACCGCCGCAGCCGCGCTCCTCGCCGAAGACGAGACGGTGGAACGCGACCGTGACCCGGTCACGATCCTGCACCGCGAACTGCCGAAACCGGAACCCATTGCCCCGGTCGAGTCCGTCGAACCCGAGGTTGCCGCAGCCCCGACGGATGACATACCGCCCGCCATCGAGCCCCCGGCCCTTGTCGAAGATGACTCGCTTCCGGGCCTTGAAGAAGCCTTGAACGCCGCGCTGCCCGAGCCGGAACCTGCCCCGGAGCCAACCTGGGAGCCGGACCCCGTTGCCGAGGAAGTCCTCGACGCAGCCTCCCTCCGCGATCTTGAGGCCGCGCTTGCCGACGACATCTCCGCACCCGGACCGACCACGAAATCCGCTGCCGAAGTTGCGCCCCCTGTGGTGGCGGAGCCCCTTGCCGCAATGCCCGCTTCCGAACCGGAAGAGGCTCCGTTCGCGCATGTGACCGACAATGCGGCCTTCCCGGACAGCGACGACGAGATTGCCCCGGCCAAGCCCGCGCGGCCGCTGGTTGCCGATGATCTGGATGATGACGTCCCTCCGGCGCCACCCTCGGCAGCAATGGTTGCCTTTGCCAGCCGCCGCAGCGCCCCTGCTGACGCAATCGCCCGCCCGATGGATGGCGTGACCCGACCGACGGCTACTGCCCCGGCGGGCAGCAAATCCGCACCCATCGCGCGCCCGACGGCTGCGAAGGGCCTCGGCGGCATGGTCACTGCCCCGTCGATTCCAGGCACGCGAGCCAAGCAGAAACTCAAGGGTGGCGAGATTCCGCGCCCGACAACCTCCGGCCCGACAACGGTGAAATCGCCGGCCCGCCCCGGCGGCACCTTCGGTGCGGTGGCGCCTGCGAAGAAACGGACCGGCACTGTCTTCATGGTGATGGTTGCGCTGCTTTTGCTGTTCCTGGCGCTCGTCGCTGCATGGGCGTCCTATTTCATGGGCGGCGGGAGCACGACGACAACCGACGAAGCCGCAGTCATCGACGTGACGCCCGGTGTCGAAGACGAGATGCTGGCGGACATGCAGGATCCGGAAGGGATGACCGACCCGATCCCCGAGGCTGACGGGGCCTCGGCTTCGGAAGCCGCTGCAGGTGATCTCGCGACCGAAAGCCTGCCGGTGAACATGGGCGGCGAGGGTGCCGCCGAAGACCCCGCCGGTGCTGCCGACACGGCTGCAGCTGACCCGGTGGCCGATCCCGCAACCGACCCAGCGGCTTCCGAAGTCGTGACCGAGGCGGTTCCGGCGTCCGAGCCCGCCCCGGGCATGGTCCTTGCAACCGATGTTTCAGCCGCGACGGCCCCGGTCGAGGATCAGGACGAGATCTTCCTGTCCGCCATGGACGCTCCGCCTCCGGCTCTTGATGCGCTCGCCCTGCCTGCGCTGGCCGATGTCAGCGACAGCTTGCCAGACCCGGTGATGCCTCCGCCGGCGCCGGGGACGGTCTATCAGTTTGATGCCAACGGCCTGCTGAAGGCGACCCCGGACGGAATCATGAGTCCTGACGGTGTCTTCCTGATCGCCGGGAAGCCGCCTCTTCTCCCGCCAGCGCGCAGTGATGTCGCATCGGCCGCCGCCCTGGCGGTCGCCGCCGTTTCGCCCGCTCCGGCCGTTCCCGACCAAGGCGCGGTGTCCTCGCCGTCGGACGCCTCACTGGTCACTGCGGGATCCGAACCTGCCGCTGTCGAGACGCCCCTGCCGGCTGCCGACCCGGCGATGGCGGGCTTCCGACCCAAGGCGCGGCCGGAAAACCTTGCTCCGGCCACTGCGGACGATGACGCAGCGCTCTCCGCCGAGACCGCAACCGAATTTGCCGGCCTGCGACCACTGCCCCGTCCCGCCAGCGTGACAGCCGCTGCAGCCGCCGCCGCTCCGGTCGCCGCCGAAACCGCCGGACTTGGTGCACAGGGCGCCTCGCTGACCGCGCAGGCCGAGGCGAAGCTGGCCGAAGCCGCCGCGCTGGAAGCGCAGAATCCCTCGATCGTCGCGATTTCGATGCGGCCCGCCGCCCGGCCGACCGACTTCTCCGGCGCGGTCGAGGCCGCCGTAGCTGCGGCCGTGCGTGAACCTGCCCCGGTGGAAGAGGCCGCGCCGGTCGAAGTCGCCGCCGCAGCCCCTGCTCCGAAACCGGAAGAGACCGCCGATCTTGATGAGCCCGAGCCGACCAAGGTAGCCCCGTCGATCCCGACCAAGGCGAGCGTGGCGAAGCAGGCGACCTATGCGAATGCGATCAACCTGTCGAAGATCAACCTGATCGGCACCTACGGCACCGACAGCCGCCGCTACGCGCTGATCCGGCAGGCCAACGGGAAGTACAAGAAGGTCAAGGTCGGAGACAAGATCGACGGCGGGACAGTAAAGGCAATCACCGACACCGAGGTCCGCTATCAGAAGGGCGGGCGTCTGGTCAGCCTGAAGATGCCGAAAGCCTGAGCCTGTCCACGCGGGATAACCTGGGCATTCTATTATAAATCAATAACTTGACTGTGGGCGTTTACCGTCCGGAAAGCTGGCCCGCCAAGGCTCGTCGGTGACTTCGTCTCTCCTCGCGACGCCCCGCGACGAGAAGACGAAGTCGCACGAGGAGCCCGTCACCCCGCAGCCACGCCGGCCTCGGCGAAGGTCAGCATCCCGGAATGGCAGGCAACCGCCCCCTGCACCACGCCAATCGCCAGCGCAGCGCCCGAGCCTTCGCCCAGCCGCAGGCCCAGCGACAGAAGCGGCTCCTTCCCCAGCTTTTCAAGCAGTCGGGCATGCGCGCCTTCGGCGCTTTGGTGCCCCGCGATGCAATGATCCAATGCGCCCGGAGCGGCCGTCTCCAGCACCGCCGCCGCCGCGGTCGCGATGAATCCGTCAAGGATCACCGGAATCCGCGCCATCCTCGCACCCAGGATCGCACCCGCCATCGCGGCAATTTCGCGTCCACCAAGGCAGCGCAAGACCTGCAACGGATCGGAAAGGAGCGCGTCATGCCGTTCCAGCCCCGCCGCGACAGCCGCTTCCTTGCGGCGCAGGCCCGCGTCATCCACTCCGGTCCCGCGGCCGGCCCAGCCGACCCCGCCATAAAGTGCGGTTGCAATCGCAGCGGCAGCGGTCGTGTTGCCGATGCCCATTTCCCCCGCGACGAAGAGGTCAGCATTTGGATCGACCGCGTCAAAGCCCTTTTGCAGGGCGGACACCACCTCGGCTTCGGACATCGCCGGGGCCTCGGTGAAGTCCGCCGTGGGGTGGTCAAGGTCCAGAGCATGGACATCCAGCTTCGCGCCAAAGGCCTTGGCCAACTGGTTGATCGCCGCCCCGCCGTGGGCAAAGTTCGCAACCATCTGCCCTGTCACCTCGACCGGGAAGGCCGAGACGCCCTTGGCTGTAACACCATGATTTCCAGCAAAGATCACGATCTGCGGATGTGCGGCGGTGGGCTTGTCAGTCCCCTGCCAGCCTGCCATCCAGATCGCCAGCTTCTCCAGCCGACCCAGCGCCCCCGGCGGCTTGGTCAGCTGGCCGTTCCGCGCCTCGGCGGCAGCGACGGCCGCCGCGTCAGAAACCGGAAGCCTTGCCAGGACGGCACGGACATCGGCGAGGGTATCGAACGGCATGGGTGTCTCCCGGATTGCACCTTTTCGTGACTGGGGCTACCCCAGAGGCCACGCCAATGCCAGCCGGGAACTGCCGCTTTGACCCCAATCCGCGACATCGCCTTCCGGCTTTCGTCCGACCTACTGTCGGCCTTCGCACTTCTGTCGCGTCTGCCCCTGCCGAACCACCGTGGCACCGGGGCGGGATCGGCCTGGGCCTGGCCGCTGGTGGGGGCCGTGGTGGGAGCCTTCGGGGCGGCGCTGGCCTCGGTCGCGCTGTGGCTTGGGGTCACGCCGGGGGTGACGGCCGCCTTGGTGCTGTCGCTCGGCGCGATGCTGACCGGAGGGCTGCACGAGGACGGGCTTTCGGACACCGCGGACGGGCTTTACGGCGGCTGGACCAAGGCACGGCGGCTTGAGATCATGAAGGACAGCAGGGTTGGCAGCTACGGGGTACTGGCGCTGGTCCTCGTGACCCTTGCACGCTGGTCTGCGCTCACCGCGCTGCTGGTCTACGGCGGGCCCACGCATGCCCATTGGGCGGCGCTTGTGGCGACCGGGGCGCTATCACGTGCGCCGATGGCCCTGATCATGGCGCTCTTGCCGAACGCGCGGGGCGAAGGGCTGAGCCATGCCACGGGGCAACCGGGCCCTGCGGTAGCGCTCGCGGCGCTTGGACTGTCAGCGGGGATCGCGGTTCTGCTGACCGGCTTGACGGGCCTGGTGATGGTGGCCGCAGCGCTGGGGGTGGGGGTTCTCCTGTCGATTTCCGCCCTGCGCAGGATTGGGGGACAGACGGGGGACATTCTTGGCGCCTCGCAACAGCTGGCCGAAGCGGCCTGCCTCGCAGTCCTGTCGGCACGCCTTTGACAGTCGCGGGGGCAGTCGCGACCCTTTCAGGAACGCGGAGCCAGACTGCATTGGCGCACTGCCGAAGGTCTGGCCTTTGCACGGTTCCCGCGATACATGGGCGCGGAGAGCTTGCGAGGCACCCCCCATGTCCGACTATTCCGACGCCATTTCCTCCACCGAAGAGATCATCGAAGACGCCCGCAACGGGCGGATGTTCATCCTGGTCGACCATGAAGACCGCGAGAATGAGGGCGACCTCGTCATCCCGGCACAGATGTGCACACCGAACGCGATCACGTTCATGGCCACGCACGGCCGGGGCCTGATCTGTCTGGCGCTGACGGCCGAACGGGTGGACCAGCTGGGCCTGCAACTGATGGAGCGGAAGAACTCGTCCCGCCATTCCAGCGCCTTCACGCTGTCAATCGAGGCGGTCGAGGGAATTGCGACGGGGATCTCCGCTGCCGACCGGGCGCGCACCGTGGCGGTGGCGACCGACCCGATGAAAGGTGCCGCGGACATCGCCAGCCCCGGCCACATCTTTCCCCTGCGCGCCCGCGATGGCGGCGTTCTGGTGCGCGCCGGTCATACCGAAGCGGCCGTTGACGTATCGCGGCTTGCCGGGCTGAACCCGAGCGGAGTGATCTGCGAGGTCATGAACGATGACGGGACGATGGCCCGCCTGCCGGATCTGATCAAGTTCGGTCAGAAGCACGGGATCAAGATCGGCACGATCTCCGACCTCATCGCCTACCGCCGCAAGCACGACAACCTGGTAAAGGAGCGCTCGGTCAAGTCGGTGAATTCCGTCCATGGCGGCGACTGGCTGATGCGGGTCTTTACCGACGATCTGCAGGGCGCGGATCATGTGGTTCTGACGAAGGGCGACCTCACGACCGCCGACCCGGTGCTGGTTCGCGTCCACGCGCTGAACCCACTGGAGGATGTGCTGGGTCTTGGCGAAGGCTCGGACCTGCCGGCGGCGATGCGGATCATCGCGGCCGAGGGGCGGGGCGTGGTGGTCCTGCTGCGCGACACGACGATGAAGATGGTCGAGGACGGAGAGCATTCGCCGCAAACCCTGCGGCAATACGGAATCGGGGCCGAGATCCTGTCGGCCCTGGGGTTGAAGGAGATCACCCTGGTCACAAACTCGGTTCAGCCAAAGCTGGTGGGACTTGAAGGCTATGACCTCACCATCGCGGGCACCCGCGCGATCAAGGAATAGGCCATGGCAACCGCCGAGACGCATTACACGCTGCCCCTGCCCAGCTTTGACAAGCCGGTGAAGCTTCTGGTCGTGGTGGCGCCCTACTACAAGGACATCGCCGACAACCTTGTTGCCGGGGCGAAGGCCGTGGGCGCCGCCTGCGGGGCCGAGGTCGAAGTGATCGAAGTGCCGGGCGCGCTGGAAGTGCCCTCGGCCATCGCGATGGCGGAACGGCTGGCCGAGTATGACGGCTATGTCGCGCTTGGCTGCGTGATCCGCGGGGAAACCACCCACTATGACACGGTCTGCAACGACTCGAGCCGGGCGATCAGCCTTCTGGGCTTGCAGGGCGCCTGCATCGGCAACGGCATCCTGACGGTGGAAAACCGGGCGCAGGCCGAGGTGCGGGCCGACCCTTCCGGGCAGAACAAGGGGGGCGGTGCCGCTGCGGCGGCCTTGCACCTGATCGCGCTTTCGCGCAAATGGGCCGGGAAATCCAAGGGGATCGGTTTCCGGGCATGACGTCGGACAAGGGACAGCAGAAGCGCCAGATGAAATCGGCTTCGCGGCTTTATGCCGTGCAGGCGCTGTTTCAGATGGAGGTCTCGGGCCAGACGGTCGAAGCCGTGACGCGCGAGTTCGAAACGCACCGCTTTGGCGCGACCTACGACGAGGGCGAGTTCGCCGAAGGTGACGTCGATCATTTCCGCGCCGTGGTGGGGGCCGCCGTGAACTGGCAGGCCAGGATCGACCAGCTGACCGACCGGGCCTTGGTCGCGGCCTGGCCGATCGACCGGATCGACCCGGTCCTGCGCGCCCTTTTCCGCGCCGCCGGGGCCGAGATCGTGGACCTGCCGACGCCTCCCAAGGTCGCGATCACCGAATATGTCGATGTGGCGAAGGCTTTCTTTCCGGACGGGAAAGAGCCAAAGTTCGTCAATGCCGTCCTTGACCACATGGCGCGCGAGGCCAAGCCCGAGGCTTTCTGACGCGTCAAAGGGATGTCTGCCACCTTGAAGGAGCTTCTCCCGTGCGTTTTTCCCTCATCACTCCGTTTCTCGCCGCGCTGTCCTTGGGTGCCTGCGTGACCCCTGCCCTTTCCGAAGATGAAATCACCGCGACAGACTGGCATCTCGTCGGGCTTGAGGGGCAGGAGATTGAGTGGACCGCCTCGATCCGGTTTGACGGCGACAAGGTGGCGGGCAAGGCACCCTGCAACAGCTGGTTCGGCAAGAATACCGGCACATTGCCTGCAGTCAGCATCGAAGCCGTCGGGGCGACCCGGATGGCTTGCCCGGACCTGAAAGCCGAATCCGTGTATTTCGAAGCGCTTCAGGCCATGCAGCGGGCGGAACTGGACCAGGGCCACCTGTTCCTGATCGGGCCGGAAGGTCGCGTGATGGAGTTTGCCAAGACCCCGGAAGAGCCCTGCCTATCCTGTCTTGCACGGCAGTAGAGCAAAGCGATGCGGCTGATCGGCCCGCGTCCGGCTGATGGAACGGGTTCCCGCGCTGCGGCCTTGCGGCAGCTTCGGCCCTTCCGCCGCTTCGCCGTGATCCTGACCCTTCTCCCGATGCCCGCGCTTGCCGAGATGCCGCAGTGGTGGCGCGACGGTGCGGTCTGGTCCGGAGACGGCGTGCAGGACGATGGCCAACGATGGACTGTCGAGATCACGCTCGGCGCCGAAGGTGCGACGATCCGCTATGACTCGATTCCCTGCGCGGGCAGGCTGGACATCCTGAAGTCCACCGCCGCAACGGTCACGCTGCGCGAGACGATAACAACCGGCAGGTTGCGCTGCATCACCGGCGGGGACGTGAACCTGCGTGTCGAGGCCGGAGGCAGCCTGCTTTTCGACTGGCGCGATTCGGCCACCGGCCTGAAAGCCACGGCAGTTCTGGCGCCGCCGGTGTCCTGACCACGGGCATCCTGCGTGCAGGACGTGCGACCAGTTCCGCGAGCAGGCGGCTGGTTCTCCAACCTGCTTTCCACCAATCTAGCGGTTCGCGTCGAACAAGGCTGCCGCGCGGTCGAAGAAGCGCTGCCGGGTGGCGGGGCTTTCCATCATGATCTCGTGCTCGGCACCGGGATACAGGTCCAGCTGACCGTTGGACCACCCGGCCATCCGCAGATGCACCGGGGGCACGTCAACCACCTTTTCCGCCGTCCCCAGCGCGCAGATCGCCGGGACCTTGGGAGCGGGCAGCGCTGCAAGGCCTGCGCATTCGGTCAGCGCTTCGCGCAGCCAGTGGATCGATGGACCACCAAGCGCGAGATCAGGCACTTCGGCGACCTGTCGGCGCATGTAGTCCCACATATCGCGGTCCGTGGTCAGGACGTTGCCCTCGAACGGGAACTGCATGAGATAGGTCTTTCCGCCCGTCGTGGGCGCATAGCGATGCGCGATGCCAAGAGGACCGGCGAGCGCGCCGACCACCGAGGCCACGGGACGCAGCCAGGCGGCCATCGCGATACCCCACATCGGGGCCGAAAACACCGCCGCGCGGATCGGCAGCCCGCGCATCAGGGCGCGCAGTCCGATGCAGCCGCCCATCGAATGCGCAACCATGTAATACGGCTCTGGCAGCCCAGCGCGCTGAGCCTCGGCCAGCATCACGTCCATATCCTGCTGGTACTCCGCAAACCGCGTCACATGACCGACCATCCGGTCCGGCAAAGCCCGGTCGGCCAGTCCCTGTCCGCGCCAGTCGATCGTGATGACCGAAAAGCCCCTTGCGACCAGATCACCCGCAGCGCGTCCGTATTTCTCGATGCATTCGGTGCGGCCCGGCAGCAGCAGCACCGTCCCCTTGTCCCCGCCACGCCACCAGGCCACGCGGATGCGCGCCGCCCCGGCCATAAGCCAGAGGCAGGTGGCACCTGGCGGAGCGTCGGCCAGCGCCGCGTGGAACGGCGCGTCGGAGATCGGGCTGTGCTTCACCCCAGCACCGAGCCAAGCTTCATCGCCAGCCCCATCGACCCGTCAACCGACAGCTTGCCGGTCATGAAGGCCATTGTCGGGTTCATATCCCCGTCAAGGATCGCGCGGAACACGTCGGCCTCGGCAGTCAGGGTCACGTCGGCCTCTTCATCGGCTGCGCGCACGCCCTGACCGTCCAGCATGATCGCCCCTTCGCCGGTGATGACGAACTTCGCCACCCCGTCGAATCCTCCGGACAGTTTTGCTGACAGCGCCTTGACGGCCGCATCGATCATTTCGCTCATCACAAGTCTCCGGTTCGTGACCCCAGCGCCACTGGATATCTGGCGCGGATCGGTTACTTTCACGTTATGGGTCTCCGTGTCGCCTTTCTCAATCGTATCGTTGCGGCACTTGTGCTGCTTTTCCTGACTTGTGCCGCAGCACTGGCCGAGGATTCGGTCAAGCTGGACAGCTTGTTCGAGCGGCTGAAGACCGCCGAAGAGGGCGAAGCGAGCCGGATCGAGCGTGAAATCTGGATCGAATGGTCGAAGTCGGGCTCTCCGGCCGAGGACCTGCTTCTGCAGCGCGGCAAGGATGCGATGAATATTGGGGATTACCCGGCCGCCATAGAACATTTCTCCGCGATCATCGACCATGACCCCGATTTCGCCGAGGCCTGGAACGCCCGGGCCACGGCATTCTACATGGCCGGGGACTTCGGTCCTTCGGTTGCGGACATCGGCCATGTGCTGACGCTGAATCCCCGCCATTTCGGGGCGCTCTCGGGTCTGGCACTGATTCTGGAAGAAACCGGCAAGACCGAACGCGCGCTGGAGGTCTATCGCGCGGCGCTGGCCATCCATCCCCATCTTCAGGGCGCGGTCGAGGGCGTCGAGCGTCTGGAGAAGGAAGCCGAGGGGCAGGAGCTTTAAGCCATGGACGCCACCCGGCGGGTGACGGCGGTCCTTGGGCCGACGAACACCGGCAAGACCCATCACGCCATCGAACGCATGCTGTCGCACCGGACCGGGGTGATCGGCCTGCCGCTGCGCCTGCTTGCGCGGGAGGTTTATGACCGGGTGGTCGCCAAGGTCGGCCCCTCCGTCGTGGCGCTGGTCACGGGCGAGGAACGGATCGTCCCCGACCGCACGCAGTATTGGGTCTGCACCACCGAAGCCATGCCGCTGGAGATCGGAGCCGATTTCGTCGCGGTGGACGAGATTCAGCTTTGCGCCGATGCCGACCGGGGGCATGTGTTTACCGACCGCCTCCTGCGCGCCCGGGGGCTGAACGAGACGCTGTTCCTGGGGTCCGACACGATGCGCGGCGCCATCGCGGGGCTGGTGCCGCATGTGACCTTCCTGAAACGCGACCGGATGTCGACGCTGTCCTATTCCGGGTCGAAAAAGATCAGCCGGATGCCGGAACGGTCGGCCATCGTCGGGTTTTCGGTCGAGAACGTCTATGCCATCGCCGAACTGATCCGCCGCCAGAAGGGCGG
>Ga0075154_10002109_pt1 | contig 13251 bp, 8 predicted proteins | sample JI71714BDNA_FD_70965 | JGI IMG/M metagenome (GOLD analysis project Ga0075154, IMG submission 70965) | Wastewater effluent complex algal communities from Wisconsin, to seasonally profile nutrient transformation and Carbon sequestration -... | ecosystem: Engineered > WWTP > Effluent > Algae... | reverse complement strand
CCAAAGCGTCGAGGGCATTGCGCTGTTGCCGGGTGATACGACCATTTGCACCGGTGATCCCCTTGTTTTGGGGCTGTTGCCCGCCGTTCCTGCTGGTAATGTGCTGTGGAGCACCGGTGCCGCTGCGCGGACCCTGTTGGTGGACCAACCCGGTATTTACACTGTGCAGTGGTCGGGTGAATGCGGCACTTTTTTCGATACCATTCGGGTGGTGTCCAAGGGGGATCGCATCACAGTGGAAACGAACGGCCCCGTATCCGTCTGTCCGGGCGCAACGGCCGTACTCACGGCGACGGGAGGAGATACTTACCGGTGGTTGGACGATATCGGCGCAGTCGCAGGCACGGGCGCCAACCTGAGCGTATTGGCCGGTATGGACGAGACGTACACCGTTATTGCCGGCAAAGGTTTGTGTTTCGACACTGCTACTGTCGTTTTGGCCCCGTTCGATGTTCCCAGTGTATCTTTAAACACCCCAACGACCAATATCAACGCGGGCGCGAGTACCGTTCTCACGGCTTCGGGAGGGGAGGTGTACCAATGGTTTCCCGGCGACGGATTGAGTTGTGCCGACTGCCCCGCGCCCCGCGCCACTCCGGCAACCACCACAACCTATACCGTGGTGGGCACCAATTTAGAAGGTTGCACCGACACGGCTTCGGTGACCATTGAGGTCAAATCGCCGTGCCCGTATTATTTTCCCAATGTATTTACCCCCGAACAGGGCAGCGACGCGGGCAACGACCGTTTTGGTGTGGCCGCCACCGACGTATCCCTCGATGGTTTTTTAATGCAGATTTACGGGCGTTGGGGTGAACTCGTGTTTGAAACCCGTAACCCCCAAACGTACTGGGATGGAAATTACCGAAATAAACCCGCGCCCACGGGCGTGTACCTCTATTCCGTTCAAATGATTACCTGCGACGGTCCCATTCGCGCCAATGGCAATCTCACCCTTATCAGATAAAAAGTCAGGCTATGAAAAAAGTATTATTTTCCATTTATTGCGTTGTTTTTTTACTAACAACGCGGGTTTTTGCCCAAAAACAAGGTAATGTTTGGCATTTTGGCCAGGGCGCGGCGCTCGATTTTAACAGCGGTGCCGCCGTGGTTACTACCCCCAGTTCCATGTGGACTTTTGAGGGGAGCGCCAGTATTTGCGACGAAAACGGCAACCTGCTCTTTTATTCCAATGGTGGTGGCCGCGAACCACTGCTGAGTGGGCAATCGAGTGGCAAAATCTGGAACCGCAACCACGAGGTGATGTACGACATGGGTTTTACGGAAGGAGGCGGGTTTAGTGCGGCCCAGTCGTCGGTGATTATTCCCAAACCGGGCGAAGCCGGAAAGTATTTTTTATTTACCATGGAAGAGACCGAGTTTAGCGTGGGCGGCAGCGTTCCCAGTCAGCCGTTGGGGCGGGGATTATCGTATTTTGAGGTGGATATGGCGCTCAACGGTGGTTTGGGGGGCGTATCCAATTACACCGAATCTATTTTGGTGCCCTCTTACGAAGGCTTGTGCGCGGTGCGGCACAGCAACGGTAACGATTATTGGATCATTGTGCACAACGGTGATTCCGGCTTAGCGATTTTGCCCGTCACCAACGCCGGGGCGGGTACGCCAATGTTGGTTAATATTCCCGGCGGCACTGTGAACATGATTAAGGCATCCCCGGATGGAAAATGGATCGGTATTTTGGGTTTTAATACCGGTTATACGGTGATGCAGTTTGATGCGGCAACCGGGTTAGTGGGGCCGTCTCAATTTGTGTCACAAATAACAAGTTTTGCCGAGTTTTCGCCCAATAGCCAACGGTTGTTTACGATTAGTGGCGACGATACCGTTCAATATTATGACCTCACCGCGCCAGACATTAGTGCTTCGGAGCAATTTATTGCGAATTTGTCCATTCCCGGCGGGGTCAACGGGCAAATGCAACTGGCACCGGATGGTAAAATTTATTTTATTCAACTGTCTTTTATCAGCAACAAAGTATTTTTATCGGCCATCAATTGCCCCAATGGTCTGCCATCGGTAACGTTACAGGCAATTGGATTTGAAATACTGAACGGAAATAGTTTTTTTGGCCTGCCCAATTTTGACAATGCTCTTTTTCGGCAAGATAATGCACCCGTTCTTCCGGTTAACCTGGGCGATGACATTACCCTTTGCAATGGTCAATCGGTAGTGCTTAATTCTGGCATCGGTAATGCGACCTATATTTGGTCTACTGGAGATCAAACCCCTACAATCAGTGTTAATACACCCGGTATTTACGCCGTTACCATCACCGAGAATGGTTGCCGAACCGGAATTGATTCAATTGCGGTATTGCCGGGCGGTTCTTCGGTCTCCAATGCCGGTCCGGACATCAATATTTGCGCCGGTGCCGAGTTGCCATTGATCGGGAGCGGCACGGGTACCTTGTCCTGGTCACCGGCAAATGCGGTATCTGACCCAACAATTGCCAATCCGTTGTTTAAGGGTAACAGCACCACCACGCTGGTACTTACTGCCACCGAAAACGGTTGCTCGGCCAGCGATACGGTGGTCATTACCGTTTTTTTGAACCCCGTAGCAGCCATTTCGCCGGGTGATACCATCATTGATGCGGGTTCCTCGGTGGGGTTGGCTGTAATCGGTAACGGTACCCTTTTTGAATGGTCGCCCGCCGCCGGACTCAGTTGTACGGACTGCCCGAACCCCGTGGCGACGCCGGAAGTGACCACCACGTACTTTGTCACCGTCACCAACAACGACGGCTGTACCACCAGCGCCAGCCTCACGGTAGAAGTTATTCCGCCCGATTGTACTGTGACGATGCCCAATGCTTTTACACCCAACAGCGACGCCAACAATGATGTATTTGCGCCCGTGGGGACGGCCATTGAGGCGTATAACCTACGGATTTTTAACCGGTGGGGCCAACAAGTGTACGCCGGGGAAGCGGGCTGGAATGGCACCCTGGACCGGCAGGCTGCCCCGATGGATGTGTACTTGTACAAAATAAACGTTCAGGTCTGCGGGGCCCAATCCGAATTTTTGGGAGAAGTGACGCTGATTCGGTAGGGTTGGTTTGGAGATCGGTTAGTAGTTAGCGGTGCTGGTTTCGCTGGTATGTACAAACTATCGCAAAAGTTTTTTAGAGCGCAGTTTTTTAAAAATAAATTTTGAATTTTAGGGAAAAACAGCGTTTAAGTTTTAAAAAGACAAAATGGGAGTCTTTGGGCAAAAAATAATTTTGTCCAATCCCATTTTGCCTTTTTGTATTGAAGATGTCCAATTGTTAACAAATTTTTGTTTGGCAAAACTTTGTTTAATATTGCGCAAAAATGACCTTTTCACAATAAAAACAAACAATATGGAATTTTCTCAACCCAACCAGGATCCCCACCCAACAATATTGGATAATGACGTAGATATGGAACGCCACAAACGCCTCATGCGCAGCGGTCAGATATGGCTTTGCACGGGGTTGGGCATGTTGGGTCTTAGTTTTGCCCTCAATATGTTGTTTCACGCCGAAGGATCGTCCATTTTGATGGTGATGTACGGCCTTACAACCATTGGTGTAAGTTGCGTTATGAAAAGTTTGGTTAATATTTTTAATTAAATAGCCCCGCAAAGCCGTAAAAACCACCGTACCTTCGCGCCGTTATGATGTCAAAACGTTGCAAATATGCACTCAAGGCGTTGACGCGGCTTGGAAAGGAGTTTGGAAAATCACCAGGTACTGTTTCTACCCCCGATATTGCAAAAGAGGAGCGCATTCCGAAGAAGTTTTTGGAGCAAATACTGCTTGAATTAAAAAAGTACGGTTTGGTAGATAGCCGGGCCGGTGCCAACGGCGGCTATTATTTGTTAAAACCACCCGCTTATATTTCCCTCATTGAAGTGCTCCGGCTCGTAGATGGTCCGGTCGCACTGCTGCCGTGCGTTTCTTTAAAATTTTATAAACCCTGCGACGATTGTCCCGACGAGGCCGCCTGTAAAATGCGCGAAGTATTCACGCAGGTCCGCCAACGCGACGTAGAATTATTGGCGGATTTGACCATCGAAAGTTTGATGTAATACCACCGTTTTCATCTTGTTCTTCCGCTCCGGCCAAAACGCACCGGAAGTCAACATTTTTTGCCCCAAATATCTACTAGTTAAGTAGATGTTTGGGGCAAAAAAAATTCCGCCCAACGGTTTTTATCCCCATTGGACGGACATTTTAGCCAAAAATCGCTTTATTTTTGCTTTTTATACTCTAATACAATGTTCCCGGCGGGCTGCACTACGAGCGGAATATCTTCAATGACAATATCGCTGCGGTCCAGGCCAAACGCTTTTTCGTCGGTAGTACCGAGGTGTTTGAGCAGGAAATAACCATTGAGCAACAACCCTTCGCGGAGCGCAAAATCGTTTTCGGCCGAAAGGAATTTTTCCAGCACTACGAATTTGAAATCCGGTTCGGGGTTGTACCGCGTTGATCCGTCGGGGCGAATGTGGAGGTTCAATTGCTGGCGTACGACCAGGTCTTGCACAATTTTTTTGAAGTACAATTCGACGCGCGGTTGCACCCGGAAACCAATGTTGATGTCCACGCGAATGACCTTATCGTCCACCAATTCATCCACGGTGTATTCGAGGGTGTAAGGGTCATCGGTGCGGTTAATGTGCAGGAACCAATACACGTCGGCGCGTTTGGGTTTTTTGGAAAAAATGGAATTCATCACCTTTTCTTCCACGTGTTTGGGGTTATTGGCCTTGGTTAAATACACCAGGTGGGTCGAAAACTTGGGAATGACATCGTCTTCGCTCAGGTCATTTAACAAAGTGGCGTAGTTTTTTAGTTCAACAAAACGCACGAGGCCATTATTGATTTTTCGGGCAAAATACCAAGTGTACATGATGATGAAAAAGATCCCGCCAATGATGATGGTGACAAAACCACCTTCGGGGAATTTTTTCAAATTGGCCACAAAAAACGAACCTTCGATGAGGCCAAACAAGGTCGCCACTGCACCCACTTGCCAAAACGGCCATTTGCGCACCCGGTACAGGAAGTACGACAACAAAATGGTGGTCATCATCATGGTCAGGGTAATGGCCAAGCCGTAAGCCGCTTCCATGTGTTCGGAGTTTTGGAAATACAACATCACCCCGACGCAACCGGCCCACAACAACAAATTGATACTTGGGATATAAATTTGTCCTTTGAGTTCCGTCGGTTGACGTACACTCATCCGGGGCCAGAAATTGAGCGACATGGCCTCCGAAATCAGGGTGTAAGAGCCGCTAATGAGCGCCTGCGAAGCAATAATGGCGGCGGCAGTGGCAATTAAAATACCCGGAATGAGGAACCACGAGGGCATAATTTCGAAAAACGGGTTGCGCCCCGCCAAATCGGTGCTGCCGTTGTGCAATAGCCACGCGGCTTGCCCCAGGTAGTTGACCACCAGACTGATTTTTACAACAATCCAGGTCAGGCGAATATTGCGAATACCGCAGTGCCCCAGGTCCGAATACAAGGCTTCGGCACCCGTAGTGCACAAAAATACCGCGCCCAGCAACCAGAAACCCTGTGGATATATCGTGAGCAGTTGAATGGCGTAATGGGGGCTTAATGCCCGCACGATATCGGGGTATTGCGCCACCTGCACAATGCCTAAAATAAACAACATGGCGAACCACACGGCCATTACCGGACCAAAAGTAGCCCCCACCAACTGGGTGCCAAACCGTTGAAAAAAGAAAATACCCGATAAAATAACGATGACAATGGGCACTGTGGGGAGGTGCGGCACCACTTTTTCCAACCCTTCCACCGCCGAAGCGACGGAAATGGGCGGGGTAATCATCCCGTCGGCGAGCAGGGTAGCCGCGCCGACCATGGCCGAAAATACTAGCCCCGAGCCAAAGCGGCGTACCAGGGCATAGAGTGAAAAAATACCACCTTCGCCGTGGTTATCGGCGGTGAGGGTGAGGGTGATGTATTTAAACGTTGTTTGGAAAACGAGGGTCCAAAAAACGCAGGAAATTCCCCCGTACACCAGCAATTCGCTGATGGGGCGGGTTCCTACGATAGATTTCATTACGTATAAAGGCGATGTGCCAATGTCCCCGTAAATAATGCCCAGGGCCACCAGCAAGGTGCCGACGGTAACTTTTGAGGTTGTACTGCTGTGTTTCATATTTTTAAAATTATACTTTCAAACGATAAAAAGTGGTTTAATCCACCATAAAACGGTATCCCACCCCCGATTCGGTGAGAATAAACCGGGGATTATTGGGGTCTTCTTCAATTTTTTTGCGCAATTGCCCCACAAATACCCTCGGATATTCGGTGTGGTGAATGTAGCCCGGTCCCCATACTTCGCGCAGGATAAAGGAATGGGTGAGCACTTTACCGGCATTTTTGACAAAAAGGGCCAATAAAGCGTATTCGGTGGAGGTGAGTTTAACGGGTTCGCCGTTTTTACGCACCATTCGGGCCGATAAATCGAGGCAGAGGCTGCCGTAATTTTTCTCCGGTTCCGATATTTCTGGTTGGGCCAGCCGCAGGGCCGCGCGGATACGGGCAAGCAGTTCGCCAGTTCGGAAGGGTTTGGTGAGGTAATCGTTGGCGCCGTTATCGAGGGCGCGTACGATTTCGGTTTCTTCGTCGCGGGCGGAGACCACAATCACCGGCCGCGTGTACCATTCCCTCAATGCTTTGAGCAGTTCTTGGCCATCTTCGTCGGGTAAACCCAGGTCGAGGAGCACCAATGCCGGTTGGTGCATAGCGGCTTCGGTTTTACCTTCTTTGCCCGAAACGGCGTGCCGAACCTTAAAGCCGCTGGCTTCGAGGGCAATTTGGAGCAACCGCCGGATGGAAGCATCGTCTTCGATGAGTAATATGGTACTATCAATCATTGTCGTGAAACTGTTGGCTTAATATAACGGTAGGGATTTCGATGGTGAAACAAGCGCCGCCGGTGAGCCGGTTGCGCACGCTGATTTCACCGCCTTGGGCTTCTACAAAACCACCGGCTACGTACAGGCCCAAGCCCGTACCATCGGCTTTGGTGGCTTCGGAGCGGTAAAATTTGTCAAAAATACGCGCTACATCCTCCGGCGGAATACCAGGGCCTTCGTCCATAATTTCCAACTGTAATAAATGGGTATCTGCTTCTTTCACGGGCTTTATACGGTTGTTTGTGGAATCGGTCTCAAAATGTCCGTGCGAAATGGTGAGTATACGCGCTTCTATGGTGATGCGGGTGCCGGGCGGTGTGTGTCGGCGGGCATTGTTGAGCAAATTGAGCAAAATATGTTCACTCAGGCCGTAATCCAGTTGTACCAACGGGAAATCGGGCGGAATAATGATCGAAATGGGGTATTCTAATGGGTTGGGGATGAGTTTTTTTACGGTTCCGTACACGAGGTCTTTGAGGTCACACCAGGCTTTTCGGGCATGGATCATACCGGCTTCGAGGCGCGACATATTGAGCAGGTTATCTACCTGTTCGTTGAGGCGCAGGGCATTGCCGGTAATTTCGGACAACAGTACGGCGCGCTGCTGGGGTGACAACTGCACATCGGTTTCGTTCAGGGTATCGGCGGCGCCCAAAACGGCCGCAATGGGCGTGCGCAAATCGTGCGAGAGCGAGTTAAACAGCGCGTTGTATAATTTAATGGAACGTTCGCGCTCTTTGGTTTCATATTGCAACCGCGACATTTGGCGCAGCCGATATTGAATAATGCCGTTGAGCGTAGCGACAATAAAGTACATTAAAATAAGGAGTGCATCTTCGCCGCTGCCGATGGTAAGGGTAAAACGGGGCGGGATAAAAAAGAAATCCCAGATGAGTGCCCCGAGCAGGGCCGCAGTAATCACGGCGGGCAACCCCTGCCGCATGGCCAGGATGGATACCACCAGTAACAAAATAAGTGCCACCGACCGGTACCCGATGAACTCGGTGAATGGGTAACAAATGGCCGCTACTGCTGTAACTGCCACCACGGAAAACAGCATTTGCCGCAGGGTGTTTTGGGCCTTCATCATCGTCTTTACGTTTTTTTTGACGCTGCAAAGGTGCGGCGAATAGTAGAAGGAAAAAGTAAATAATGGAGGGGTGGTATAAAGATTTTATAAAAATGTGGTTGCTTATTTTCGGTCGAACGGCATATTTTTATCGATAAAAATTAAGTGAGGGAAAAAAAACGACTAATTTTTGTTCGCTTTTTTTGTTAAAAATCGGCATAAAAGAACAAAAGTGGGCTTTGTTTGTTAAAATCTTTCGGGTTTTTAAGTAAAATGACCATAGCATGTCTTTTTCGTTTGATAGTTTTACTAATTTTGCGCCCGGTTTGATAACAATCTAAGATAATAACCACCACTTTACTAATGAGACAATAAACTATTCCTTTAATTCTTCACCAAATTTATTCATTGTATGAATCGCATAATTACAACTTTATGCTTCCTGCTATTTGTAGTAGCTTCGGCTATGGCTCAGCGGAGCATCAATGGTACAGTAACAAGTAGCGAGGGCGAAGCACTGGTAGGTGCAACCGTTCTTGTGAAAGGTACCACCAAAGGGACAGTGACCGATATTAATGGTCGCTATACCCTCGAAGTACCCGCCAACGGCACTACAATTGTAGTGAAGTACACGGGTTACAGCACAATGGAACTGCCATTGGGCACGAGTAATGTGGTTGACTTCGTTCTCGAAGATGGCACTACACTCGACGAAGCAGTAGTAGTAGGTTACGGTACTCAGCAAAAGAGAACCATTACCGGAACCGTTTCTACCATTAAGGGTAGCGACATTGCGCAATTGCCGGCTCAAAGTTTTGACCAGTTGTTGCAAGGCCGCTCACCGGGTGTAAACATCAATATCCCGAACGGTGTATTGAACAACCCACCGGTTATCCGTATCCGTGGTATCAACTCAATCAACCTGAGTTCTATTCCATTGATCGTTATTGACGGCGTACCTACGTACACCAACCAATTCTCTCAGAACTCGGCGGCCAGCAACCCATTGTCGAGCATCGACCCGAACGACATCGAAAGCGTAGAGGTGCTGAAAGACGCGGCGGCTGCGGCGATCTATGGTTCACGTGCTTCGGCGGGTGTTATGTTGATTACCACCAAACGTGGTAAATCGGGCAAAACCAATTTGTCTTACAACAACTGGGTAAGTTGGACACAAGCAACGCGGGTACCAGACGTATTGAACGCCGACCAATACTTGGAAATCAAAAACGAAGCCGCTGCTAACGCAAGTTTGGCGGGTCCGCAGTATTTCCTGGATACCATTGGCGGTCGTAAAGTTGATACGCGTTGGGCCGATTATATCTACCGCACGGGTTTGTCGCACAACCACAACCTGGGTATTAGCGGTGGTTCGGACAAAACGACGTATTACCTTTCTTTGGGCTTTACTGACCAGGAAGGTATGATCGTGGGTAACTCGTTCCAACGGATGAACTCTCGTTTGAACTTCGACCACAAAGTGACCAAACGTTTCAAAGTGGGTGGTACTGTATCGTACAGCGAATCTAAAAACGAAGCGCCTAACACGGGTTCTTTGGAAGGTGGTGCGTTTGCTACTGCCGGTATCGGTCGTTTGGCGTTTGTATTGGCTCCAGTAGTTGATCCTTACAAATACGACGCCGACGGTAACCGTTTGCCCGGTTTGGCTGGTTACAACGTTGCCAGCGGTGCATTGGCACAAGGCAAAAACAAACAAGCGGTTGGTTTCTTGAACCCACTGCCTATTATTGATTTGAACCGCAATATCTCGGGTGGTAACCAAATTCAGGCCAATGCATTTGCGCAATACCAAATCATCGAAGGTTTGAATTTCCGCACGCAGTACGGTGTAGATAACCTGAACGGTTCTAACGAGCAGTTCTGGCACCCATTCCACGGTGACGGTTTGTCTTCTAACGGTCGCGCTACCAATATTCAGGTGTCTAACCGCCGTTGGAACTTCCAAAACACCCTCGATTACAACCGCACTTTTGGCGATATTCACTCGATTGGTGCATTGGTTGGTCACGAAGAGCAGGCCACCGAAACAGAAGGTTGGGGTGCAACGCGTACCAATATCGCTGACCCGTTTTTCTCTACTATTCAGGGTAACTTCACAACCATTGACCCATCGGGTAATTTCCAAACCAAAAACTACCTGTTGTCGTACTTCGGTCGTGTGAACTACGCGTTCAAAAACCGTTATATGGTAACGGCTAACCTCCGTCAGGACGAGTACTCAGCGTTTGCCCCGGGCAACCAGAGAGGTATTTTCTGGGGTGTATCTGGTGGTTGGACCGTATCTGAAGAAGGTTTTTGGAAAAACACCATCGGCGATTGGTTCAACTACTTCAAGGTGCGTGCATCTTACGGTACAGTAGGTAACAACGCTATCGGCGACTTCCAGTCACAATACCTGTATAACTCTGGTTTGTACGGTGCTGCTCCTACATTCGTGTGGACACAGGCTGGTAACAGCGAACTTTCTTGGGAAACCAGCAAAAAATTTGATGCTGGTATCGTATTTGGTTTCAAAAATGACCGTATCCAGGGTGAGTATACCTATTTCAGCAACCTGATTGACGGTTTGATCCTGTTTGCACCACAGTCACCTTCTCGCGGTATTCCCGGTAATACCATTCCAATTAACGTAGGTTCTATGGTAAACCGTGGTCACGAATTTGCATTGGATGTAGTAGCATTCCGCTCTGGTAAATTCACTTGGAAAACTCGCCCGAACATTACGTTCATGAGCAACGAAGTAACCGAGTTGTACAACGATAGCGATATCCTTGCTACTACTTCTGGGTTGGAAACAACCAATATCACTCGTATTGAAGAAGCAGTTGGTAGCATTTATGCCGTACCAACTTTGGGTGTTAACCCGGAAAATGGTCGTCGTTTGTTCCAGAAAAAAGACGGTACAGTGGTACAGTACAACCACGCTGGTGGTGCAACCCGTTGGACTACGCTCGACGGTACAGCAGTTTCGGCGCCTTCATTGGTGGCTGATGGTGTAGTACAAGGTACTGCATTACCAAAATGGTACGGTGGTTGGGACAATACCTTTACATATGGTAACATTGACCTGAACATTCAGATGAACTACGCCGGTGGTAACGTTATTTACAACGGTTCAAAAGCCGGTTTGCGCGATATGCGTTTCTGGAACAACCACCAGGATGTTATGAATCGCTGGACGGAAAACAACACCGGTGGTACAATTCCACGCGTTGTATTCGGCGATAATATTTCTAACGGTTCGGCATTTGCTATTTCTGAAAACGTAGAGAAAGGTGATTTCCTTCGTATCCGTAACATCACTTTGGGTTATAAAATCCCATTTGTAAACAAGTATTTCTCTTCATTGCGCGTGTACGGTAACGTCAACAACGCCTTCTTGTTTACGAAATACACTGGTACCGACCCAGAGGTTTCTTCTAACGGTAACAACAACCGTACACCGGGCGTTGACCGTAACACAGTGCCAATGTCTCGTACATTCCTGTTGGGTCTTAACCTTAATTTCTAATCTAAAATTGATTATTCGAAATGAATACGACAATATCTAAATTCTCTCTTTTGGCGGCTTTTTTGCTGGTAGCCATTGGTAGTGGCACTGGTTGCCGAAAAGAATTGTTAACGGCACTGCCCGAAAACCAATTGGCCGAATCCGTTAGCTTTGAAACCCCCGACCGTTTCCTCAGTTTGTTGAACGGTATCTATTCTCAGTGCAAACAAGGCAACTTGTTGGGCAGCCGTTACACTGTATTTACCGATGTACGCGGCGAGGAATTCCTCAACGAAACCGGTAACGGGGTAACTGGTCTCCAAACCTGGAACCACACCGTAGTAGAATCTACCAACGAGGTAAACTACATGTGGGATGCGGCTTACCAAACCATCAACTCCATCAATATTTACCTCGAAGGTGCACAAGCCAATTCACGTAACCTCGGTAACGACGCCTTGTTGGCCAACTACCTCGGTGAAGTACGTTTTATCCGTGCATTGTGCTACCACAGCCTGGTATTGATCTATTGCCGTCCTTACACTGATGGTAATGGCTCTAACCTCGGTTTGCCATTGCGCCTCAAAGCAGAGCGCCTTGCGATTGACAATGACCTGGCACGCAGCACCGTTGCGGAAGTGTACGCTCAAATCCTCGACGATTTGAACTACGCAGAAACAAACCTGCCTGCAACACCGGCGTCTGCTACAGTACGTGCGCACAAAAATGCCGCTATCGCGCTCAAAGCCCGCGTTTATCTCGGTATGGGCCGTTACGCTGATGCCTTGGCGGAAGCGAACAAATTGGTTCCGGCAGCGGCTCCGTTTAAAGCCGCTACTGGCGTTGCGCACGAGTTGCAGGCAAATGTTAAGACGCCATTCACCAATTACACCACTACGGAAAGCATTTTCTCTTTCCCATTCACCACTAACAACCTGCCTGGTACTCAAAACGCTTTGGGTTACTACTACAACCCGGCCCCACGTGGTAACGGCGAGTACTCTTTGAACAAAGCAGGTAGCGGTATCGTGGCCGATTCAGTTGCGTTTGCGGTAAGTGACGACCGTCGTGGTTTTATCATTATCCACACCAACAACAAGCCATACCTCAACAAATTCCCCGCTGGCCCACAATCTACCGACTACGCTCCAATCCTCCGCTACGCTGAGGTATTGTTGACAGCGGCCGAATCAGAAGCCCGCGTAAACGGTGTTAACCAACGCGCCGTTGATTTGTTGAACGCTGTTCGTACCCGTTCTAAAGGTTCGGTATACGCTTTGACCGATTTCGCGGATGCCGATGCTTTGGTAGCGGCTATTTTGAAGGAGCGTCGCATCGAGTTTTTGGGTGAAGGTTTGCGCAACTTTGATATTATGCGCCTCAACAACCCATTCCCGGCTAAAGCCAACGTTGCTTCTATTCCATCCAGCAGCAACACGTACATTTGGCCAATGCCATCCGGCGAGCGCCAGGTAAATAAATTGTTGCTACCAAATCCTTAATTGTAAGGTTTTTGGGCAATAATACATAGCGGAGGGCATTTCGGGGTACACCTGGAATGCCCTCTTTTTTATCTCAACGAACCCAGTCCAGCCATTGCTGCGCTAATAATTCCACGTATTCTTTGAGTGTATGCGCATTCTTGATTCCAAAAAAAGTGGCACTGGGTTGACCATCAATATCTTCAAGATATGATTCTCCGGGGTCGGTATTAAACATGTACACC
>Ga0075154_10002108_pt1 | contig 13254 bp, 8 predicted proteins | sample JI71714BDNA_FD_70965 | JGI IMG/M metagenome (GOLD analysis project Ga0075154, IMG submission 70965) | Wastewater effluent complex algal communities from Wisconsin, to seasonally profile nutrient transformation and Carbon sequestration -... | ecosystem: Engineered > WWTP > Effluent > Algae... | reverse complement strand
CCAATAAATTTGAACGTTGGAAATATAATCAAAACAGGTACTAACGCAGAACCCAAAATTGGGCATTCATTACCTATCTCAAATATACCGGTTGGTTGTTGTATTCATAATGTTTCTCCAAAAACAAAAAAAAAAGCTCAAATTAGTAGAGCTGCTGGAACTTTTTCTTATTTAATCGAAAAAACAGCAAAATACTGTCGTATTGAATTAAGCTCTGGTGAGCAAAGATTATTATCAGTTGATTGTTTTGCTACGATTGGTATCGTTTCAAATGAACTTAATTCTTTAACTAAATTAGGTAAAGCTGGCCGAGCTAGGTGGTTAAATAGACGCCCTACAGTCAGAGGAGTTGCTATGAATCCAGTAGACCACCCACACGGAGGTGGTGAGGGTAAAAAATCAGGTGCCTCACTTACTCCTTGGGGAAAACCTACTAAAAACAAATGTACAAGTAAATCTAAAAACAAATTAATAATATCTAAAAAAAATGAGTAGATCAAAGTGGAAAGGTCCATTTGTATACACGAAACTTTTTAAGGATGTACACAATAAAAAATCAAAAAAGAATATCAAAACCCTATCTCGACAATCAGAAATTACTCCCAGATTTATTGGGTTAATTTTTGAGGTCTATAACGGAAAAAGTTTTTCAAAAATAGAAATTACCGAAGACATGGTTGGTTTCAGGCTTGGTGAATTTTCACCAACACGAAGAAAATTTAGCTTTAAGAAAAAAAATAAAAAAAAATAACGGTAAAATAAAAAACAATGGGACAGAAAATAAATTCTAATATTTTTAGACTAGGAATCAACGAAAATGAATGGAAATCTAAATATTATGAAAAAACAAAAGAAGAATTTTCATTATATGCTTATCAATCTTTCGAAATAAAAAGATTTTTACAAAAATTTTTAACACTAAATGGTTTAATTTTTCATGATTTTAAAATACAATATTCTGGTAACACGATTTACTTATACGTTTCTTACTATACAACATCTAAATCAATTTCTTTAATAACTGATGTTGTCATACAGCAAAAATACAAATTAAAAAAGCATAAGTTATCGAAAAAATTAAACTTAAAAAAGAGAACAAGGAAACGACAAGTGTTACTAAAAAAACAAAATTTTGATTTTCAGAAAATATTTACTTCAACTTTGGCACATGGTAACACAAATTTACTTAAGAAAAGAAACTTTCGAAAATTCAAAAATCAAAATGCACGTAATATAACTAAAAAAAAATTAAAAAAAAGAATAAGAGTTTTAACGGATTATAAAAATAATTTAAAACTAAAAAATTACAAAAATATTAAACATTTAAAATTTAATAACTTTTCAGAACAACTTTTGGAAAGTTTAAGTACATACGTCAATAAAAAATTTGATATCTCTATAACTTTTCAAAATCTGAATAAGGGGTTATCTTTAAATTTAACAAATTTCCAAGCAAATTTTTTAAAAAAAAAATTATTAGGATTAAGACGGGAATCTCGTAACCAATTTTTTAAAGAAACAGTAAATATACTAGTTATTTCTGTAATTCGAAAAAACTCTGCACAACTATTGGCAAAGTTTATAGCATATCAGTTAGGAAATATGAAAAGACATAGTTTTTTTCTTATATTTTTAAAACGCTTTATAATTACATTAATTTCAGAAAAAAAATTTTCAAACATTTCTGGAGTTAAATTTGCTATAAAAGGAAGATTTAATGGAGTTCCAAGAGCTCGGAAACGTATTTATGAAGCTGGTAAGGTTCCTGCTCAAACTATTGACTCAAAAATAGATTACAGTCAAGCAACCGCATACACACCAAACGGTACTTTTGGTATAAAAGTTTGGATTTGTCATAAATAATATAAATAAAAAATGTTTTTACAACCAAAAAAACTAAAATACAAAAAAATTCGAAAAGGTAAACTTTCAAAATTCGAATATAAGTCAAATACTTTAAAATTCGGCACTATAGGCTTAAAAGCTGCCGAGTCAGGTACAATTACTGCGCGACAAATAGAAGCCGCTAGGCAAGCAATAGTTCGGAAAATTAAGCGTAACGGAAAAATTTGGATAAGAATTTTTCCAAGTTTGCCTATTACAAAAAAGCCCACTGAAGTTAGAATGGGTAAAGGTAAAGGTGCTGTTGCGTACTGGGCTGTAAAAGTCAAAAGCGGTGCTGTTTTATTTGAGATGTGTGGGGTAGAAGATCGTAAATCTATTCCTGCTTTTAAAACTGGTGGGGCAAAATTACCGATTAAAACTATAATTTTTAATTAAAAAAAAATTTGAACTGACAACGATTAAACTTTCTGATTTAGCCATTTTAAAATACGAACCGTATACTAAATAAAGCAGATAACGGGCTGCCTAGGCTTTAACGTCAATAACATAAACACATAAAATATGTGTTTATGTTATTGCAGGCAGCAAAATGTATTGGAGCAGGAGCAGCTACAATTGGACTAGCAGGAGCCGGTATAGGTATTGGAACAGTGTTTGGAGCACTAGTATTAGGAATTTCAAGAAACCCTTCATTAAAAGACGAGCTTTTTAAAATGGCAATTCTTGGATTTGCTTTAACAGAAGCTATTGCATTATTCGCTCTAATGATGGCTTTTTTAATTCTTTTTGCGATTTAATAATAAATTTAAAAGGAGTAAATTATTCTAAATTAGTAAAATTTTGTAATTTAATCCAAAATGAAATTGTAGCTTAATTTGGTTAAAGCGTCGGCCTGTCACGTCGAAGACTGCGGGTTCGAGTCCCGTCTTTTTCGAAAAATAAAACAAAAAAATCAATTAGTAAAACTAAAATTAGTTAAAACTTTACGAAAAGTCGTAGAACATTCAACCATAGTGTAAGAATAATTACTGTAAGTACCATTTAATCCTAAATAAAAATCATCATACCAACGTTTAAAAGTTGTATTGTAAACTTTTGAAATAGATGATTTATACTTTGTTTGATCTAAAACAAACGAAGTGTTTTTTACAGTTAAATAAAAACTTAAATTTGTCAAATTTTCCGGAGAATAGTACAAAAATGAAATAAAACTTTTAAAATTAAAAAGACTATCGCAATCAAACTGTATCTTTTTGTTCAAATTATTTATACTTCCAGAGCATAAAAACGTATTAGAATAAGAAAAAAATTTCCTTATTATTTGCCAATCACTTTTAGTATCATGAGTCGTTGAAATAGATTTCAATGCTTTTTTTACTAAACCTTCTGTATTAACGTATGTACTACTTATCTCATAAAAAACATTAGTTGGCAAAAACAAATAACTGTAAACGTTATAATGATTATTTGTTTTAAAGTTTGTTAAACCACTAGGAATTGAATTTTGCTCTATTAACGCAAGATTAGAATTTTCAGCAACATAAAAATAATCAAGTAGCTTTAATTCCAAGATTTTTTGGATAGAGATTGAGGTTATTGGCGTATTTACTAAATAAATACCTCTTGAATTTTTAAAATCTTTTATGCTAAACGTATCGAATTTAGCCAACACATTTAAACCAACATTATTAATAGTAGAGTTTAAAACGTTTATTTTACTACGCGAATATTTGGTTATAAAATTTGTCGTTTGGTGTTTTAAAATACTTAACAGTTCAAATATCGCTTTACTATCATGTCGGGAATATAATTCAGAGCTGCATATCGTTAATGGAGGATAGTATAAACTATTTAATTCTTGACAATTTAAACTATTACCTTCAACAAGTGTCTTCAAACTTTTTAAAGTCGATCCTATAGATGACACAGGATAAGTTAAGTCTGTTAAAGAACCTAATGAAAACACTTTGAAATTTCCTTTTTTATACCGTTGTCTAAGCTTGATATTTAAATAGGAACCTTCAAATCTTGTGTTAACACCTACAAGCATACAGTGACTGATTGACGGTAAAGTTTGATTAGTAATTAAATTTAATTGAAAGTTAGCTTCCAAATCATTATTTATTTGATTATTCTTATTATTTTTTCTAATCTGGAAAAAATAATATTTTTTTGCTAAAAGGTTTAATAAACTAACAACTTCTAAACTTACGTTACTGTTAAAAATAACAGTTAATTTATAATCTTCTAAAACATGTCTATTTAAATGGTCAAAAAAATAAACATAATATACAAGCTCCTTAAATACAGAATTCCATGAAAAATTAGATTGTGATTTATTTTTTTTTCCCGTAATATTTAAGATTTTAAATTCTCTTTCAGCAGAAAACATCCCATCAAATGAAAATCTTGCTTTATCCGTAATCCAATTATCCATTTTATCATTATGTCTAAAACCAGGCATAACCCGAACAACACGATTACTTTTAATTAGCACTTGTGTGTCTAAACCAAAACCATCAGAAAAATCAATAGAACTAACTATTTTTAATTCCCATTTTCTTCCGATAAACGGATGAGATTTAGACGTTAAGGCTCCTACAGGACATAAATCAATAACATTTCCTGAAAGTTCTGATTGGAAGGCTTTATCGACATACGTGCCAATCTCACTATTCATTCCGCGACCAAAAACTCCTAGATCTTCAACTCCGGCAATTTCAGTCGCAAAACGTACACATCTTGTACAATGAATACATCGAGTCATTACCGTTTTTACGACAGGCCCTATGTTTTTATCAGTAACTACACGTTTTAAAGTATAAAATCGTTTTTTTGTAAATCCAAAAAATAATGACTGATCCTGTAAATCACACTCACCTCCTTGATCACAAATAGGACAATCTAAAGGATGGTTTAATAACAAGAACTCTAACACGTTTTCTCTTGCTTTTTTAACCAGTGGGCTGTTGGTATACAATTGTGTATTTGGCGATAAACTTCCTTTCGCACTCATCGAACATGACACTATTGGTTTTATAGATCCTTTTAACTCAACAAGACACATTCGACAGTTTCCTGATATTGAAAGTGTTTGATGGTAACAATAATGAGGAATATCTATTCCTAAATTAAATAAAAAGTCAATTAGAGGCTGCTTAGAGTCTAATGGATAGTATTCGGTGGTATTATTTTTTTCGAATTCTTGGTTATTGTCATCAATTGAAACAAATGTTTGATTATTTTTTGTTTCTATTTTATACGATTTTTTGTCAACAGAAAAATATACCATTTAAAAGTATTTGGAATAAAAGGATTTGAACCTTTGAATACTCGTACCAAAAACGAGTGCCTTACCGCTTGGCTATATTCCAAAAAAGTTAACTGTTTACTACGGTTTTTTTACTAGTGTAAAAAGCCTCATGTAACACAAAAAAGAAAACTAAAGTAGACCACGCTGAAATATAAGAACCCCAACTAGCTATTTTGTTATACGCATAAAAAGCGTCTGGATAATAGTGCGACTAGACATCACATTGTGTCATCCGTGCCCAGAACCGTATGAACCCATTACTGAGAGTACGGCTCCCAGGAATCCTGAAAATTTTCGTTTTAGAGAGTTTGGTCAGTTTCAGACTTGTTCCATATTACATTTTTTTGACTAGGACTCAATTCATATGTACTTCTTACTCGTGTCGTTAGGACTCTAGAAAATTTAATGTAATTATCGTATAGAGGTTTCGGGCATTCTGTACTAATTATTTTGCGTTCTTTATTTGCCAAACGAAGTTGATTTTTGCCTTTTGTACGATTACAGTCTTTATGTACAATAAAGCAATGAAATTCCTTCTTCACTTTTGGCCAGTAATTTTCAAAAAAGTCTAACACGTTGTTGCTGTCTCTAATAAGTTTATCAAGATCTGTTGAAGATTCTCCTTTCTTTTTTAAACTTAAAAGTTTATCAGCAGAAAGGTTATAATCTTCTAAGATTTGGTACCAAAGCTTATTTTTTATTTCATGTACAGCCGGTTCGTGATCAATTTCAAGCTTATTAGATGATGAAGCCAAGGGTCTTTCCATGAGACTTTTTTCGCAAAGTGGACATATCCAATTTTGAGAAGCTGCTAATAGCTGCCGATACTCTTTACGAGAAAGTTTTCGTCTCTGAAGTAACTTTTGTTGGCTTATACGCTTTATAACATATGCTTCATGATTATCAAGTTTTAACTGGTCAAGATAAATATTAGAGATCAATACGTCATAACTCCGACGAGTGCTAGCAAATAGCTTCAAATCATCAGTTTTAATTTGTGTCTCTTTATCATATTTTACTCGCCAGTCGTCAGTGTAATACAATTTAGTAACATTACTATGTAAACCTGGAGTAGAAGAAAACTTTTGAAGTAACAAACGGCGAAACCACCTGTACCCTAAGTTATCTAGATAGCGTAGTTGAGTACGCGTTGTTCGAGTAATTCCGAAATAATTCATTATGCCACGAAGAGTCGTGTTATAGCGTTTTACAAGTTCACCAACAGACAATGTGGAATTAGAACGAGCTAGAATATCTCGGATTTTGTCACGACATCCTTTGAAAGATTTAAAGCAGACAAGAACAAGTAGTCCACTACGACTTTTAGCTGAGGTTCTGCCTCGAATCGAACTGTATGGGTCAACATATTTATTTGCCGTATATTTTCCTTTGTTTAGTTTCTCACTCTTAGAATTCGTATATATAAAGCGGAAACCTAAATAATCAAAAGAAACACCGGGTTTAAACCAAAAACTAGAATTATCTTTGTCTTTAATTTCTAATCCTTTCGATTTTAATTCATTTTCTAATACATCCAAAACCTTAGAAAGCGTAGCCGGATAGTTTTTACCTATAATTAAAATATCATCAGCGAAACGTATATAGAGGAATCGGATTGGTGCGGTTTTTTCTATTTTCTTGGAATCTTTTTTGTATTTTAGAATTACAGCGATATTTTCTTCAGATCTTTTGTATTTAGCTGCTTTAGACGGTTTATAAACCGATCTGATAGTTTCCTCTAATCCATCCAAAACACAGTTAGCCACACTTGGACCAACAATAGAACCCTGAGGAACTCCAGCTTTAGGTTTTTCTTTCACAAAGGTTTTATCTTCCCATGTAATAGTGCCATAAATAGGCGTTTTAAGCCATGCTTTCAAAAAGAAGCGATATTTATTACAAAGAGGATATTTCTCGAGGGCCGTTTGATGATCGATCTTATCAAAACATTTTCGTATATCTACATTAATAATATGATAATTTGAAAAGAACAGAAATGGCTTTTGTTTTACTTCTTGATTTTTTACTAAAGTATTGTCTCCATAAATGTAGTAGTCGTAAAAATATTCTCGCCGACGTTTATTCACGTTTTTTATTTTTAAAGCCTTTTTTTTGCGGAAACGACGTCCTTTAAAGGAGTCATATTTCTCCTTTGAAACTTTCACAGGTAATAGTTTATTTCCCGTTTTTGATTTACCTTGCTGTTCTAAATGACCTATAAGCAGAGCAATAGCATCGAGGGCGGATCTTTTAGGACGGAAACCAAAACTATGGGGATCCGCTTGATATTCGATAATAGGGTGTACTGCTGAATCAATAATCGTTTGCAATACCCGATCCCGTAGAGTAGGAATGCCCAAAGGACGTTTCTCTACACTATTAGGTTTTGGTACCCATACACGCTTTACCGTATCACCTTTGTAATTTTTGCGGTACGTTTTAAGGTTACAACCTTCATAAAGTTGCATTCCCAGTTTTATATTTGCTTCAATTACATAAGCTCCGATTTTCTCTTTGACTTCCTCAGTAAGTACAGCTTTTTGAGGTAAGTCTTTTTTCACTCGAGTATTCTTACCGGACATCTTGTATCGTGTTCCTGCCAATTGTTTTTCACGATATCGAAGAAATTCATCTTTGGTTTTGGAAAAAGCCACATTGTCTACTCCAGCACTGAAACGTCCAGAAGATTTTTGGATTTTTTGTACTGCATAGTAGCGCGAAGCACAAGATTCAATAAATAAACATTGTAGTTTTTCAATTTCGTAAGGAATGTTTAAAGATGTCACTCTCTCACCAGATAGTGTATTCTGATGTTCTCTCATAATTTTTGAAACTAACCAAAAGTAGTTTAACACTAAACTATTAGCCTCTTGTGTCAACTCCATGTTAGATAAGAAAGATTGATAATTATTCTTATCTTGGAGATATAGTCGAGTTTTTTTGTCAAATAAAATTAAAGCTTGATGCCAAAGTTCAACTGTTTCAAAATGATTCCTGCATTCATGTTTCGTCAGTTCATCATAATTAGAATCGTGAATAGAAGTACTATAAAACCTAATTTTATTTCTAATGAAGTTACATGACTTGTTGAATGCTCTATCCGTTCTCCGAGTTATAGCTATGTAAGATGAAGTAAATACACCGACAATTTTAAATGAAAATTTGCCTCCTTTTGGACACAGACTTACGTGCTGTTGAATATTTACTAATTGGCCGACACTACCATCATGTCTACCAGAGAACATAATGGCAAAAAAGCGCGTATATAGCACCTCAGAACCTATTTTTGTACATTGACCAAAAGGTTTACCCTTACTGGGCTTGAACTTGCCCTGTTTTGAAAAAATCATAAAGTAAAAAAGATCTAACTTTAAATTTAAGTTGTCGGTTTTTGCAAGGTCTTTACTATAATCGTTGCCCTTAAGGGCGAAAACGGGTCGTTCTCCTGGTACTCGTCGTGGCATACCAGCTACTCCTAAAAAGTGCATAGGAAAAAATGTAAAATTTACTCCGATAAAAAAAATCCAAAAATGAATTTGTCCTAAAATTTCGTTATAAGCAACTCCTGTAATTTTGTCAAACCAATAGTAAATACCACCAAACATTGAAAACACGGCACCCATTGATAAAACATAATGATTTGGGTTGGGTAACGATACTTCGAAACCCCCCACAGAACCCGGCGTGCGACTCTCATCGCACCGGGCTCCCTTGAATATAGCGCCTTATTCGGAGCACAGTTTTAAGACGGACTCGGTCCAGCTTCTTTAGAAGCAGAAATAAGGAGTTCCACCTTATTCCTTAAGTAAAATTCATCAATTTGAGATTTATCCAATTTAGGCCATTGAACATAATGTTCACGACATAAAGGGATTTGCTTACGATTCAACGCAGATTCAATCTTTGAAGAACCTCTCAAACTTTTATTCTTTGATTTTATAGATTCCACTAAATAACCGTGCTTAACCCGCTGCAGAGCACGAACATGATGCACTTCGATGTCCTTATTCTTACAACCGATTACAGCACATTTTTGTGAAAACAAAGCTTTAGGAATAGATAGTTTTGCTATAGGTCTATCTAAATCTTCTAAATAACTTATAGGATCAAATGATTTATTAAAACCTCTAGATCGATGGTTAACTTCATTGCTTGTTAAAAACGCAGCAAGAACTTTATCTTTGCCATCTATTTCTTCTAGAACAACTTTTGGAGCTTTGCCATAAATTTTGATTATTTGGTGGACTTTCTTTTTATGTTTACCAGCCAGAGTATGGATTAACGACCATCTCATATGATAATCGACAAGCTTTTTGACACCGTGAAAATTAGATGCCGGTTTATAATAATTTAGAAAACCTAATGCCTTCTGCTTATAATACTCAATGATAGAGATGTCATGGTAACTAAAAGCGACACCACTAGCTCTAGGTTTACCATTTTTCGATAGCATACTCCAAGTTTTCATCCTGTCTTTTAACTCCCGTAGTGGTGCATAAATTCTGGGATTTAGACCCTGTGGTTGACCATGAAGAATTCGGTCTACATGCATCTGTTTATAGTTTGGGTTAGCTTTAATACGTTTCACTTCTTCTGCCTTCAATTTATCTAAATTTATTTCACAATAAGTCTTTTCCATAACGTTAAGTAAATTATTGAACGCATTCATTACTTCAGTATATCCAAGATCTTTTAGGTCTTTTTCTTGAATCCAAGACGAACGTAGGTGTAAATACTCTTGCTTCACCCAATTTTTAAACGGATCCTGACCAAATTTCCATTTATCACCTTCTAAAGTCATTTTATCCTTTAACTCGTACGCATCCTTAAGAGCCAGCGTTTTAATAGCGTCTACTTGTAAAACTTTGTCTTTCTTACTTTTCATCAAAGCTTTTAGCAGCTTTAATTTTTCGGCTTCGTAAGACTTTAGTATCGACTTTTCAAAACGTGCCTCCATCATACGTTTCCGATTGGTTAGACGATTTTTAATCTTTTTAAAACTCAAAATTCTCCTATTCTCTACTACATCTCTATCTTTTCTTTGGGGAACCTTGATGTCAAATCCTAGGAATCGAACCTTATTATCCCTGCAATGAATCAGATCTCCTTCACTTAACTGGAAATGAAGGTTTGATTTAAGAAAATTTTGGGTTTTTTTCTGAATGTCTTTCGCTAACCATTTAGGCCCTTTAACCGCAATAAGGTAATCGTCCGCATATCTTACATAGTATAATCTATGATAAATGCGGTCACCTTGTTGGTTGTCAGTCTCAGGATTCCTCGGTATTCCAGCTTTCTTGGCGTCTTTCACTTTTAGACGATACAGGTCTCGTCTAAAATTAGATTTAGCTTTCCTGGTTTTAGCTTTAGATAATTCAGAAGCTGAAACCCATACAGCTTGTCTCCATTCTTTAGTGGTTCCGCCAGGAGTTCCTTTGTCAGTTTCCTTCTTAAGCCGCCCCAAAAAATGATCAAATTCGTTTAAATAAATGTTAGCCAGGATAGGGCTTAAAGGATTCCCTTGCGGAACTCCTACGCCTTTACTAGGATCCGGACCACCTTGTTCAACGCCTTTAATCGGAGTTTTAAAAAACTTATTCAGGGTATCAACAAATAATTGATCATCAAAAGACTCTTTAAGAATTGAAATTAGCCTTTTCTGATCAATAGTGTCATAACATTTTATAATATCTGCCTTGATATACCATGGAGCTAAGCCCCACGTTATAGTTACATCAAGGGCGCTATGACATCCCCTATTTGGCCTAAAGCCGTGGCTGAAACTATGAAAGTACCTACTCTCATGCAATGTATCTAAACTTTTGTGCTTCTCAAAGATAGTGTTAAGTACAATTTTCATTGCACTAGCTACTATCTTATCTAATGGTGCTAAAATTGTCAAAGGTCTGAATTCCCCCTTCTCCTTTTTAGGAATCATTACTCGTCTAGCCTTACTAGGTTTCCATGACCCATCCATTAAAGAACGAGAAAGTTCTATGATTTTTTGAACATTTATACCATCGAGATTGGTTTTATCGCCTCCCTCCGTGTTAGCACCTTTTGCTTTGAGTACATCAGCATAAGCAAAAATCAAAATGCGAGGATCAAACATAACCTCGTGAATTTTAACGAATCTTTTTTTTTTATCTACCCATTTCTCAAAAATTAGGTTGATAAGTAACTCTTTTCTTTCAACTTCATCCAAGGAAACCAACATATTATACTCAGAAACTTTAAGATCAGGAATATAAATTCCTTGATCTTTCAGAGACTTTCCATCTGGAGAAACGTCTTTTTTTATGACTGGCTCTGAGCATTTTTGGTTGTCTTCACTCAACCCGGCTTTTAATAAAAGCAAGGGGGTCTCGCTGCCCTCGAACCGTTTATGTATATCTAACTCAAGACCACTATCCGTTATATCTCTAGATGCCTCTAAAGAATTGACTGTAGACTCCACCTCGTCTAGAGCATTTCCTCTCCTTTCTTCGTCTTTTAACAGCCTAGCGCTCACGTTATAATAACGTTCACACCCCGCGTCGCTAATACGGTTGGGAAATTTAATAGATCTTTTAATTAGTAAGCCGTGTGAACTTCCTTCTTCCCGAGAGAACAAATACGCTAACCTCGAGTTGTTCCGGCTTCGAAAAATATGGTGATTTAAACAACCACAAACGGTCCCTGTGACATCGGACAAATGCGCCACTACATAGTAAGTATCATGAAGCGCAATATCAATACCTGAATTGGCTAAAACAACACCTGTTACTCCTCCAACGGGTCGAGTAGGCAAAAAGGCCTCTCTCGAAGCTGTACGTACACCTTTAAGCGTATACAGCTTTCATTTACATAAGCCTAATGTTTCATTAGGCATGCCATTTATGATATATAAAAGATTTATTTTAAGATCCATATAAATATTAGACACTAATAACAAGAAAAGAAAACATTAATTATTAGTATCGTTATCGGACTTAGTACTTTTTTCGTAGGTTCCGAAAACTTTACGTAGATACTCATTATCTGGTACTTCAATATTATAAAGGTTTTTTAAAAATACCCTATCAAGATTTGAAAAATTACCTTTTTCAAACTCTAAATGATGTTTTGTGCATAAAGACAGTTGTTTTCGGTTTATCGCAGATAAAAGTGCGGAAAAGCCTTGGATTCTACGTCCATGCTTGTTTACGATAGTAAACTTATTTTCTTTGAAATGTTTTCTATGTAATTTACGTACATGATGTATTTGAATATCAGTGTTGGAGCACCCTAAAACGCTGCATTGACTAAACATTTTAGCACCAAGGTTATCACGAAACTTATATTTTTTTAGAATGGCATCTAAATTAAAACCACAATCTTCAGAAACAAAGAATTTAGGTTCAAGACCAGCAATATAACTCATACAAGGAAGGGTTGACGAACCACCTGTTGGTAGATCTACTTTAACGTCTTCGCTATATGTTGTATACACCCACACTAAAGGTTTTTTATGCTTGTGAGCTAGAGTAAGACAACAGCTCCTCCTAAGACCTTCAATGAGTCCCTTAACTTTAACTAAATTATCTGCAGGTCGGTAGTAATTAATCAAATTAAACATAACTTGGGAATAACAGTTAATAATCTCTCCATCATTCAAATTCGTTATGGAAGTATTAGCTATTGGTTTTCTACGTTTATGGGCGGGTCAAAACATGCCCTCGAAGCTGTACGAAGGCTTTAACCTATACAGCTTTCACCGAAACCCTCTAGCTTTAAAGCTAAAGGGATACCACAGGATTTAAATAATAAAAAAAAAAATTTATTTACCCAGAAAAATTTCGAAGAAATTTAATCCTGAGCAATCTACGTTATAAACCTTTTTGAGAAATGATGGTCTAAAACCAAAACTAAACCGATTAAAAAAAGGAAACTTTAACCAATCTTTCTTAAAGTATCCTGACTTGTTAAATACGGCAGAAATATTATTAATGTCCTCATTTTTTGTATGAAATCATATTCTGATTTATCAATTTTTTTCCATTTAAACTTGCCTTCGAACATAGGCTCTACAGCGTTTAAAATTGATCTTTCGATTATTTTTATTCGAGGAGAAGTTA
>Ga0075154_10002107_pt1 | contig 13263 bp, 12 predicted proteins | sample JI71714BDNA_FD_70965 | JGI IMG/M metagenome (GOLD analysis project Ga0075154, IMG submission 70965) | Wastewater effluent complex algal communities from Wisconsin, to seasonally profile nutrient transformation and Carbon sequestration -... | ecosystem: Engineered > WWTP > Effluent > Algae... | reverse complement strand
ACACATGCTCGGAAAATCGCATCGGCAGCCGCACACAGCCATGGCTGGCCGGATAGCCGGGCAGCTTGCCAGCGTGCAGCGCGATGCCGTCCCACGTCAGCCGGTTCATGTTGGGCATGGGCGCATTGTTGTAGGTGCTGGATTTGTGGTCCTTGTCCTTCTGCAGGATGGTGAACACGCCGGTGGGGGTTTCATGCCCCGGCTTGCCGGTGGAGCAGGTGGAGACGCCGATGCGGATGCCACCGCGATAGACATGCACGCGCTGATCCGGAATCGAGACGATGATCGCCACCGGGCCAGCGGGTGATCGCTCCGGATGCCAGGTAAATTCACCGGGTTTGAGCGTGCGGATGTCCTTCAGCGTCTGCGCGAAAGCCGCTGGCGCCAGCAGCCCAAGGCCAATGGCGCCGGCGAAGTGACGGCGGGAGAGATGATCGGTCATGGCTTGGCCGCCTGCGCCATGCCGGCATTGGCATCGCCCTGCGGGATGGAGATGATGGTCACGCCCTCGGCTGCGCCCACCACACGCCCGCCAGCGGCAACCAGCGCCTTGGCCGCTGCGTCTTCGGCCGTGCCAGGACAACCGGCCAGGATGGCGCTGTCGTCGAGATAATCGACGGTGGCGGCGCTTTCGCCCAGCCGGCGGCACGGGTCGCCCGGCTTGGGATAGCCATCGCCCATCACGTTGAAGGCGGCCGGCCAGACAAAGCCGCTGTCGGCAGGTGCTTGCGGTTCACCCGTGTCCTGCTGGCTGTCCGGCTTGGCCGGTGCGGTGGGTGCCGGGGTGCAGGCTGCCAAAGCAGCACAGAACAGCGCAGCCGCAATACCCTTGTTCAACATGCAATACTCCCAATGAATGCGGTCAAAGCCATGGAGTCGACGCGCAACAAGCGCGGCCGTCTGCTGCCCGCAGCGCCATCACCAGATCTTCACCCGCTTCTCGGGCGGCAGATAGAGTTTGTCGCCGGGCTTGACGTTGAAGGCCTGGTACCAGGCATCAACATTGCGCACGACGCCGTTGACCCGGAACTCGCCGGGGCTGTGCGGATCAGACAGGGTGCGCCGGCGGGCTTCGTCGGCGGCAGTGATGTTGCGCCACACCTGCGCCCAGGCCAGGAAGAAACGCTGATCGCCAGTATAGCCATCGATCACCGGCGCCTTGCCACCCTGCTTTTCCTTCACATAAGTTTGATAGGCGGCATGGGCCACGGCCAGCCCGCCGAGATCGCCGATATTCTCGCCCAGATTCTGGCGGCCGTTGATCTTCAGGCCGGGCACCACTTCATACTGATTATACTGGTCGACAAGCCCCGCCGTGCGCTTTTCAAATTCGGCGCGCGACGCCTTGCTCCACCAGTCGCGCAGCTTGCCATCGCCATCGGAACGGCTGCCCTGGTCATCGAAACCATGGCCAATCTCGTGGCCGATCACCGCGGCGATGGAACCGAAATTCACTGCGGCATCGGCCTTGGGATCGAAGAAGGGCGGTTGCAGGATGCCGGCCGGATAGGTCATCGAATTGGCCGAGGGCATGTAGCCGGCATTCACGTCCTGCGGGCTGTAGGGGAATTCCCAGGCGCGTGTGCCTTCAGCCAGCTTCTTGAGATTGTCGGCCCGCTGCCATGCCATCAGGCGGTTCTGGTTGCCGACAAAATCATCGGCGGCGATCCGCACCGACGACCGGTCGTGCCAGCGATCCGGATAACCGATGTGCACCGACATCTTGTCCAGCTTTTTCAACGCTTCGGCACGGGTGGGCGCATCCATCCAGGCCAGCGTAGCGATGCGGTCGCGATAGGTGGCGCGCAGATAGCCCACCATCTCCTCCACCTTGGCCTTGTCACTGGCGGCGAAATGCTCGGCGACATAGATCCGGCCGATTTCCTCACCCAGCGCGCCATTGACCGCTGCAATGCTTTCAGCCGCCGGGGCCCGGCGCTGGGGTGTGCCGTTGAGACGCGTGCCGTGGAAATCGAAATGCGCCTGCACCCAGGGTTCCGACAACGCAGGCGCCCAACGATCCAGCGTCTTGAACAGCAGAAAGGATTGCAGATCGGCCACCGGTGTTTGCGCGAACAATTGGGCCGCATCGCGCGTGGCGGTGTCGCTCGTCACCTTGATGCGGTCGGGCGTGCCAACGCCATATTCGGCCAGGAATGTCGCCCAGGGGAAGCCCGGCGCATAGGCAGCGAGCTGGGCCGGGGTCATGACATTGTTCATGCGCACCACATCGCGCTGATCGGTCAGCGGCCATTGCCGCCGCGCGATCTCGATTTCCAGCGCCATCACCCTGGCCGCGCGGGCATCGGCATCCGCTATGCCGGCACGGGTGAAGCAGGCGGCCATATAGGCCTGCAAGGCCTTGCGATGGCCGATATAAGGCTCTGCATCAGCAAGATAATAGTCGCGTGACGGCATGGTGATGCCGCCCACACCCACGGCTGCAGTCTGCCGGCGCGGATCATCGGCATCGGTCAACACTGCAGCGCCGATCAGGCCATCCATCCACGGCATGGCCATCAGCCTGGCAAGATCATTGCGGTCGGTGGTCCCGGCGATCATCGCAAGCGTGCTGGCAATCGGCGCGATGCCAAGCGCATTGCGGCGATCCATGTTGGCGTGGGAACGGTGGAAATCACCGATCATCTGCCCGGCGCTGCCTGGCGCTGCGGCGCCCTCCCGCGCCCGCTCGATGATGCCCGCGACGCGCTGTTCAGTCGCCAGATAAGCTTCCACAAACCCATCGACGAACGGGATACCGGGCGGCATCTTTGCCGTCTTCAGCCAGCCTTCGTTGACATGGCGGTAGAAATCATCGCCCGGTCGCACGCTCTTGGAAATATTGGCCGTATCAACGCCCCAAACGCCGATCTGGGCGTTCCCCGGCCCATTGCCCGCCGACGTCTGGGCCAGCGCCCCGGCCGGCAGCACAGCCAAGCTGGCCACGAGCAGCAGTGTGCGCAGTTTCATCGTCATCACCGGTCTCCATGCAGGGTCGGCAGGCTGGGTGGGTCACCGGGGCGGGAGGGAGGCCCCGGTGACCCTGGGCGGTCGCTGCTTGATGATCACTGGGCCTTGGCCACCCGGAACAGATGCTTGTCGGCCGGCATGTCCTTCATCGCCTCGCGCCCTTGCGCACAGACGCGATCACCATCCTGCACATGGCTGGCCATCACATAACCGGTGGCCATGCCGACATGCAGGCTGAGCATGGAGGCCAGATGCTGCGCCTTGTCGGTGCTGGCCTTTTCGATATCCGGGCCGAGCACGCCGGCCAGCGCCTTGCCAAGCTTGGCCTGATCGACTTCCAGATCATCGCAGATGGCGGCGGCGGCCGAATACCAGCCGATATAGAGGATGCGGCCAATCTCCGGATCGCCCCAGGTCTTGCGCATGATGCTGATCATGCGCTTGGCGCCCTCCTGCTTGGCCGCACGCAACTCCGGCGAGTCCGGGGAGGGGCTGGTGGGTGCCGGCGGCGGCGCCATCTGGGCATTGATTGGTGCCGCGGCAAGGCTGGCCAGGGCGGCGGCGGCAAGAATGTGCAGACGCTTCATGTCCGTCCCCCCTCAATAGCCGAATTCGCGCTGCGACCAGCGCGAGTTGTAGCTGTGGTTCCAGTCGTTGTAGCAGGCACGCTGGTTGCGATAGCAGACCACCCCGCCGGTCGGCACATAGCTGTCGTCATAGCGACGGTTGTCGTTCCAGCCGTCATTATACTCCTGGCGGTCATATTCATGGTTGCGCCGCTTCGACGAGGCCGCCGCGATGATGGCGGCCAGGGCAACCGCGCCCACGGCAATGGCGGCGCCATCGGTCTTCTTCTTTTCCCAGCCACTGGTTTCGATGTTGGTGACGTTATAGCCCGTCACCCAGCAATCGAAATGTCCGCTTTCGCCCTTTCGCGACGCCGTGCCGCTCACTTCCCAGCGGTCCGCGCCGCGATTGCTGGTCACGATATTGCTCGCGCTGGCGGAAAACTGGCCTTGCAGCCTGGCCTTGCAGGCGTTCTGCGCCGCACTGGCCGTGCCCGCCGCGGCTGGCGCCGCCGCCATCAGCAGCGCCGCTGTCACTGCTGCTCCGATCATCCTGTCCATGCTTCCCCCCTTCAGTTCAAAACTGGCGCCGATCAGCCCCCCACAACAAAGGCATCGACGATCCGATAGGTTTCTGCCCCGACCCGGATGATGTTCAGATCACCCTGACGCTGCACCGAAAAGGCCGTCTTGCCGGCATCATGGCCAATGGCCCGCCCGGCCTTGAAATAAAGATGGCGCATCTGCCCGCCGGGCAGCCTGATTTCCACCGTGGCCTCCCCGGATGCAAAGCGCATGACGCCCGCCGGGCAAATGCCCAACCGGGCACCCGGCACCAGCGCGCAATCCACATCCGCCGTCGCATTGTAATCAGTGCCGGGCACCTTGGCATCGCCGCGACGGCCTGGCGGCAGCGACATCGCACCAGACCGCCCCGTGACGCCGATGGTGAGCACATAATTCGCGGTTGCCCCCCGCCGGGCCGCAGCGCGCATCTGATAGACCTGAACGCGATAGCGGCCGTTGGCCGGCAGCACCGCGCTGAAGCGATAGGGATCGGCCGACCCCAGCGACATGGCGCTGTCACTGCCCGGTGCCCACACATTCATTTCAGCGCTGCCACGGACCGCCTTCAGGGTAACGGTCAACGTCTGGCCGGCGCGGGCATCCACGGTGTAATTGCGATCCTGATCGCCAGTGATGCTGCCGGTGAGGGTGGCCGCACTCTGGCCGCGCGCAAACGTCACCGGCACGGTCTGCTGGGCTGCGGCAACGCCCGAAGTTGCCAGCGCCAGGGCGGCGGCGATGCCAAGAATCGCTTTTGTCATCGCCACCGGCATTGCCGTTGCAACGCCACCGATGCTGCAGATGGCCATGTCTTCAGCCCTTCCCCACTGGCCCATTCAAAGCGCCCGCTTCTTGCAGGTCTTCCATCAATTTCAGTCGAGTATTCGCGCAACAGAGCAAGGCCGCAATCGTCACTTGACGCCAGTCGCTCGGCATTTCACGCCAGATTTCGCCGATCTGCCTGGCGTTGTCCACTTCATTTGACAGCGGCCATGTCCATCGCAAGACACATGACCCAGCGAGGCCCCGGTCAGCAGGGCCAAATGGCTCGAGTTCGCGAATGTGTCTGGTATCTGGCGGGGCCGCAACCGGTCATGACCGGCAATCCTCGGGCTTCAGCTGGATCAGCCAGCGCTTGAACGCCGGGCTCTGCTCATAAAGGCCGGGGCCCTCAAACGTAACCGGTGGCAGGCCCAGCCGGGCCATGTCGGCGATGGAAAAACCCCAGCCCAGCTGTTCCCCGGTCAACCTGCCATCAAAGCGCGAGCCAACCCCGCACACGGCAAAGCTGTCGTTGGCGAGGCCAATCCGACGGTAGAGCTCCGCCTCCTGAACAATCAGCGCTTGCAGCACCGGCACCGCTTCATCCAGAAAGGCCTCCATGTCGGGGGCCTTGCGGTCTGGCCCCTTGGCGGTCGCCGCCTGACCGGCCACGCTCGCGCGCAGATGCTCCCTCAGCGTTACCCCCTTTTCGGCGGCAGCGATTTCGAAGCCGCGATCATTGCCATGCCAGCCCAAAAATGAACTCCGCCGGATGGTGATGCGGGCCGCAGCCGGCGCCACGAAATTGGCGCAGGATGAAAAGCAGCCGGTTTCAATGATCAGTTCCGGCTTCAGATCGGCCACGATCGAACCGATGAAGATGCCCGGCTTGGTGTCTCCGCCACCGGAGTTGATCACCATCCGGGTGATCTGGCCGCGGCGCAGCGGGCGCACCGCCTCGCTCAGGGCCTGCAGGCCCTTGGCGTTGATGCCACCTATATAGGTCAGGGTATTGCCGTTGATCCGCACCACGGGATCAGGATCGGTGGAAGGGCGGCCCGGAGCGGGAGCCGCCTGTGCCGCGCTGCCAGCGACCATTGCCAACAGCACGACAGACAATATTCTCATCGGCCTGCTCCCTGTTGCCAGCCGGCGCCCGCCATCAGAAGCGGTTCTTGCGTTCGGCCCAATTGCCCTGGTCACACTCGCCGCGGAATTTCTCGATGCCGTCGATGCTGATGCGGCCGGTGCGGCGGTCGATGCGCAGGCGCGGCTTGTTGAGTCCGTTCAGCCGATAGCGCGCCGTGATCAGGTCGGGCGTCACCCGCACATCGTTCAATTCCCACCAGCCATTGTCGCCACCGCTGCGGATGCCGGGGAGCAGCTTCTTGGCAAGGTGAATGCGGCCCATATTGTCGTGGATCTCGACCTGCACTTCCGAATCGAATTCCTTGGTGGTGCTGTACACATAGGTCTGCGGCACGAATCTGTGGGCGTCGCGGTTCCAGGAATAGCCGCCGGCCACGCCGGTGCTCGGTTTGCGGCCTTCACCCCAACAGATCAGGGCCAACCCGTTGCCGTTTTCACCTGATGGCTGGGCCATGGTGGGTGACCCCAGCAGGGCAAGGCCCAGAACGGCAGCGCCAATACCGCGCAAAACACTGATGTTCATCATCGTCTCCATTTCACAGCTTGATATGTGCAGTGCCCGCCCTCATGCCGCCGGGAACAGCGGCGCCAGAAACACGCTGGAGCCGATCAGCAGCCAATCGTTGATGACATGGGCCCCGCTGCTGACCCAGATATTCTTGGTCCACACATAGGCCCAGGTCAGCACCAGCCGCGCGCTGCCGATCACCACCAGGCATTGAACGAAATTCCAGTTGTAGGTGGGAAGATGCACCAACCCGAACGCCGCCGCCGACAGCAGCCAGGCAATGGCGGCCGATGCATTGCGGCCAAAGCCCAGCCGATCATGGCAGAAGGCCAGCAGGGCCAGAAACGGCAGGATGGTGAGCAGTTCCTCGCCCAGCATCTGCGGCGCCACCTTGGCAAAGAAGCTGAACAGCCGAATGCCTTCCAGAGTGGCGGCATCGGCAATGCTGGCGTTGCCGATCACGGTGCCATAGGTCTTGATCAGCACGCCCACGGTCATCGAGACAACGATGTTGGTGAAGGCAAAGCCGAACATCAGCCGCAGCTCGCGCCCGCCGACGCGGCCGAAAATGACATGCCAGTGGCCCGGCGATGCCATGCGCAGGCCAAGCAGCGGCAGCCCCACGAACGCGGCCATCCTCAACCAGCCGGTTAGCAGCGTATCGGTGAACGGCAAGGGCAGCGTGAGCGCGGCAAAGCCGGCGACGACCGCCAGCATCACCAGCAACCAGCCACGCCCGGCAATGGCTGGCGGATTGCCGCCGTGCCAGGGGAAATCGGGGCCGGCCGGTTCCAGGACCATTCGGGGGTGATCGGCAAGTGATCCGGCCATGAACGTGTCTTTCACTTCCTTCGGCGCAACGTCATTGTGCCAGATGACCAGTCTTGACCCACATAATTTGTTGGCCGAACCAGGGCCATCGACAATCGACATATCACGCCAGATGCACGACATTTCACGTCATTTCCCCGCTCTGGCCTCGCCCGCGCTTGCCGCGCTTGACAGCAAGGCCGGCAAGACATGACAGTCTGGCAACATATTCCTTTCACATGAACAGCATGGCCAGAGTGACCAACGGTACCGCCGTCTCAGAAGCGCAGGTCGCAATTCGTGCGCTCGGCCCGCTGGCCAGGGCCCAGATCGGGCCGTCGGTGCTGGATTGGTTCGGCCACTGGCTGGCCTGGCCAGACTGGTTCCTGGCCGGCACCAGCATAACGCCAACGGCAACGGCACTCCCGTCCCGCATCAGCGTTGCCGATGATCTGATGATCGTGGCCAACATCATCGATCACGGTGTCGCGCCGGAACTGTTGCTGCGCATCGCCGCCGGGCATCTGCCATCGGTGGGCCCGATATCGATGATGGCCCAGACCCACAGCCCGACGCTGGGCGATTTCGTCCGTTTCCTGCCGCGGACCATCAATTGCAACACGCCCTATCTCAATATCACCCTGGCCGAAGGGCCGGAACAGTGCAGCCTGGTGGCCGAAAGCCCGCTGCTGGCGGGCAGCCTGCGATCCTTCATCGGCGTGCTTGCGGTGCTGGTCTGCGGCCGGGCGATGACCGCCAGCATCACCGATCAGCAACCGGGCGCGCAGATCGAAACATGCTGGCCGGTCGGCGGCAATGCCGCTGCCATTGCCGCCCAGATGCCAATGCCGATCACCTGGAACAGCAGTTGCAACAGGCTGATCCTGCCGCCAGCCTGGATGGCCGTTCGCAACCCCTGGCACGACGAGGGCATGTGGCTGCTGGCGCAGGAACGGTTGCGGGCGCTGGAAGCCAGCCGCGGCGCCGAAACCCAGGTGGCCCGGCTGCGCGAAAGCGTGGCGGCCATGCTGACCAGGGATCACCGCACGCCCAGGCTGAAGCAGGTTGCTGCACGCCATGGCATGTCGGAACGCAGCCTGGGGCGGCTGCTGGCGGCAGGCGGCACCAGCTTCCAGGCCATCGTTGACGATGAGCGGCGCAGCCGTGCCGCCTGGATGATCAACGATCCAGCGCTGTCGTTGACCGAACTTGCCGACGCGCTGGGCTTTCCCGATGTCTCCAGCTTCGGGCGCAGCTTCCGCCGCTGGTTCGGGCAGACACCGGGCCAGTTCCGCCGTCGCCACATCGCCGCTGGTCGATGACGGGCCGCGCTGGGCTGCCAGGCGGCCTTTTGCCACTGCTGGGCACCGAGGCGCTGGAACGGCTTGCCTATTTCGGCATGCAGGCGCTGCTGGCGCTGTATCTGGCCGACATGCTGGCATCGGCCGGCGGCCTGCAGCGCGTCTGGCTGTTGCCGGAACTGGCCCGCGCCACAGGCCTCGCCGGTGCCAGCCTGGCCGGGCTGCTGCTGGGCGTGAACGCGGCGGCGCTGCAGGGCGGCCCGCTGGCCGGTGCGCTGCTGTCGGATCGCCAGCTCGGGCGGGACCGGGCGCTGTGGCTGGGCGGCAGCGCGCTGGCCGCCGGGCATCTGCTGCTGGCGGTGCCGGCCCTGCTGCTGCCGGCGCTGGCAGCTCTTGTCATCGGCACCAGCCTGTTCAAGGGCGCCATCATTGCCCGCCTCGACGATCTCTATCCTGTTGGCGACCCCTATCGGGATGAGGGCTTCCGCCTGCTGTTCATTGCCATCAGTGGCGGCGGCTTGCTGGCGCCGGTGATCATCGGCACCGCCGGGGAGCGGCTTGGCTGGCACTGGGGCTTTGGCCTGGCCGGCGCCAGCATGCTGGGATCATTGCTGCTCTATCGCCAGGCGCGCCGCATCCTGCCGGCCGAACGCCCGGTGCCCGCCATGCCCGCGGGCGCCTGGGCGGCATTGGCCCACCCGCTGCTGCTGGCGTTGCCCACGGCGCTGACCATCGTGACCAATTTCCAGCTGTTCAACGCCTATCTTCCCTGGGTGCAGGCGCATGCCGATCTGGCGATTGCCGGCCAGGCGGTTCCGGCCTCGTGGCTGATCATGGTGGAAGCCGTGGCCGGGATCATGGCGCTGGCGGCCAGCAACTGGTTCTGGCGGCAATGGCAAACGGCCCGGCCGCTGCCGGCGGCACCGGTGCAGATGGCGGCCGGCAGCGTGCTGGTCGCTGCCGCGCCGCTGCTGCTGGCTCTGGCCGCCACCCTGCACGCCGAAAGCCCCATTCCATTGGCCTGGCTGCTGGGTTTTCACCTGATCCACACGCTGGGCGGCGCGCAGGTGCTGCCGTTGCTGATGGCCGAATCGGCCGCACGCTCACCCGCTGGCCTGGTCGCCACCGGCATCACCGCCAGCAACGCACTGTTGCTGGTTGGTGCGTTGGTGGCCGGGGCCCTGGCCAGCGCAATGCCCGCGCTGGGGGCGCCACTGTTCTGGGCCCTGCATGCCGCGCTGGCGGGCGTGGGTGCCGCCCTGTTCCTGCTGCTGTTCCGAAAGTGATGCCATGGATCTGATCGCCATCATCCGCAGCCTTGAGGAACTTCTGTATGAAGTGATGGGCTGGCTGGTCTTCTATCCCCGTACGCTGTGGCGGATCATCACGCGCCCGGCCGCCATGATCCGCTATTCGGCGACAGAGCAGGATGACAAACCTGCCGAACGCTATGCCGATGCGCTCAGCCCGCCGCTGATGCTGCTGATCACGGTGCTGTTCACCCATTTTGTCGGCATGGCGATGGGGGACGATGCCCTGGCCCAAGGCCCGGCAGCGCTGGTCAAATCCGTGCAGAATCTGCTGATCGTTCGGGCCCTGATCGTGGCGATCCTGCCATTGATGTTCACCGTGATTTCCATGCAGCGCCGCCGGCTGGAAATCGATCGCACGTCGATGCGCGAGCCATTCTACAGCCAGTGCTTCCTGGCGGTGCCGTTCGTGCTGGCCGGCCAGATCGCCATTCTGGCCGGTCGCCACCTCAACGATCACGCCCTGATGGCCGCGCTGGCCATTTTCTTCACAGGCCTGGGCTGGTTCCTGTGGGCGCAAACCAGCTGGATCACCCAGCTGGAAGGCCAATCGGGCCTGCCAGCCTTTGGCCGGGCGCTGCTGCGCACGCTGCTGGCGCTGCTGGTGGCGCTGGGAGTGGCGACGCTGATCGCGCTGGCGGCCTGACGCCTCAGCGTTTGCCCTCAAAGAACCCGCGCACATCGGCGGTAAACTCGGCCCGGCTCTGGTGGCGCAGGTAAAACATGTGGCCGCCGGGATAGGTGCCGAAATACAGCCGTTGCCGCGCGCCTCTGGCCCGCGCCGTCTGCTCCAGCACATAGCGGGTGAGCATGTAGTTGGTGGTGAGATCATGATAGCCATGCACCACCAGCGCCTTCAGATCGAGATTCTGCGCCAGCGCGATCGCCAGATCATCCGGCCCGCCGCGCTCCGAATTGCGATCCCAGGCCATGTTCACTTCCAGATTGAGCGGAATATAGGCTTGGCTGCTGACATAGCCGAGATTGGTGCGGACATGATCCATGAACGGCGCCAGCAACACCCCGCCCAGCACGGTGAGTGAGCGATCGAGTACGCCCAGCCCGTCCTGCTCTGGCGTCGGATTGTCGCTGAACTGGGTGCCGTCATAACGGTCGATCACCTGCCCGCGCCCGGCCAGCAGGTTGGCCGCAAACAACTGCTCCGAAATCCGGCCGCGATGCCGCTCGATCAACGCCGGCGGCAGGCCGATCAGGCCGCCAACCCTGGCATGGAAGGCCGCCCGCTGCTCGGGCGTTGCCCGTCCCAACGTGGCCAGCCCGGCGGCAAAATCGGTGAGCGCATAGGTCTCCACGGCCTGGAATTCAGCCGGGTCATTCTTGATCGTGCTCAACCCGTGATGGGCCGCGATCGCCGCCTGGGTCGGCAGCAGGGTCATCGGCCCGACGATATCATATTGCGGATTGGCGAGATCGACCTTCAGCGCCGGCGAGATCAATATGGCCCAATTCAGGTTGATGGCATGGCGCTCGGCCAGCAGGCGCGACAAGGCCGCCACCCGCTGCCCGCCATAGCTTTCCCCGGCAATCGCCTTGGGTGAGCCCCAACGCCGGTTCACGGTCAGCCATTGGCGAATGAAATTGGCGAACAGCTCCAGATCGCCGTCCACCGAATAATAGGGCTTGGGATCGCCAGGCGCGCCATCAGGGCCGGGCAGCATCCGGCTATATCCCGTGCCGACCGGATCGATGAACACCAGATCGGTGAAGCTGATCCAGCTGTCCGGATTGGGTTGCAGCCGGGCCGGCACCGGCGGGAAACTGCCATCGCCGGCCGTCGCAATCGTCATCGGCCCGATCGCCGAGATATGCAGATAGATGCTGGCGCCGCCCGGCCCGCCGTTGAACAGGAAAGTGACCGGCCGCGTCGCCGGGTTCATCCCCTTGCGGATATAATCGACGTGGAAAATCTCGGCATCGGGCCGCTCGGCATCCTTGCCGATCTTCAGCATGCCCGCCGACGCCGCATAAGCCGGCTGGCCTTGCGCCATTGCCGGACAGGCCCAGACCATGATCGCGATCAGGCCTGCCACCAGGGCGAGCCATGACCTCGTCAGCTGTGATCGCATCATCCGCCTCCCCGGCGCCACCGCATTCCCGCGGCTGGCAATCATGCGGCAAACACGCAACCGGCACCACCGGCCAACGCACGCTGGCATCAAATGTCAGCGCCGTGGCAAGAAATGCAGGGCCGTCACGATCCCCGGAACAACGGCGCGCCGGCCACATCGGGTTCCCCCATGGGGCGGCCGCCGAACAGATAGGGATAATGATATTCGCGCAAGGCGCGGTGATAGGCGCGCACCTGCGCCTTGAAGGCCAGATCGGCGGCGACATCGCTGCCGGCCAGATGCTGCAGGGCCTGCGCCACCTTCACCGGCGGCAGCAGCCAGCCCAGCCGCTGCGCCAGTTCCTCGCGCCGGGCGATACCAGCATCGCGGGCAGCGCTGTCGGCGGCCACCGCTTCGTCGCCCAGCTGCTGGAAGGCGAAATACCATTTCCATTCAAAGGCGGTGCCGGTGGCGGCCTGATCGCGCCAGGCCGGATAAAGCTTCACGAAGCGCGCCATCGTCTCGGCCTTGGGCCGATCCCAGCCGGCGTGCACCTCCTCGCGGTTTTCACGCGCGATGGCGGCGGCATCGGGCAGCGGCACGGCGGCATTGATGGCCAGGTGCGCCGCGGCCGGCACCACCAGCGTCATCGCGAACCACAGCCCGGCCAGCACGGCCGCCTGGGTGGCCGATGCCGCCTGCACCCGGGCGACGCCAAGGGTGACGATCATCCAGAAACCCAGACTGGCCAGCACCAGCGTGGCCGCCGTGGCCAGACGCAGCGGCGCCGTGCCCTCGACCAATCCACCCACGGCCAGCGGCACCAGCAGCGCCAGCGCCACCCCACCAGCCCGCAGCACAACGCGCGGGTTCCACAGCCGCGCCCTTGCGCGCGGCAGACTGTCGAGCGCCGCCAGCCGCCCGGCTTCGCGCTCGCCCGACCACAGATCGTGCAACAGCGCGATCAGCAGCAACGGCGCCAGATAGAGGGTGACGAACGCGAAATCGAACCTGCCGGCCAGCAGCAATTCGGGGTTGGCGGCCTCGTTGTCGTTGATCTGGCCTTCCAGCGCCAACATGCGGATGCGCATCACCGCCGGCACCGCATCGCCGCGCGTTGGCGCAAGAAACGCCAGATCACCGGGTGCGCGCCACACCGGGAAGTTGCGGTAATAACCAAACTCGCCAGCATCGCCCTTGGCAAAGGCGGTGATGGCCTGGGTTTCGCGGGATTCCAGCGCCACCACACGG
>Ga0075154_10002105_pt1 | contig 13282 bp, 11 predicted proteins | sample JI71714BDNA_FD_70965 | JGI IMG/M metagenome (GOLD analysis project Ga0075154, IMG submission 70965) | Wastewater effluent complex algal communities from Wisconsin, to seasonally profile nutrient transformation and Carbon sequestration -... | ecosystem: Engineered > WWTP > Effluent > Algae... | reverse complement strand
CAACCCGGCCACCGGTGGCCAGCCGCGACGGCTGAACCTGCCGTCGATCCGGCATCGCAATTGCGTCGGCCAGTGTGGCTTCGAACGGCGCTTCCGCAACACGCTGGGTGGCACCAGCAGCTGGACCGTCAGCGTCTCGCCCCCGCCAGGCGTCGAGCTGACGGTGAATCCGGCCAGCTTCGGCTTCACGGGCGACCTCGGTGCCCTGCAGACCCTGTCGATCCGCGCGAGGCCGACCACCGCCATCGCCACGCCGGTGTTCGGCAGCATCACGCTGACCGAAGCCGGTAACCGCTCCGCGCCGCTGCGGCTCACGATTGCCATCGCCGGCAGCGCCGATCCGGGGCTGATCTACCGGGATGGCATCGAAGGCGCCGACTGAGCGCCTCGCTGCCGCATCGGCAGAACGCAGGCCACAAAAAACCCCGCCGAAGCGGGGTTTTTTGTATCTTGCCGAGCGAAATCGCTTACTTGATTTCCATCAGCTTGATGTCGTAGACCAGCGCCTGATTCGGGCCGATCCCGCGCGGACCCTGCTCGCCGAAGGCCTGATCCGGCGGCAGCACGATCTGCCACATGTCGCCGACGCGCATCAGCGGCAGCACTTCCTGCCAGCCCTTCAGCACCTGGTCGACCTGGAACTCGACCGGCTCGCCGCGGGCGAAGCTGGAGTCGAACTCGGTGCCGTTCGGCAGCGAACCGCGGTAATGCACCTTGACCGTGCTGGTCTTGGTCGGACGGTTGCCGTTGCCTTCGTCGATCACCCGGTACTGGATGCCGCTCGGCAGCGTGACGACGCCCTTCTTCGCCTTGTTGTCGGCGAGGAACTTGTCGCTGGCGGCCTTGTTCTCGGTGGCCACCTTGTCGAACTCGGCGCGGGCTTCGGTGCGCAGCTTCTCGTCCAGCGAGTACAGCTGCTTGGCCAGATCCTCGCGGGAGAACGCCGGGTCCTTCTTGCCGCTGGCATCCTGCACGCCCTTGATCACCTGGGCGATATCAACTTCCGTCTTGCTCTGGTTGATGTCATTGCCCAGCTTGTAGCCCAGCGCATAACCCAGCTTGGCCTTGTCCAGCGGCACCGGCGCCGGACGCTGCGGCGCTGCGCCCTCCTGAGCCTGGGCCACCGACACGCTGAGCACCATGGCGACAGCAGCCGCCAACCCGATCTTCGTCATCGAAAAAAACTCCTTGAGCCTGCAGGGCTTGCACATGTGGCGCGACGATCCGCGGAGTTCCCCGAGCTTCGGCGGCTCCCGGCTGCGCAGCGGCCGGATCATAGCGGCCGGTTTTCCGAGGTCTCCATCCGGTGAAAGGCCCCCGGCCACACACGTTCAGGCTGTGCCAGCGCGCGACCGCGGCGCGAGGCGTAGCCAATTCCACCGCGGATTGGCGTGATTGCCGGCAGTGCGGTGAAATCCACTCCGACCACGGGCCCCTGCCCACCGAAACCCGCGCAGATTGGTTGGCACGCTGCTTGCAATGACCACTGCAGGCAGCAAGGCGCTGCCCAATCCACCGACACGAGGACCGCGCCATGGGCATCTTTTCGAGACTGAGCGACATCGTCAACGCCAACATCAACGCCGCGCTGGACAAGGCCGAAGACCCGGAAAAGCTGGTCCGGCTGATGATTCAGGAGATGGAGGACACGCTGGTCGAAGTGCGCACCCACGCCGCCAAGGCCATCGCCGAACGCAAGGAGCGCGGTCGACACCTCGAACTGCTGGAGACTCAGGCACTGGACTGGGAACAGAAGGCCGAGCTGGCGCTGCGCAAGGACCGCGAGGATCTGGCCCGCAGTGCCCTGCTGCAGAAGGCCGCGGTCAACGAGCAGATCGGCCACGTCCGCCGCGAGCTGGAAATCATCGGGGAGCAACTGGTGAAGCTCAATGACGACATCGGCCAGTTGGAAGCCAAGCTCAAGGACGCCAAGGCCCGCCAGCGCACGCTGCTGATGCGCTACCAGCACGCCCAGACCGGCCTCAAGGTTCGCGGCCAGATCCACTCGAACAAGCTGGCCGACGCCATCGAGCGCTTCGACCGTGCCGAACGGCGCATTGACGGCCTCGAAGCCCAGGCGGAGGCTCTGGACCTCGGACGCGGTCGTGATCTGAAGCGCGAAATCGCCGACCTGGAAGCCGAGGACCGGATTGCCCAGGAGCTGGCTGCGCTGAAGCAGAAGCTGTCGTCCAGCAACTGATTCCAACGACGTCGCCGACCGGGAGAAGTCTGATGTTCGAAGCACCCCTGATCATCTTCATGGTGATCGTCCTGCCGATCTGGCTGGTGCTGCATTACCGGCACAAGGGCAACGCCCGCTACGGCCTGACGCCCGAGGACGAAAAACTGCTGGCCGACCTGTGGGAAAGCGCCCGCCGCATGGAAGAGCGGGTCCGCACCCTCGAACGCATCCTCGATGCCGATACGCCGAACTGGAGGAGTCACTGATGGACAGCAATCCCTTCCTGCGCCGGGCCAACCCGCACCGGCTCTACCGCAGCGACCAGCGCATCGTGGCCGGCGTGGTTGGCGGGATGGCCCAGTACTTCGGCTGGAACATCACGATGATGCGGCTGCTGGCGATCTTCCTGACGCTCGCCACCTTCCCGCTGCTGCTGATCGTCTACCTGATCGCTGCCTTCATGATCCCGAGGCGGCCGGCCGAGCCGCTCTACAAGGATGCCGAGGAAGAGGCTTTCTGGCGGACCACGACCTTCAAGCCGCAGTACAGCTTCGGTGAAATGCGGCATCGGATGCGGGAGCTGGAGTCGCGGCTGCGCAGCATGGAGGCCTACATGACCTCCCCGCGCTACGAGCTGGACCGGGAACTGCACCGCGGCAGCCGCCAGCATTGAACACCGCATTACTGATCGTCGGACTCGCCGCCATGCTCCTGTTGAGCAAGGCGGCGCAGTTCCTTCGACGCAACCCGGACGATGTCTGGGCTGAACTGCCGATGCGCGGACTGACCATTGCCGCCGACATCGTCGCGGTCAACGGCAGCGCCGACGCCAGCAACTGGCAGCTGCACTATCGCTTCGAACTCCGCGGCGTCGTCCGCGAGGGTGAGCAGACCGTCCCGCGTGCCGTCGCCGAGGCGCTGCGCGAACTCGGGCGCGGCACTGTCCGCTACCTGCCCGATCAACCGGACATCCACCGCCTCGTGATGCCGCGCTGAAGCCGCCGGGCATGTCCCGGCCCGGTCGAGGAACCGCTGCACGTCGCCGTGAAATGCACGTTGCATCACCCAGCACGATTCCGTCACCCTGCGCCGTCTTCCGAATCGGTGCGCGACATGTGGTTTCTGCAAGTGCTGGGCGTCCTGGCCCTGATCGTCCTGATTGCCGTCGTGATCGGCCTGTGGTGGCTGCGGCGCTGGTGGAAGCGCACGATGACGCGGGCCACGCAGGCCCAGCGCCACCGCGATCCACTGCTGAGCTGGCCGGCCCGCCTGCAGCTGAGCGGCTGTGAGGTCGACCCCGACGACGACCCGCTGGTGCTGCACTGGGCGCGCTGGGTCGAGGCCGGCTTCAGTCGACTCGGCGACTACCAGAGCAGCGACGGCGAACTGGCCGGCCTGCGGCTCGCCAGTCACCCGTCCGGGATGACGCTGTGCCTCGCCCTCGATCCGCTGCAGAAGCCCTGCGCGACGGTGTATGCGGTGACTGCCGACGGCCGCTTCCTCGCCGTCAGCGAGGCGCCCGCGATGGGGGCGAACACGCCGAAGCTGCAGTGGAAGGTCGCGACGTCCGCGGAGCCAGCAGAACTCTGCGCCGAACTGCAGGCTCTTTGCGCCGAATCGGGCCAGACGCCGCGCCCGCTGGATGCGCGGGTCGCCGTGGCGGCGATCGAGCGTGGCTATGCCGTCTGGATGGATCAGCAGCTGTCGCAGCCACCGACGCCGGACACCGTGCAGGCCCGACTGGCCGCGGCCGGGCTGTCCGTCGAGCCACAGACTCTGCAGGAAGCGCTGTCCACCCACCAACAGCAATGGCGCGAACGGCTGTGCACCGCCGCGCTGGATGTCTGGCGCCAGGGCACGAAGCCCGACGCCGAGACCTGGGAGCGCCTGCAGCACGAAATCGAGGTCGTCCCGGAGGCGATCAGCGACGCGGAGGTGGAGGCGCTGCTCGGCGGTGACGACCTGGCCGATCAGCTGCTGACGCAGACCGCGGCGCAGGGCCTGTCCGGAATCCGGCGGTACGCCGCGGTGGTCGAGCGGCTGGGCCTGGGGCAGCGTCGCCACGAGCTCGCCTGGCTGAATCGCCCGGTGCCGCTGCGACTGTACGTGCGCGACGCCGCGCAGCCGCCCGCCGAGGCGCCGGCCGAGACCCGAACCTACGTCTGGCGCCAAGCCCACGGCGGCGAGTCCGGCTCGGTACTGGCCATCAGCGTGGCCGACGCCCGCACCCAGCTGCGCAGCATGGGCGTGGCCGACGCGGAGATCCTGATCGAGCCGAACGCGCTGTCGGGCGGGAGCGACCGCGGCTTCTGGACGCCGGACGCCGCCACACAGGCCGCGCGCGCCGCCGGGGAGTCGATCACCCGCGCGCTGCTGCGCGCACTGGTCGCCAACATCTGGCTGTGGCTGCCGCCGCTGCTGGTGCTGGCCTGGGCCTTCCGCGGGGCCGATGGCTTCGGCCTGTGGCAAGGCGTCGCCGTCGGCTATGCGCTGCTGTCCATCGGCGCGCTGCTGTGGCTGGTGCTGCCGATGGTGCTCTACAACCAGGTGCTGGCCCACAAGGCCAGTGCGCGCTTTGCCGGCGCCAAGAACCTGATGACCGTGCTGCGCCTGATCCGGCCACTGGGCATCACCGCCGCACAGATCCAGCGCGAACTGGCTTCGATCGAGTTCGCGATGGGTCGCCATGAGGCCGCCCTGCAGCGGCTGCAGACGTTGCGTCCCGCGCTGGACGACGCGGGTTGGTTCGAGACGCTGGCGGCCAGCCTCGGCTCCAGCGGCGACCATGCCGCGCTGATCGATGCGCAACGCCGCGCCATGGAACTGGCGCAGGACCCGACCCTGCTGAAGATCGATCTGGCGATGTCGCTGCTGCGCTACCGGCGTGACGCGGCCGGCGCCGAAGCGCTGCTCGCCGGTGTCGCCCCGGGCAGCCTGTCGGCCACTGGCATCGCCGGCTACCACTACGCTCGCGGTCTGCTGCTGGCCGAGCGCAGCCAGCACGGCCCGGCATTGCGCCAGTACCGCTCGGCGATCGACAGCCTCGCCGCCTTCAAGAGCAACCCGCTGGTGAGCACGCTGACCGCGGAAATGGAAGCCTTCGCCGCCCTGTCGCTCCGCGCCGAAGGCCGTCCCGAAGAAGCCGAAACGCTCTGGGCCAGCGTCTGGCCGCTGCTGTCCCGGCATCCGTCGACGCGGTATCTGGAAGGGCGGTGGGCGTCGCTCACCGCTGCGTAGTCGCTTTGCGTGTCATGGGATGACCGTCCATCCAGCCGGACGGTTGAGAACCTCGAACAACCCCGATCGCCTTCCGGATCGGAACCTTCGGCATCCGAGCCTTGCGGTAGCTCCCCGACGCTCGAAGCGCGTCTTTTTCGAGCGATCCTGTTGATCGCTTCCAGCGGTTTCAATCGGGAGCTTTCGCGGCTTCCTCAGGATTCCTCAGGGGATCGAGGCAGCACGCGCGTCAGCCACTGGTGCAGGCGTCGCAGATCCAGCGGCTTCGTCAGGTACGCGCTCGCGCCGGCGCGCAGGGCGGTGCGCCGCAGGCCGGGCGTGTCGTGGCCGGACATCAGCAGCGCGACGCCGTCGTAGCCGGCGAGGCGCAGGTGCTCGAACAGACGCAGGCCGGTATCGCCGCCCACTTCCAGGTCACTGATGACCAGCCCGGGTTGGGATTCCAGCACCCGCTGCAGGGCGGTGTCGACGTCCTGCACGGATTCGGCCGCGTAACCGGCGTCTCTCAGCACCCAACTGAGCAGTTCGCCGAGCGTGGGGTCATCGTCCAGCACCAATGCGCGGGCATTGCCCAGCGGGGCGGTGGGCCAGCTGTCGGCGAGGGCTTCGGGCGGCTCGCTGGCCGGGGCTTCCTGCTGGGGCAAACGGATCTCGAAGCAGGTGCCGCGCCCTTCCGCCGACTCCAGCGACACTTCGCCACCCATCGACTCGACCAGGTCGCGGACGATCGACAGACCGAGACCACTCCCCTTGCGACCTTGCTGGGCGCCTTCGTTGAGCGGTTCGAACACGCGTTTCTGAAACTCGGGGCGTATGCCGATGCCGGTGTCGCGGACCACCAGCAACAGTGACTTTCCGTCCCACTGAACGAGTGTTTCCACATGTCCGTGCGCGGTGTATCGAATCGCGTTCGACAGCAAGTTCACCAGAATCCGGTTGACCTTGAGCCGTTCCAGTACCGGCGGTGTCGTGGCCAGCTGTTGTAGCTGACAGTCGAATCGCAATCGTTTGGCGGCGGCCAGCGGTTCGATCATCGAGCGGATGTCGGCCACCATATCCGCGAGGTCCAGCGATTCCGGGGCGCGTTCGGCGACTTGCCCGGTCCGCCCCAGTTCCAGCAGGTTGTCCGCGGTGTCCTTCAATACGCGGGCGCCGCGTTGGATGGCCCGCAGCGCACGACCGGTGTCGCTGTCGCTGTTCGATGTGCGTCCCACCAGTTCGGCGTAGCCGATGATCGAGGTCAACGGCGTGCCGATGTCGTGCGCCAATGCCGCCAGCAGCCGTCGCTGAAAGGCCTGGGCTTCCTGCAGTTGCCGCTCGCGGGTTTCCAGTGCGGCGTTCGCCGCCTTGAGCTGTTCGATCAGGCGGGTCTGCTGCAGGTGAGCCAGCGCAACGTCATTGGCGCGCTGCTGGCTTTCCAGCAAGTCGTCATAGCAGGCGCTGGCATCCGTCAGAAAAAACTGACTGCCGGTGCTGTCGAGGTGATAGTGGATCTGGACCGGGCGTCCGGTCGGCAGCATCACCATCGGCCAGCTGGCGCTGTATTCGCTGTCGCGACCGACCAGCAACGCGCTCAGGATTTCATGGAGCGGGTCCAGATCATGGGGGTCGAACCCGAAATCGGTGGGCCGGCCGCTGCAGATCCGCCAGCGGGTGCCGTCGCGTTCCAACAACAAGGCGGGTGGCCGGTGCGGTCGTTGGCCCCTGGTTTCGCTGACATCGTGCGCAGACTTCATCGAGGGCCTAATCCGGTTGGGAGTCCAGCAGCTTGACGCTGATTCGGGCGCCGGGACTGGGCGCCAGCGCGCGGCCTTCGAGATCCAGCTGCAGCTGCTCGACGGCCACACCACGACTCAACAGTGCGTCGCGCACCACCTCCGCGCGGGCACTGCGCAGACGGGTATTGCGCCGTTCGCTGCCGCTGTTGTCACTCCAGCCCTGGATGAGCAAGACCACTGGCAAGCCCAGTCGGTCGGCTGCAGACAAGGCTGCCTGAGCGTGTTGCGCCAGCGTATCCAGCGATTCGGCGGAGGCCAGCAACTCGGTGGTGCCGGACGCGAAGGGCACCACGGTGCGGGCCAGCGCTACTCGGGCCTGGGCCAGTCGATCCGCGTCGCTCAAGACCGGCTGCTGCTGCAGGGCCTCGTCGCGGAGTGCCGCGACCCCGGGCAGCAGCCGGGCGTGGAGCCGGGCGCTGGCGACCCAGTCGGCGTCCGCGGTGCCGCTCAGGATCAGTGCGCCGTCCTTGAAGTCGACCTGCACGGTCGCTGGTGGACTCAGCACGCGGCGGGCGCGGGTCAGGATCAGCTCCGGGGCCAGGGACAGATAGGGCGAGAGCTGCCACTGCACCTGATCGGTGGCCACGCCGGCTTGCGCGAGCAGACTGGCGGCAGCGGCCGCATCCGGGTCACGCAGCGCACGCGCCTGCCAGACGCCATCGTGCTGCAGCGTCAGCAGTTCCCAGCCCGGCGTCGCACGAATTGCCTCGGTGAGGGCGGCCGCGGTGCGGGCCTGCTGCCAGGACTGCAGGCCCCAGCCCAGCAGCAGGATCGACACCACACCGCCCACCAGCAGCAGCGGCCAGCGCGCCGGGGCGGGCGACGGAGCGTAGGCGGCGCTTTCGGTCAGGATCGGCGCAAGCAGGGTCTCGGCCTGGGCGACCCCGGCCTCGGTGCCGGTGGGGTCGCCGGCGTCCTGAAACTCGGCGTGGAAGCGCTCCAGCGCGTTCTGCAGCGACAGCGTCAGGCTCGGCGGCGGCACCCCGCGCACGAAGGAGGCCAGCAGGAAGCGCGGGCCCTCGAGGACGATCAGCTGGTGTTCGCCGACGGTGGCGGCGCTCAGTCCCTGCTGGGCCGGCGCGTTGGCACCGACCGAATCGCGGACGAAATCGCCGATTGCGGTGAGCATCCCGGCGACCGCATCAGCGTCGATCTCGGAAAGCTCAGGGCTGCTGAGTCGATGCACCAGCAGGCCATCCTCGCGGTGGATCAGGAACAGGTGATCGACCTTGAAGCGCACGGTGTACTTGAACACCACGTGCGCGAACGGCGTGCCGGTGCGCCAGGCTTCCAGTCGCCAGCGCAGCCCGCGCGGCGTGAAGCTGTGCTCCAGCGCCAGATTCACGTCATGGATCAGGGCCCTCAGCGTTTCGGCAATGGCCTTGCGGATGCTCGGCCCCATCACCGGGAACAGGGCTTCGACCAGCGCGCCGGGATTGCGCTTCACCGAGTGCAGCAGCGACTGCTCCACGGCGGGCGCCAGGGCGCGGTGCAGAGCCGCTGCCTGCGGCGACTGCTGCGCGGCATCGAGCAGCGCCGGCAGGCGCTCGGCGAGCTGCTCGTCGCGGGCCTCGATGGCAGCGAGCTGTTCCGCCTGCGCCCGCAAGCGTTCCTGCTCCGGGGCGAGCAGCAAGTCGCGCAGCGCTTCAAAGCGGCTCATGCGGCAGGTCCCGGGTAGGACAAGCGGTGGATTCGGCCGGCTCGGCGCGCGTGCCGGGCGGCTTACTCGACCAGATCCGACAGGCGCATCTCGCCTTTCAGGCGCAGCGCGACTTCCTGCAGCAGACCGGCGAGATCGGTGCGGCCCACCTTGTCGTCGCGCAGGTCCTGATCGGTGCGCGCCAGCAGATCGCGCAGCTCGCCCAGCCGCGTCGACAGGTTGCTCGACAGGTCGGCAATCGCGCCGCGCAGCCGCTCCTCGCGGGACTTCAGGTCGGCTTCGAGCGTCTCGGCGGTGGTCTGCAGTTCGCTGCGCAGGCTGCGCTGCGCCGACTGCAGGCGGGTCTCCAGTTCCTCGACCGCCTTGCCGCGCTCGCCGGATTCCTGGCGGAGCTGCCGGCCGAGCCGCTCGACGTGGTCGTCGACCTTGCGTTCGAGCTGCGCGATCCGGGTGTCGAGGTTGTCGCCGAGTCGCTGCAGATCCTGGTCCAGCCGATGGGTCAGGTCCTTGAAGCGACGTTCGTAGTCACGCATCTGGCCGCCGAACAGAATGTCGCGGATCTGATCGACGTTGCGGTCTTGCGGTAGCTCGGACATGGTCTCTTCCGATGGATTCGCGGCGGGTGGGGCGGATTTACGCGCAGACATGCGGTCTTGCTCCGGTTGAGCGAATCGGCGGGCCATCTGGCGCCACGGGCACGGCGTCGGGGGCCGAATCTCGACGGACGATAGTGCACAAGCGGGCCGAAGCCCCGCAATCGTCTGCGTGAGCGCCGCGGGCGTGCGCAGGCGGTGGTTCGCAGCGGAATCGCGTTCGTGCATCGAGGCGCCGTCGCGGGCATCATCGCCGGGCAACCCGGCAGATGGATCGACATGAGCGAACGGACCCGCAAGATTTGCCTGATCGGTGACTTCGGGGTGGGCAAGACCAGTCTGGTCTCCCGGTTCGTCAGTCAGGTCTTTTCCGAGAAATATCTGACCACCGTCGGCGTCAAGATCGACACCAAGCAGCTGCAGACGGCCGCGGGTGATCTGAAGTTGGTGATCTGGGATCTGGCCGGCAAGAATGCGCTCGACGCCGTGCGTCTGAATTACCTGAAGGGCGCCAGCGGTCTGATGATCGTCGCCGATGGCACCCGCGAGAGCACCGTGCGTTCGGCGCTGTCGCTGCTGCAGCAGTCCCGGCAGGTGATCCCGGACGCGCAGTCTCTGCTGCTGGTCAACAAGTTCGATCTGATCGCCGAATGGGAAGTCAGCGCGGCGGCGCTGGCCGAATTGCGCCGCGCGCTGACCGTCTTCCAGTGCAGTGCAAAGACCGGTGAGGGTGTCGAAGCCGCCTTCCAGACCCTGGCGGATCGCATGCCGTGAACCGGGTCATCCGCGCTGGTTGATCCACTGTTGATTCCGCCGGGCCTTTCCGAGATCCCCATGAGCACCTCCGACGCATTGCCGGCCCGACTGTCGCGTTATCTGGATCAGCTGCAGATCAGCCCCACCAAGGCGGCGGCGCTGTGTTTCAACGCCGAATGGGTGCTGCAGCGTCGCTGTGGTGCCTGTGCGCAGTTGCAGCTGGAAGCGCTGGATGACGCCCTGCTCGGGGACTTGTTTCGCGCCATCTGGACCGGCTACTCGCGCACCCGCGGCGAGCAATTGCCGATGATGACGCTGCCCAACGGCGCGGTGGTCGATGTGCACCAGATGGCGCTGGGCGACCAGGTCGCGTTTCTGCTGATCGACCGGCGCAGTGAACTGGCCGAACGCCAGGCGCTGCAACAGGCCGAACAGGAAGCGCACCTGGAGGTACACGCGCAGCGTCGTCGCCAGCGCGAGACCCGCGCCGAACTGTCACGCGTGCAGTCGGCGCTGCAGGCCGCGGAGCGTCGCAACACCGCGCTGCTGACCTGGCTGGAATGGTCGACCCGCCTGCTGGGACCGGAGCAGAGCTGGGCCGCCCCGGTGCTGCGGCGCGCCGCCGGACTCGAGGTCGGCGTGCCCCGATTTCGGAGCTTTGGCGAACTCTGCGAGGAGTTCCGGCTGGAGCTCGCGCGTCAACGCGGCTCGCGTCGCCAGAACGTCCGCCTGCTCTTCGAAGGCCACCCCGCGCAGACCGTCGCCTGCGATCCCGCCAGTCTCCGGCACCTGTTCGCCCTGGCGCTCGCGCAGTCGCTGGAGCGCAACGCCCACGGCGACATCGACATCAGCGTCGCGCTGAATCTGCCGCTGCTGCAGCTGCGGATCGGCGACGAGTTGCCGCTGCTGGCCCGCGAACGGCTCTGCCTGTGGGACGGGCTATCGCCGGAACGCGGCGACGATGGCCGTAGCGAGCGTCTGCTGGCGCTGCTCGGGATGGAGCTGAAGCGCCTGCAGGCGCGCGCGACCTGGCGTTCGGTCGGGAGCCGCGGCGAACTGACGATCAGTCTGGCCTGCATCGATACCGATCCGAACCAGATCACCCAATCGCTCAAGAATGCGGGCCTGCGCGGTCGCACCGTCTGGCTGGCGCTGACCGATCCGAAGGCCGATCCGGTGCTCAACGCGCAACTGGACGCCTCCGGGGCGCAGTGGACCGCGCTGGCCCTGCAGGCCGCACTGGTCGATACCGCGCTGCGCGATGCGCCGGACTGCGTGGTGATCGACAGCCGCCACGCGAAGCTGGCCTTCGAGCTGCGCTCCCGCGGCTATCGCGGTCTGCTGGTGTCGCTGGGGCCGCTGCTGCCGACCGGCGTGGTTGCCGGGGCACTCGACAGCCATTGCGATTCCAGCGAACTCTGCGCCTGGCTGGTCCGGAATCTGCAGCGCACGCCCTGAGGGTCCACGGATTCGGTCGAACGAACTTTGCCTGATATAGGGTCCGAAAAATGACTGTCGGAATACGGTCATCACTGCGAAAGAGAAAAATAATGCCGACGACGCTCGCGCGCTGACAGGCGGCGCATGTCCGTTATCCGACCATCAAATGCGCGCATGTCGACTCGCCATGCCTCGCACCCGCATTCTGACGGATCTTCGACTTCTAGCGTCGGAGCACTGATCACGGTCCATGTGTCTTTCGCACGAATAACCGTCAAGGAGCGTTCAAAACATGGATAATCATCCAAATCTTCATTATCGATGAAACAGAATTCGGAAATCTGACCGAGAGCTTGTTCGGCAAGACGCCGCGCGTCATTCGAATCCTTGACCGACTTGGCGCAGCAGTAGTCCCATGCTCGTGAGTCTGTCGAGAACTCGAAGGCGAATACTAATCCCCCAGGAACAAAAAACACGATCGCGAGACCGACCAGTGAAAGCTGCCGAATCCGGTTGATGAATGCTTTCATCATCAGGCTCCAGAAAGAAACGCCACGAGAACCCCGACCCGGCGAACCGGGTCGGGGTCATTCCCATCACGGCTGTGTGTGCTTCACCAACCAGGCCTCGACGCTGCGGTGCCACTGCACCGAGTTCTGCGGCTTCAGGATCCAGTGGTTCTCATCCGGATACCAGAGGAACTGGCTGTCGACGCCGCGGCGCTGGGCGGCGGTGAAGGCGGCTATGCCCTGCTCGAAGGGCACGCGGAAGTCCAGCATCCCGTGGATCACCAGGATCGGCGCCTTCCAGGCCTTGACGTGGTTCAGCGGGTTGAACTTCTCGTAATTCGCCGGGACGTCATACGGCGTGCCGCCGTTTTCCCACTCGCTGAACCACAGTTCCTCGGTGGAATAACCCATGAAGCGGGTGTCGAACACGCCAGCATGGCTGACCAGGCACTTGAAACCGTCCGGCCACTTGCCGGCGATCCAGTTGACCATGAAGCCGCCATAGCTGCCGCCGAGCGCGCAGGCGCGGCCGGTGTCGGCGTAGGGGTATTTCTCGGCGACCGCGGCGAGACCCTTCTGCAGGTCTTCCAGCGGTTTGCCGCCCCAATCCTGGCTGATCGAATCAGTGAAGGCCTGGCCGTAGCCGGTGGATCCGTGGAAATCGACCATCACGGTCAGGAAGCCCTTGCCGGCATAGGTCTGGGCATTCCAGCGGTAGTGGAACTGATTCATGAAGCTGCCCTGCGGGCCGCCGTGAATCAGATACGCCACCGGATAGCGCTTGGCCGGGTCGAAATCCACCGGCTTGACCACCCACGCATACACCGGGTGACCGTTGTGGCCGGCGAACTGGATCTGCTCGAAGGCACCGAAGCGCACGTCCTTCAGGTAATCCGCGTTGAGGTCGGTGAGCGCGGTCAGGCCGCGGCCGTCGCGGCCGAGCGCGTAGAGCTCATCCGGCGAATCCAGATCGTTGCGCAGGATGTACAGCCGATCGCGCGTGGCGGCGACGCTGCGGATCTGGCCGTCGGCGTACAGCTCACGCGCACCGCCCTTGGCCACGTCGATCGCGAACAGCGGCTTCTGGCCCAGCGAATCGGCCAGCGCGTACAGCGTGCGGCTGTCGG
>Ga0075154_10002104_pt1 | contig 13282 bp, 13 predicted proteins | sample JI71714BDNA_FD_70965 | JGI IMG/M metagenome (GOLD analysis project Ga0075154, IMG submission 70965) | Wastewater effluent complex algal communities from Wisconsin, to seasonally profile nutrient transformation and Carbon sequestration -... | ecosystem: Engineered > WWTP > Effluent > Algae... | reverse complement strand
TAAAGTTAGTTTCTGAAATCCATTTGAAAGAAATGTAGACTCAAGTCTTTGTCTGGGATATTTTTAGGATATTTCTGATGTTCACTTGCCTAAGAAAGTAATAGATGAAATAGTTGTGAAATACCCTTCAGCAGTTCATCATCATGCTCTTGCTCAAGCAGGATGATGGATACGCCAGGAAGGAATACTTGGAGGATAAAAACACAGATGATATCCTGTCAATATCCACTAATTGCACCCATAGGGAAGGTTTGCGCAACCTGGAAATACACATGAAAATGGAATGCAGTCTAGTAGAATAAATGGCTAAACTGGACCTCATACACTATCACAAATACCTACAAACTGAGAATTGCAGGAGTGCCCATACAAGCTCAAGAAAGCATTGTATGGCACACTGTACGCTGAGCCACTCTTCTTGAAGAATCTCACTGCTGAGCTAAAAAAGCTGGTAATTCACTATCAATCCTTAATGTTGATGTGTGTCCAACAAAACCATCAAAGTAAAGCAGTGCACAGTATTGTGGCATGTTGACAATATTATTATATCACATGTGAATTGTAATTTAGTGATGCAAGTTATAGATCTGATGAAGGGAGCATATGAAGGAATATCATGCCTATCTATAAGCAGGGGCATGGTATGTTAGTGAGTCCGTTACCGCACAAATATCTAATCTGCTTACTCTAGCATTAACTCTGGTTTTTATAAAGGTTAAAATTAATCTTCCTCTGTCACATTGTCAAACGAGACTTTTTTGTCATTCTCCATTAGTTCATAAACGAACTGTAGAGCAAGTTGCCAACTGATATGGATGGTAGTGCCAACACGACAGTTAGCAGTCATTTGTTTAATGTCAATCCTGAGAGCACAAAACTGGTTGAGAAACAAAGTATCATTTTAATCAATTTTTGGCAAAGCTGTTAACCATATGCAAGCGTGCATGATCAGATCTCCAGACAGCTGTGGCATTTCTGAGTACAAGGTTCCAGACAGGGATGAAATAGTACTATGCAGGACTGTGCAATACCTACATCATACCAGGGAGTGTCAGATCACACTTGAAGCAGAATGGACAAATTGTAAAATGGTGGGTCGATGCATCCCATGCAGTACACCTGACATGAGAAGCCACACAGGTGGTATGAACACACTGGGGAAGAGTGCAATGAATGGAACATTTAAAAGGAAAAAACTAAAAGAAAAATCTTTACACAAAGTGAGCTAATAACTGTGAATGAGGTGATACCAAAAGCACTATGGACCAAATACTTTATTGAAACTCAGGGATATGAAGTGAGACACACAGTGATTCATCAGGATAACCTTAGCGCAACCTACTAGAGAAAAATGGTCATGGTTCAAGTGTTAAATGGCCATGCGATATAAATGTCCAATACTTCTTAGTCACTGATTGCATAAAGAAAAGAGATGCATCAAAGGACATGACTGATTGCATAGAGAAAGCTGATGCATCAAAGGAGATTCATGAAGTTGCATCAATTACATATTGCCCAATCGGTGACATATTGGCAGATGTATTCAAAAAGCCATTGCAAGGCACACTATTTGAGTCCTTTAGCAATTCTGTGTTCATCATCAATGATGCTGTTCTGATGCATATAGATGACAAAGAGGACAGGATTGTGCTGGGAATTACTCATATGGGAGTCAGTAGAACAGTAGCAGTGCTCCCCGCAAGAATCACATCACCCAGACCCTGCGCTGTACATATAAAAACTGGTCATGTCCCGCACTAGATGAAGTGAACAATTTATGTGTTCCAGGTAAGGTTATCAGCTGATTAGGGCCTATGGATGATATTAACTGGTCAAAATACCAAATTGTGAAGACTATCAAACATACTCAAAAAACAAATAATAGGGAAAACTCAATAATACATATGAACATGTACTGTGGTACGTACAGGTTTAGCCCTAAGATTGTATGTACATGGAAAGGTTATATATAAAAACTGCATAGGAAAGGAGCTAACAAGGAGTAATTAGAATAACAGATTCATTTCAATGTAAACGGCCCCATTGCTGCTCATTGCCACAAACAGATCTGCCTTAGGTCCTAGATGGTCAGTCTTCATAACGGATGATTATCATGTGGAGAATCTTTCCCACAGAGGGATATTTGTCAGATTACCAGTCTCTAACTTCCTACCTTAGTTGGCTTTAGGGTGTAGCAAGCGGTTTTCAATTTACAAAAAGAGAGAGATCCTAGGACTCTAGGGAGGTTTGTTTTTAGGGATTGACATCAATTGACAACAAATGAATTCACAGGTCCAGAGATCAGATTGATCAGTGGTCCAGATACCTGACAAAGAAAAAAAAAGTGGTCTGGCAGAGGTCCAGGGATCAGTCATGACAGCAACTTGTAGAGCAGTTTTGATCCATGTGGTAGAGAATATCCTTCAGGTAATTCCAGACGACCCCCTGTACCAGTTTACCATTGGAAGTGGGTTCGACTTCACATCAGATTTATTGTCTTTGTCGGATGTGGACATTGCATCCTTGACATATACAGATATGACCACAGGGAGCGAAAAGCCACTGAAAGTATTCAATAAGAACAGGATTAAAATCCTCAAAGTATGATTGCTCATCACGCAATTGAAAGAGTTGAATGGATGGACAAATTAGTTACTTCACTGGACAACTACAATATTTTCTGGGCTTTGCTCTATGATCCAGACAACCCAAACCCATGACCGCTTTCTGGTTCAAATACACCCATTGGGAGCCTGAAATTCCACTACCAGGATATCAAAGAAAAGTTGAACCATCTCCTCAATAGTTCAGGTGCATCTCTGTCTACTTGGTTGTTGTGTATGGAATGTGTATGCTTGATTTTTAACTGCACTGCATTCAGCTCATTGGACTGGAGGACCCATAACAATTTGAAGGACAGACTCCAGACATAAGCATGATTCTGCGCTTTAAGTTTTGGGATCCCCTACTATAAAAGAATGATGAATCAAGGGGAGGGAGAACTTTCCCTTTAGAATCCAATGAGGTTACAGGAAGCTTTGTTGGTTTCTCAGAGTCAGTGGGACATAAGATGACCTACAAAATTCAGCAACTGGGAAGATCATATTCTGATCACGCATCAAGCACACAGAACTGATTCCTAATAGGATGGTCTTTGACTATGCTGTAGTTGAACCCAATGATTATGCTGCCGGTGCTAATGGTGACGATACCAATGGAAATGGATACCAAGCACCAAACATAGATACAATTCCTGAAATTGTACTGTGGGCGCCCCTGCGAGCCATATGCAGATGATTTAATTGAGAAAACTTATCTCATTGAGCCAGACAATGATGGAAACTGGAAAACGATGCAGTTAATAGAGCTCCTTGACCATGAGGATCCTACTCTAGCCCGTTTCAAGGCAGTCAGTACTGATAAGACCATTGAATACAATACCATCTTAGATAGAGTTGAAAAAGTAGATGGGAAAGATTCCATGTAGAACTCGACACATGTGAGATAATCTGTATTAATGATGTGAAGAAGTATCAATCTCTGGTTGGGTCACTACAATGGGCAGTATCCTTAGGGCATTGGGATGTGGCAACCACAGTGATGACAATGTCAAAATTCAGAACAGAACCCAATCAAGGACACTTGGACCATGTCAAGCGGATTGTTGCATACATATCCAAGAAGATACATGCTACCATTCATTTCCATATCAAGCCCCCAGATTACTTGGGAATTTCCATGCCTGAATATGGCTGGGAGAAATCTGTACATGGTATAGTTAAGGAATAGATACCAAATGATTGTCCTGAAGAATTGGGTAAAGAAGTAGTGCTCAAGTCTTTCATGGATGCGAATCTCTACCATGATCTCACCACTGGTAGAGCAGTAACAGGTATACTTCACTTGGTAAATCAGACCCCAATAGAATGGTATACAAGATGGCAACCAACAGTAGAAACTGACCTATGGATCTTAAATTATGGCAGCAAGGACAGAAAAGTGAAAATCATGGATTAAAGACTCACAATGCGCTATCTTGGTGTACCTATTATTGGGGTCGCCTACTTATTTGGAGACAATAAAGCTGTGGTAGATAGTTCTTTTGTTCCTTATTAAAGATTACATAAATGTCATCAAATTCTATCTACCATCCTGTCCGAGAAGCTATGTAAATGGCTCCATCTCTGCTCATTGCCTTGGACCGACCTACTTTAGGTCCTAGATTTTAAGTATTCATAGCAGCTGATAATCACGTGGAGAATCTATCCCATAGAGGGATATTCGTCAATACTGCAAGGATGTTGCATCTCAAGTAGAACAAATCAACACAGTAATGAACATACATCATTCAAGCCTTAGATAACTGTTGGAAAATGAAAAAGTGAGTACTAAGAACTTGAAGACAACACTAAAAACATTAGTGCAGGGAGCGCGCGCGGAAACAAGACAAAATAATGGAAAATAAGACCAAATGAAAAAACTCAGAAACATGAATGATCGAAAAATGACCGAAATCGAAAAATGAGACTTGAAATGATTTATGTAACAAGGGAAAACTAGCATATACTTCTTTAATTTATTTGACTATGTTACAACCATGCATTTTCTAACTTTATAAATAACATAAATTAATGAATTACTTCCACCATGGTGCAACCCTGAGAGACCAGGGTGAACAGTGAAGAAGGTGAAGAAAAGAAGTTTTCTCCAAAATTCAACAAAAAGAAGAAGAACAGCAAAAGCTATGCAACAAAGCATTTCAAGCGAGATGTACCAGAGCTACTCAGGGGAATGGAATTTTCTATGGACAGGAATGGGCCAGATTTGTAACTAAGGACATGGAGAAGTCTCAGCTGTACACATCAACAACAAGCAAGAATGGGGCACACTTATGGAAAAGTCTAAAGCAGGACAAGTTAGCTATTGAGTAACATCATGCCATACTGTTTATACTTGGTGCCGACAATTAATATGGAAATAAATTGAGGACATGAAAAATGATGTTGTGTGAAAGAATGATCCATTCCCAAAGTCCATTGCAGAAGCATGTCACATACTATCCGAGTGGAAAAACAACTATGGGCGCAAGTAAAACAACAACAAAAATGAGTCAAGTGATGGTATTGCCTTTGCATCTGTGACAAATGAAAAGGAAACAAAGATCTGACAAGAAACAAGATATAGTTAGTTTCAGATGTAAAAAGACAGGACAATACTCCAATGATTGCGAGGAAGAACTGCCCAAGACAACAAAAGAAAAGAAAGGCACTAGTCTGTTTATCAACAAGGAAGACAGCTCTGAAAAGGAACTAGCATCAGACCATCAATTTGAACCAGAAGAAGATGCAAGCATGACAGCAGAAGATCAGCACCCAGACAAACAAAATACGAATGATACTGCCCCAGACAATGACAAAGAAGCAGAAGATGAGTCCTATCAATACAGCGCTATGTTTAGTGAAGATGATTATGATGGTTTGCATTCATACAAGATGTGACCTGTAACATGAATGACAAGGCAAGGACAACAGAAAGCTGAATCCTTCTGGATAGTCAGTCAACTGTAGACATATTTATGAACAAGCTGAAGAATATTATGCAAAAAAGACTCTTTTGCTACATTGTAATGCAGTATGTGAACAAGGTTGGAGACTTCCCAGGTTACGGCACAAAATGGTTCTATGAAGATGGTTTTGCTAACATACTATCATTCAACAATGTGAAGAAGAAATATTGTATGACCTATGACAGTTCTGCCTGTGATTGTTTTGAAGTGCACAAAGTGGACTTTACCAAGTGTTTATTTATGCCAAAAAAGGGTCTATTCTACTTGAGTGTGAACATGATGTAGTCATTTTACCAACAGTAGATGATAAAACTAATAAATACACTGTTAGAGAGTACTCGAATGCTAAAAAGCGCGTGAACTTCAAAACAGCATATTTAGGCCTTCTACTTAAGAGCTAATTAATTTCATAGACAAGAACCTGATTCCAAGCTGCCCTGTGACAAGACAAGAAATCCTTAGGGCAGAAGACATTTTTGGGCCAAACATCAGATCGCTGAAAGGAAAAACAACACATACCACACAGAAACACCTGGAAATCCAACTACAATATATACCACAAGAAATAATGGAAGAAACACAGGAAAATTACACTGGCAATTGACACAATTTTTATCAACAAGATCCCATTGATAATGACCATGTCATGCAATATACATTTTAGTACTTCAGAGCTTGTCAAAAACATGAAAATAAAAATTAATGACATCAATTGAGCAGGTATTACAAGCATATCATAGCCAAGTGTTTAAGGTTCAAGCAGTATTGGCAGACTGGCAAATTTAAGCACATACAACAATCAATTGAAGAGAAGGGCATAATACTGAACATATGTGCCACCAACAAACACATAACAGAAATCGAAAGGTACATAAGAACAATAAAATAGGGTAAGAAGTATTGCCGCCTCATTGCCATTTGAGAGATACCCACCACAATTAATTGTCGAGATGGTATACAACTGCCTATTTTGGCTGAACAGCTTCCCACACAAAGATGGTGTACATGCAACAATAAGCCCAAGAGCAATAATGCCAGGGCAAAAGATAACATATGACATTGGACACCAAAGACGTTCCTCAGGCAACTCCAGGAGTGGAAGAACAAGAAAATGCAGATGAACAACAAACATGGCAAGCCTATGCTGTTCATACAACTAAAAATGCCTATATGGAACTTTACAAGCAGCTCTACTATTCTGGAAGCTGCTATCAGACACACGACAGGAGTGTGTATTTACACTGAACCCACATGACAATTGTGAAGCAAACAAAGAAATAGAAGAGAAGCAATTTACAAAAATATGGCACGTCGATGAATTAAGAAATATCACATCTATGCAAGGAAGTTGTGGAAAACATACTAAAGAATCTAAATGACAAATTCAAGAAATTCCACTTAAATCATCTCGCGGAAAAGTCCTGGAATATCTAGGCATAAAAACTGACTACCAACAACAACGAAAAGTTAAATTTATTATGCACAATTACATCAACAAACTACTAGAAGAGTTGCCTACAGACATGCAAGGAATAGAAACAAACCCACATCCAGCTACCTATTTAATACAGATCCAGGATGCAATAAATTGAGTGAAGAATGAGGGCAGTTATTCCACCATCTGGAGGCAAAAACTACTGTATTTGAGCAAGCATAGAAGACAGGACATAAAAAGGGCAGTAGCAATCCTATGCACCACAGTGAAAGATCCTGACAATTACAATTACAAGAAACTGACAAAGGTCATGCATACCTAAGAAATACAAAAAATCTAACTTTAATGATCGAACCAAGTGATGAACCAAAGTGGTGGGTAGACAACTTTTACACCGTACACCCAGACATGAAAAGTCTATGGGGATATATATGACGCTAGGGGAAGGAGCCACATACACAGCTTCATGTAAGCAATAATGAAACACAAAAAGTTTCACAGAAGCCAAACTAGTTGCTGTAGATGATGTGATGGGGCAGGTACTTTGGACTAGAAATTTTCTGGCAGTGCAAGGGGAACATGTACCGACAACCACAATATAGCAAGACAACAAAAGCACTATAGTGTTAGTAGAAAACGGCAGAACATTAAGTTCGAAAATAACATGACACATTAACATATGATTTTTTTTGTAGCAGACAAAATAAAAAAGGGTGAGGAAAAGGTTGCCTACTGCCCCACCACAATAATGCTACAAGACTTCTTCACAAAACCCCTGGAAGGTAGCACATTCAGATCGATGTGAAGCACCATATTTAATCTGCCTGACACCAATAAGAATGACTCCAAGCACAGGAGTGTGTAGGAAAATGAAAACATAGGTACGAAGAACACGAAGATAACATTAAAAATATCAGTCCAGGGAGCGATCGGAAACAAGATGGAAAACAAGACCAAATGAAAAAAAAAGAAAAACGACCGAAACTGAAACAGGAGACTTGAAACTATTTTACGTAACAAGGGAAAACTAGCTAATAATTCTTTGATTTATTAGACGACATTACAACCATGCGTTTTCTAACTGTAGAATCAACAATAACTGTTTATGATATCAATACAATTGTGCTTTGCCTGTACTCTAAAGCGTTGCTACTAGTATCTGAAAACTCTAATCATAATGACAGTTGACTTTCACAAAGATGTATACAAGCCACCTACCGAACAATCTTGAACTGTTTGACGATGTCATCAAACAAAGAAGCCAATTTTATTTCACAAGCAAGTACATCTTAAGAATATTGTTACCAAATTAAGCATATAACAGCGTTCATCATACTGGATTAACTAATCATGCCTTTGCTCAGAAATAATATGATTTCATTCTTGTCAGAATGATAAGCTTCGGAATTGTTGTATCTGCGTTTTATCTGATTTATAGTGCTTTAGAAAGTCAATTTTAAGAAAAGTAAAATATTTCTTCAAGTTAATGCGCTGGTTTTTCACACGGTCGCATAGCTGTGCAGTTAAAATTTTCCCTTCGCAAGGTCCAGTAGTAGTCTATTGGCTTAGGTTAGTTCAGTCGTGTACTAGAGACTCATTTGAACGCAGATAACGAAAAGAATAAAGATTTCTATGTCCTGTTTGTGCAATTTTTCGTTTTTCATGAATTTTGCGACCGAAGCTTAGCTGGAGTATCTGATTTACATGAAAATTATTTCACTACATCGTCTCACAAAAACTATAAATATATTGATCGTACAGTCTTGAGAATTAGAAATATTGAACTGTATTGTGAGTTTGGCGTCAGTCGTACGGCTCTATAGATAAAACTAGATGTACTGTACATCATTAAAATCAGAAACATGACAGTTTTTTCGACATTTGGATTTTTTACAATTCCAGTATACGGTAGACTGTAGAGCTTAGGTGTTGTCTGAAAAGGCCAGGTAGGTACATCTGAGCTAAAGTGTGAATGAGCTGTGTATAACATGAAAATGCCCTCCTCACTTTATGTAAAAATTCCTGTTTAACTAACTAGGAAGTCTGTAATAGATGTGTGTAAGCGCCGACAAATCATCCTGACAATCCCTCCTCATGTGCCTAACAAAGCTTCATATCAAGCGCAGCGGATCGAAACTTTTCAAATAGGATCTTCCCAAGTCATGTTTCAACCAGATATTATCCGAGCAGGGACTGTAGAATCTGTACATGGTGGCGATTCTGCGCTAATATTTCTAAACAGACCATTGGCTTATCAAGCCTCAATAACACTCAATTTATATTCAGCAATACCACCTGCGAATAACTTTGGCTTGACTCACTTTGTGACATACCTTTTTCATACCTTTTTTATGATTTATAAATAATTTTTTTATTGCATATCCAGTGTGTGTGATGTATCCGGACAAAAATTATATTTATGTGACATATCCGGCTTGCTCTAAGATATCTATATTTCAATTTAAATTATTTCCGCTTTCTTAATTTGTCTCTTCCACTTCTGCATTGGTTGATACTCTTCATTTCCTTAAGAAATAAGATTTCTTCATATGAAAAATATTTGCAGCCACACTGAACACTCGTTCAGATGGTGCTGACGTTGCTGGGATGTTCAGAATTCGTTTTGCCAACATCCAAATAAAAGGATACTGACAGCGATTTAACTTGCACCATTTAAGTGAGCGGTTATAGGTTCCTCTGTCATCTTTCAATTGCTGCCCTGTTTCTCTCTTGTATCTCTCTAGCTGTTCTTTAAGAACAAAGCTGCTAAATTCTTTTGGAAAATGATTCGGTGCACTAAAGATACAGAGGAGAGCTGTGTTGCATGTGAAAAAGTAGCGGTGCATGAAAGGGAAGAAAAGCGGACAAAACTTTCCTTGGAAAGATTTTTCAGAGATTTGTCAAGTGATGACGAACATTCAGCATCGCCAAGAATGAGACTGCTACGGGAGCTCCGAAGCATCAATTGTAATGTATTTGGTTGAAGAATAAGTTCATGAGTGCTTTGATTGCGACAGTGGGGGAGGTGCTATCCTCCTTTGATCTGGACTCTGTCTAGCTGCAGTCATCAGCGCAAGCTCAAAATTGTATTTGTATGAGAAATATGAGGTAGCATAGTGAGTCATTAATCTACACAAGACACATCTCACTGCGTCGATTTTGCTCGGGCACCTTTCACACATGCAGCTGTAGTATCTCATCATTTACTGGAGTTTCACCACACTTACAAAAGGCGCGAGAAACTTAGTTTTTGGAAGACTCTCTGAATCTTCGAGGGCCAACAAGATATTGTAGATGCATGTGGTTCCTGAAACTCTTCAACCAACACAACTCTTTAACCACTTGAACCATCACGATTAATTGAACGCAATGTAGTTATCATAGTCATCCCTGGTGCATTTATGCAGGCTGACATAGTTGGTAACATACACATGAAAATGGAATGCAAGCTAGTAGAATTAGGGCTGAACTGCAATTGAAACAGTTTCTCAAATACCTTCAAACTGAGAATATCAGGAGTGCCCATACAAGCTGAAGAAAGTACTGTATGGCACACTGCACGCTGAGCTACTCTTCTTGAAGAACTTCACTGCCAAATTAAAAAGCTGGTAATCTAGAATCAATCCCTAAGGCTGGTGTGTGTCAAACAAAACCATCAAATTAAAAAGTGCACAGTATTGTGGCATGTTGACAACATTTTAATATCTCATGTGAATTGTAATGTAGTGATGCAAGTTATAGATCTGATGAAGGGAACATATCGAAAAGAAGCATTCCTATTTATAGTCATGGGAATGGAACACCAATACCTAGGTATGTTTATTGACTACGGCCTCAAAGAATAGGTTGTTATCACAATGTATGAGTTCTCAAATGACCTGTTCAGCAAGTTTCCAACTGATATGGATTGTAATGCATAAACTCCAGTTAGCAGTCATTTGTTTAATTTCAACCCTGAGAGCACAAAGCTGGTTGAGAAAAAAATCTTCTTTCATCACTTTATGGCAAAACTGCTAAGCTCATGCAAACACAAACACCTCAGTCTACATAGAAACTCCCTCTGATGTTGAAATGGATAATTGTGTGAACACCAATGATGTAATACAAGGGAGAAAGCGAGGTTATGTAGTTCAAGATCCTCCAACAACAACAAGAACAACCATCATCATAAGAAAAAGTAATCTCCCTCAAGACCAAGAGGCCAAGCATTTTCACACAACAAAATCCAAAACCACACCAACAATCCAAGCTGACGGCGCTACTGATCTTGCACCTCCATTGGGGACAAAATCAGATGTGGTCTGTTCATCTATCCTTGCGGCAAACAACTTAGGGTCATATTCAGATCAGAGCAAATTTCCTATACAGTCAAGCATAGGAAATCTTTATATATTTATTTTATATCACTACAACAAATACTCTATACATGACCTTTCTCTGCCAAAAAGACATGCAGCTACAAGCTGCGAACCATTTGGGTAAATATCCACATCATTTTAGCTTCAAGAGGCCACGCGATTGTTTACCCCTCATCTGGCAGGGCCAAGAGAATTGACTCTCTTTTCGCTGGCCCAAACTCTGAAATATGGAAAAGTCTCTGGCAAATGAGATTGGGTTTGGCTCTGTTAGGCTCTCAAATTCCGCAACCAGGCTGAAAAAATATTTGGTAATCAATTTGTGTTCTTTATCAAGCCATCAAAAGTGCCACCTGGCCGAAAGGTCACTGACAGAATTTTTGTGTGTACGATGTGCCCCAAAGTCTACAGCATGCGGCGACCGTCACGACTCCTACCAAGATGTGCTCACCAGCTTTCAGTAAGCACAATGCAAAAGTTCACTTCAACAGAATCATTTCTGATGCTTATAAAGGTGCATGTAGATTTCTTCTCATTTTCAAATATATGCCACCAATACATCCATGTGCACAATCGATACATCCCACTTGAAGTTTCGAAGGAATAAAACCTCATGCCTGCTTTTTGACTCTCAGGGGTAGGCTTATTTAGAGGTATGCAAGGGAATGTATGATTTAAAAGTATCGTCATTTGCTCATGATCAACTTCGAGAGCATTTGTCTAAGTGTGGCTGCTTCCTCTTAAAACACACACTTGGAATGTGGCGCCACCTATCCCCCTACCTTTAGCCTGACGGTGGATGATTGTGGTATAATTTTTTTGACAAAACCAATGTGGACCACCTGTTTGCTGCCCTGTGGGACAAACATATCATAACAGTCTATAGTAGTGGCACTTCTTACCTTGGCCGAACTATTGACTCGCAATGTGAAAACGGCTATGTAGACATCTCAATGCCTAATTATGTATCCAAGTTACCGAGTTACTTGCGACATTTCAGCACAAGCCTGCTCTCCATCCACAACATCCCCCCATGCATGGGCTCTCTCTTTATGCCAAAAAAAGTTTGCTCCTGTAAAAACTCAAAACTCGGTGAAAAAAATCCACCAAACTTGTGCAAGCCTCTGAGACATTTCTCTACTATGCACATGCAGCGTACCCTATTATTCTCCCTGCCCTGAATGAAATAGTGCATATGCAGGCAAAACCAACCAAGAAAACTCCCAAAGCCTGCAAAAACTCATGGATTACTACACACTCACCTTAAGCGACAATTCGATTCTATGCCATTGACATGGTCCTCTCATTTGTTTCTGATGGGACTTGTTTTGTTTGCCCAGAAGCCTGAAGCGACCTTGCCACTGTGTTTACACTCTGAAACCACACATCCATACCCCAATATCAAACCTAATGGCGTCGTTCATGTTATGTAAAAACACTATGTGGGTGGATTCCAGAGCTCAGTTTCTGAGATTGAAACTGGTTGACTCTTCCTTGGTAAACAAGAGGCAGCTCCAATGTTGGAAACACTGACAGAGTTTGGCCATCCTCAAACCATCCACTGCTCTCCCGTTGAAACAAACAACTTCACCACACATTAAATCCTCACAGCTCAAGTTTGCATGAAATGCTCCAAAGCTTGTGATATGCCAGTTCAATTTATTCTGGGGACCTGGGCCTGCAAAGCCGTGGTGACTACTTCACAAAGTATCAATTGGTGTGCTCGGTTTACCTTAAGCCCCAGGCGAAACTTGCGCAGTCATGGTTCACACGTGCCTCTGCCTGTATTCACCAGTCTACGTACGATGTCAGAGGTGAGTTGTGAGAATTGTACTCACACGGCAATTGCGGCAAAGAAGAAAGGTTGTTACACACAGAGAGACAGTGGGGGAGTTTGGACCACACCTGAAATGAGTGGACAGGGTT
>Ga0075154_10002103_pt1 | contig 13283 bp, 6 predicted proteins | sample JI71714BDNA_FD_70965 | JGI IMG/M metagenome (GOLD analysis project Ga0075154, IMG submission 70965) | Wastewater effluent complex algal communities from Wisconsin, to seasonally profile nutrient transformation and Carbon sequestration -... | ecosystem: Engineered > WWTP > Effluent > Algae... | reverse complement strand
AATCCACGGCATTGACGCGGCTTTTGTGCAGGAATGCACAAAAATGGGTTTTCCTAACCTCGACTTTGATGAGGTGCTGAGTATGAAAATTCACGATGTTTCGCCGGAATACCTGGCCGATTTGAAAAAAGCCGGCGTCGAAAACCTTTCCTCCGAAGACGTTATGTCCTTTAAAATTCACGGTATTGACGCCGATTATTTGCTGGACCTCAAAAAAAGTGGTTTTAATATCAACGACCACGACGCGGTTTTGTCGAAAAAAATTCACAATCTTACGCCCGAATACGCCGCCTCGCTCAAAAACGCCGGTTTTAACCTCGACGAAAGCGAAATGATGGCCTGGAAAATTCACGACGTAACACCGGAGTACGCCAACGGACTTAAAGCCGCTGGTTTTAACCTCGACGTGCAGGACATATTGACCTGGAAAATTCACGACGTTACCCCCGAATACGCCAACGCCCTGAAAGCCGCCGGGTTTAACCTCGACGTGCAGGAAGTGTTGACTTGGAAAATTCACGAGATTACCACGGAAACGATTAAAGAATACCAGAAAATGGGCTTTAACAACCTTTCCGGCGACGATATTTTATCGTTCCGAATCCACGGTGTTTCGTCAGAATTTATCAATGGTTTCAAAAAAATTGGGTTTAATAAACTCACGCCCGACGACGTTATTGCGCTCCGTATTCACGATGTAACGCCCGAATTTATCGAAAAAGCGCGTAAAAACGGCTTCGACAACATGACTATTGACGAATATGTGCAGTTGAAAATTCAGTTCGGCAACAAGATTCGACAATAGATTTTAACAACACCATTTATGACATTTTTAGCATTGGGTTTATCCTCACATTTTGCCACCGCCGCTACCCAAAATGGGTACGAATCACCTTATCCGATTCAGGTAGAAGCCATTCCGGCCATATTAGCGGGGAAAGATGTGTTGGGTATTGCCCAAACTGGCTCCGGCAAAACAGCGAGTTTTGTATTGCCCATTTTGCAACAAATGCAGCAAAAAAAGCCTGCTCCCAATCGGCACATCAGTGTATTGGTGTTGGCACCCACCCGCGAATTGGCAGTACAAACCGGCGAAGTTTTTAAAATATTCAGCCAAAACCTTCCGCGCCCGGTTAAAACACTGACGGCCTTCGGGGGAGTGTCCATCAACCCGCAAATGATAAAAATGCAGGGTACGGAAGTGTTGGTGGCTACGCCCGGTCGTTTACTCGACCTCGTGGATCACAAGGCGATGAGCCTGGCGGCTTTGGATGTTTTGGTGCTGGATGAAGCCGATAAAATGCTAAACATGGGTTTTCGGGATGAAATGAACCGGATTTTCGCGCTGTTGCCGGCCCGTCGGCAAAACCTGCTTTTTTCGGCTACGTTGGGCAAAGACATAGACTCCATCACGGAAATGTTGCTGCACAATCCGGTAAAAATAGAGATAACACCGCCCGAAGAAAACCTGGACCTCATTGCCCAAACGGCATACAGTGTGTCCGATGAACGCAAAGGGCCGTTGTTGCGCTATTTGATCCAGGATCGCCAACTAAAACAGGTACTGGTATTTACGTCATCCATCCATAAAGCCGACAGCGTGGTGCACAAACTCAAAGGCAATGGTTTTAAAGCATTGGCCCTGCACGGTGAAAAATCGCAGGGTGCCCGCACCGATGCTTTGCGGTACTTCAAATCGGGGGAAATTGACATTTTGGTGGCCACCGACCTGGCCTCGCGCGGCCTCGATATTCCGGCGCTGCCCGTGGTTATTAATTACGAATTACCCCGGTCGCCCAAAGATTTTATCCACCGCGTAGGTCGCACGGGCCGCGCGGGCGAAAGCGGAGAAGCAATTTCTTTTGTTACTCCCGACGATGAGCACCATTTCAAAGTGATCCAGAAAAAGATGGGTAAACGGGTGGAACTCACCGATACCTCCGACTGGAATTTGCTCCATGCTTTTCCCGCGAAAACGGCGGCCAAGCCGCCCGTATTTGTCAGAGATCCAACGATTTCGTAATTATTTGACCAAAAACCGCGTATTGATTACCCATCAGATTGGAAAAAGTTAAAAATACCTGTGCCTGCAACCTTTGCTCCGGGGTCTATGTCCAATGTGTACCAACGTTGAACGATAAACCCTAAACAACCCGTTTTTTAGCCCTCCATTCAGGCAATATTTTAGCATAAATGGACCTGTTCCGACATTAACAGCACCTGTAAAAACGCCCAATCCTGTTTTTACAGGTGCTACTATTCAATTAAAATTAAGCTATGTACATGCGTATTCCTTTTTTGCTGCTGCACCTGTTGGCAGCCCATTTGCTTTTTGCCCAAACAACAACTGTACAACCTAAAAAAAGGTACGACACCCACATTATCAACAAAAACAGCGTCAAATTAGACGGTATAATGGACGAAGCCATTTGGGAAACGGTGGAATGGGGCGGCGATTTCACCGAAGTGGATCCCGACCAAGGCACGTCGCCCACTTTGTCCACCCAATTCAAAATTGTGCACGACGATAAATACCTCTACATCGGTTACCGTTGCCACGACAGCGCCCCCGATAGCATCATCCGGCGCATGGGCCGCCGCGATGAATTTCCGGGCGACTGGATGGAGGTGAACATTGATTCGTACCACGATCTCCGAACGGCTTTTTCGTTTACCCTTTCGGCCAGCGGCGTGCGCGGCGACGAATACATTTCTAACAATGGCAACAACTGGGACGCTTCCTGGAACCCCATTTGGGACGGAAATACCCACCTCGATGAAAAGGGCTGGACGGCAGAACTTAAAATACCGTTTAGTCAGTTGCGTTACGGCAAACAAGAGCATCCGGTGTGGGGTATTCAGTTTACCCGCCGCCTGTTTCGCAAAGAAGAGCGCTCCATTTGGCAATACATTCCGCGCAACGCCGGGGCGTGGGTGAGCGAATTTGGCGAATTACACGGCCTGAGCGACTTACCCGATAACAAACAAATTGAATTGGCACCTTACGTCGTCGCATCGGCGGACAGGTTTACCAAAGAGGCTGGAAACCCCTTTGCCGATGGCACCCATAACAAAATAAACGTGGGCCTCGACGGTAAGTTTGCCGTTACCCGTGACCTGATTCTCGACTTTACCATCAACCCCGATTTTGGGCAGGTAGAGGCCGATCCGGGGGCGGTGCGCCTCGACGGGTACCAGGTGTTTTTTCAGGAACGCCGACCATTTTTTGTGGAAAGTCGCAATTTGTTTGATTACCAAATCACCGGTTCCGAAGCGGGCGGCGATTACGATGGCGACCTGTTGTTTTATTCGCGCCGCATTGGCTCGGCCCCCCACGGATACCCGGCCCTGGGCGCGGGCGAATACGCGCAAGTACCCCAACAAACCTCCATTTTGGGAGCGACCAAGTTCAGCGGCAAAACCTCCAAGGGGCTTTCCATCGGTATTTTGGAATGCGTTACCCAACGCGAAATGGCCCAGATTGACGCGGGTGGCGAACGGCGCAAAGAACTGGTAGAACCGCTCACCAACTTTTTTCTGGGTCGGGTAATGAAAGATTACCACCGGGGAAATACCATTATCGGGGGCGTTTTTAGCGCCGTTAACCGCGAAAAAGGGATTCCGAGCCTGCACCGAAACGCGTGGTCGGGTGGCCTGGACTTTCAGCGATACTGGAAAAACCGCTGGTATTACGTGCGCGGCAACCTCATTGCCAGTCGGGTCGAAGGCACCCCGGAGGCCATTTTACAAACCCAAACGGCATTTGGGCATTTATTTCAACGCGAAAATGCTCCGCACATCAGCGTTGACCCCAACCGCACTTCGCTCACGGGGACGGGCGGTACTTTCCGGTTTGGTAAAATTGGCGGCAACCTCGACAGCCTCGGCGGATTGTTTAAATTTGAAACGGGGGCTACCTGGCGCTCGCCCGAACTGGAACTCAACGACGCCGGATTTATGCAAACCGCCGACGAAATCAACCATTTTACGTGGGTAGGGTACCAAATTCCCAATCCGTTTTCAGTTTTTCGCAACGCCCGCATCAATTACAACCACTGGGCGCGGTGGGATTTTAGCGGAAAATTCCTGTATTCGGCCTTTAATACCAATATGCACGGCTGGTTCAAAAACTACGTGCGCACGGGTATGGGCGTCACCTGGAATCCCTACGATGTGTCCAATAATGCCCTGCGCGGCAGCGCTCCGCTGCGCCGTCCGCCCGGCATCGGGATGTTTAATTACGTGGTTTCCGACGAACGTAAAAAGATCAATACGGGCGTGGAAATGTACAATGCCTGGGGTTTTGGCAACACGACGCGCACCTTCAACATTGGGGGATGGGTAACTTACCAACCCGTGAACACCGTGCGCATTTCGCTCAATCCTTCGTACGGTTACGGGTACCGCAAACAAGATCAATTTGTGGATCAGGTGGACTACAACGGCACGGTGCGCACCATCGTGAGCCAGGTAAAACAACGTGATTTTTCTTTAACGGCCCGGATTACCTGCAATATCACCCCCGAATTGACGATTCAATACTACGGACAACCGTTTATTTTCCGGGCCTTGTACGATCATTACGGCATTGTGAAAGACCCGATGAATGCCCAATACGACCAACGTTTTGAAACGTTTAACAACGACCGTATCCAACAACAGGACGACCGTTTTTTGGTGGATGAAAACGGGGATGGCTCCACGGATTACACCTTTGGCCAACCGGATTTTAATTTTATCCAGTTTCGGTCCAATTTGGTGGTTCGTTGGGAGTACATCCCCGGTTCCGAGTTGTTTTTGGTATGGTCGCAGGGCAGCACCCCCAATGCGTACAACGATTTGGACAGCCCACTGCCCCGCAGCCTGTTTTCCAATGTTTTTGACGAGCAGGCGCGCAATGTATTTTTGCTGAAGTGTACGTATCGTTTGGTGCGATAGGTTTATCATCTTTAGCGCACAACCACCAAAGAATGCGTCCCACGCAACCCCCTGCCCGTGCTTAACTCAACGGTATAAACACCCGCCGGAAGCATTGGCAGGGCGTATTGCACCTGATGCGCTCCGGCCGGTAATTGGGTAGCCGGAAACTGCACCACTACCCTGCCTTGCGCATCGGATACCTGAACACGGGTCTCATCGGTGGTTTCGAGGGTAAACGAAAGGTTTAATGGCCCATTTTGCGTCGGATTGGGATATACCAGCAACGGAATAGCGGGTGCCACCTCCTGCGTACCAACACTGCCGCCCATCGCCTCAATACCCAACCACATCGTTTGGTGGTTGATCGTATTTTGATTTAACAAAAGGGTGAAACGCCCGTTTGCATTGGGCAAATACACCGTGGACATGCCCTGTTGACCTTTATTATTTAACGGAAAAACCCGAATGGAATCGGCCAAAATATTCAATTCCAGCGTTAATTGTAAGGCATCCTGGCGGGTCGGGTTGCTGCCCCAAGCCGCGTTAACGGTGGTTGTACCATTCCATTGCGTATTGGTATTTTGTTGTTTAGAAGCAATGGTCAGCAGCGAACGGTGCGCCACCGACAAAGGCTGATCGTTTAAAGTAACCCAGGTAACCGAACCAAAATCATCGGCTTGTAACAGTGCTAAATCGCCCGATTGTACGGCCGTGTTTTGGGTTAAAAAACCCGAAATAGCGGAAAAATAAGGCGTAGCCGTTTGTACAATTCCTTTATCGCGGTCAAAAGTGGTTTGCCCACCGGAGGTGGTAAACGGGTTGGTTCCCGGCGCGGGCAAATTGTCCCAATTCGTGGTTTCGGCGGCTTCATAACTCACCGTCTGGATAGAACGGGTCAACTGATGCGATAAGTCGTAAGGAACAAAACGCCCCCAGCGCCCCTGGTTGTCATCGCGGCACAATTCGTTCACGCCTTTTTGGGAATATTGTACCAAAACAGGATTGGTATCTTCCTGAATAAACCCGCGCCGAAAAGCATAAGCGCACGAAGGAAACAGCCCCATAACGGAGTTGTCGCGGTGAATTTGGAAAAAACCGTTTACAATATCCGTTTCCCAATCGTTGTTGCTGTTGTAATCAAAAAACATCACCGCATCCATGCCGTGAAACGCCCCGTAGGCCAAAATAGCGTGCGGCATTTCCGTGCGGAAACGGTTAGGCGCGGAGTGGTTATACTCACTCACGGTAAAAGGTTTATCGGCCAATGCCAAACCCGACAACGCCGCCGAAACGCTGTTCAATTGTTCGGAGCGCACCACGGGCGTGTTGTTAATGGACCAATTAGCGGCATCCCAGGCGGCACCCGCAAATGCCGGATGATCCCAATAACTGTGGTCGTCCACGTAATCGAGGTCCTGGTGCAACGAGGCATCGGCGGGGCCAACCAAGGCATTGGTACCCGTAATGGCCGCTTGTACGCCCAACTCGTTTTTGAGGTAAGCACGCAGGTCGTCGAAGTGCTTTTTTTGAAGATATTGGTAAAAAGCCGCCATATCGGTGGCGCGGGGCAATGAATACGAATACCGTTCGCCAAAGTCAATTCGACGAATATTGCCCCAGGTTTCGCCCGCGTCCAGCCCCGTTACCGAAGGCGGCGCTACACTCAAGGCATCCAAAAACAAAGTCCCGGTATTTTGCAAAGGGCTGATGGACAACCGGCCAAAACCGAGGTTATCTTCCGGGGCAACGATCGAAAACGTAAACTCCTGCCATTGCGGTGTGGCGGTAAACGTAGCACCGCCGTACCAGGTGTAAGGGTCATTATCGCGCATCAACGTCACCGAAAACGGCATATTGGTCGCCGCCCGGGCGTTTATTTTCACCACATACACGGAGTCTTTTTGCAACGAAAACCCCGTATTTTTAAATTGAATGTGCCAATCGGTACCCGAAACAGCATTCACCTGCAATACCGCGCAACGTGTACCCGCCAAAGGGTTATTGGTAGTGGCCGTTACCGTTGCCTGCGCGGTGCTGTGCAATTCCAGGTTCCAGGGATTGCCCACCCCGGTTTCAAAACCGGCATTTTGTAACAATTCACCCGTTCCCGCCGGTACCAGACCCACGTTCCACGCCGCAGCGAGTGCATTGGCCGTGCCGTATTTTTCCAATAACCAATCTTGCCACAACGAATCGAGCAGAACCACGTGGCGTTGCATGAGCGCGCCGCCCTTTGAAAAATGCCGTAAACTCTCCTGTTTCCAATAACCGTAGAGGGTATTTTCGTTGTTCATTTCCATCATGGCCAGCACCGGATCAGTTGCCAGCGGTTGCCCGGTGTAAGGGTTGGTATGTCCGGCCAATTGCTCGGCGTATTCGCGCTGCAAGTGCTGCAACCACGGATCAAAAAGCGTAACCCCTTTGGCAAAATCGGGCAGTGAATCCGCGCCGGGCACCCCGTCTGTTTCCTGGAAAACCCGCGACACATTGAGGTTCATATTGACATAAATGCCATTTTTTTTCAGTTCGGCGATAAAATAGTCCAGCCGATCCAGGGTGACGGGATTTAGGCTTCGGGTGCCGTTGGCGTAGTTAAAAATGCACCCATCGGTACCCGACCAATTGTTTTCCAAATGGTGAAAACGCACCAAATTGATGCCCATTTTGCGCATTCGGGCGGCAATTTCGGGGGCTTTATTTTTTGGTGGAAATGCGGCAGCGGCCGTAATATTCACGCCCCAAAAACGAATGGGCGCACCATTGGCGACAAAGTATTTGCCCGCCGCCGTTACCCGGTGCGTTTCGTTAATCTCGAACGCCGGAAACGACGGTAAAAACAATTGCGTTGTGGAATCGTAAGGCGGTAAAGTAAAATTGTACCCTCCCGTGAAATTTTGGGCCGATAACGTGGACAGAACACCACATAAACCAAGTAAAAACAAGAGTTTTTTCATAAAAATACCAATAAAGTGTTTGATTTTAGGCTAATAAAATCCAAAAGTATGGAGAATATTTGGATGGGGTAGAGGGGGATGGGTTTGTGTTTGTGTATAATTTAAGCAGGAAGCCGCCCCAACCGTCCCTTGATGGTTACTTGGTTAATGCAATAAAGAAAACCGCCCGCTTAACAATAAATTCTCCCAGATTTAACCGGATCAGCGCAGTGCCCGTTTGCCCTTGAAATACCTTTGCTCCGTCAATTTTTTGGAAAATTATGGTAGATCAAACGGGCATTGCCGCCATTCGGCATTTATTTGAAACCCAGGGCAACAACGCTTATTTTGGCGAAGACGTCACCCAATACGAACACGCCGCGCAAGCCGCCCTATTGGCCGAACAAGCGGGTTGCGACGATGATACCATCATGGCGGCGTTGCTCCACGATATTGGTCATCTGTTACCTTCCAACGACGAAGCCGAACACATGGAAGGCTACGGCCGCCAACATCACGAAGATTTGGCGGCAGCGTGGCTGCGCGAGCGGGGTTTTTCGGAAAAAACCGCTGAACTCGTCGCCAACCACGTGAACGCTAAACGCTACCTCGTGTATGCTAAACCGGGCTACTACGACCAACTCTCGGAAACCAGCAAACGAACCCTCGAATTTCAGGGTGGTGTCATGACCCCGTTGGAAGCCGACGCTTTTGAAAACCACCCGCTGTACGAGCAATTTTTACAAATGCGTTATTGGGACGAACAAGCCAAAGTGGTAGACCTAGAAGTACCGGAATTGGCTTATTTTGAGGCGATTATGCGGCGATTGGTGTAGGGGAATACCCCAAAAACGCACATGCCGGAACGGACAAAACAAATTTCAAGCATCCAGCGGCGAGATGTGCCGCGCGGAGTGGATGACATCTCAGAGTAGTTGGCCCCAAAAACGGCGTTTACTACCAATCACATCTATCATCCTGTAACCACCTGATTTATCGGGAGGTTAGGGCATAACGCACATACTACATCTGCATCGTTGGATCCTACTGAAACCAGCGCGATTAATTTTTATAAAAAAAAGCAAAAACAAGTTTAATTTTGTTAATCATCCTACATTTGCCCTTTGTAATTAACTAAATATGTCCATCAGCGATTTTAAAAATCATCTGCGGCAACACATCGGCAGAGGCGCAATAATGGAATGTATAACCATTTTGAAGGAGCGGCTCTTAGAAACTGCGGGCTGCTTCGATGATGTGTATCTTCAAGAATCCAGTTACACCGAAAACGAAAAAAAATACCATCGGAATGTAATTAAGGAAGATGAATACCGGCTTTTTAACAACAAAATTAATATCGCTCTGCTCGACATCATCAGTAGCCTCAAAGCCGAAGACATCCGCGATGATTTTGCCGCCATGCGCGAAAGCCTCTATGACCTTGGCCTGCCGCCGCTTTCCCGATTAGCATTGGTCAACTGCGACCGGACACAGGCGTTTGCCGCCTTTGAAAATGCTTACAGTATACAGGGCGAACGCCCCGCGCAGTTTTATTTTTTTGCCGGATGCCCCGTACAAAAACCCAATAGTTTCTCCGAACGGGCTATTTACGAGGTAATTAACGATGTTTTGGACAACAATACAAAGGCTATTTGTTGCGAAACGGCCTCTGAAAAAGTGATCCGGCACAAAGTAGAACGCGTGATTATTCGCCCTTTGCCGTACAAAAAATTGGCTGATGCCAACGCCTGTAAAACGTATTTCCAAGCAACCTTAGAGGAAATTTTTACTGTTTACCGGGCGCAATTACCTGCCGAATTTGCCGAACTCACCGCCGAGCAATTGGCCCAAATACCCGCCGGTCAACTGCCTATTCAGTTTTTTAGTTTGGTATTTCAAATTGATTTGACCGAAATTCAGTTCAGTTCTAAACTCGGCGATTACTTAGGCTGGATTGTGGAAACGTTCCGCCAACGACAGCACAAGCCTCCGGCGTTTCAGTTTATTTTTACGGTGCTGGCTCCAGGCCACAACCACACCCCGCACCAAGGTTTGCTAGGGCTGCGTGACTGGGTCAATACCCTCAACGAAAACCAGCCGAATACCTGCGCTTGGATCGAAGATTTTGAACCGGTAACCCCCGAAGACCTGCAAAACTGGCTCCGACAACGTTTCAAAACCAACCCTGATGAATCAAAAATCAAAAAAATAGTGGACGAATACCTCCAACACTTGCGCCAAACCCAACGCTGGGACGGGCGCGGCGGCATAAACATGGCCGATGCCGAAGATTTTATCAAAGAAGTGTATTCGGCTTCCCAAGAAATAACTGCTTTTTAACCGAAAATTCATTCATTATGAACTATAAACAATCCGGGACATCCACCCTTGGCAATTACCAACCCAATCCGCTTATGGAAGCCGCGGAGGGTTATATCCCATCCCCCGCATTGGTAGATGCCGTTAATGTAGCCATAACGCTGGGCCAACCTCTCTTGCTCACGGGTGAACCGGGCACGGGCAAAACCCAATTGGCCTACCACGTGGCCCATTATTTTGGCTTGGGGGAGCCGTTGGTGTTTAACGCCCAAACCTCTTCGGTGGCCAGCGAATTGTTTTACCGTTACGACGCATTGGGGCATTTTCAATACAACCAAAACAACGCAGTTGCCCTTAGCCGCACCGAGATGGAAGCCCGTTTTATCCAATACAACGCCTTGGGTGCGGCCATTAAGGGAAATCGCCGCGCCGTGGTGCTGATTGATGAAATTGACAAAGCCCCGCGCGATTTGCCCAACGATATCCTGTTCGCCATCGAAAAACTGCGCTTCAAAGTCCCCGAATTACCCCTCGACGAAGCCGGTAAAGTGGTCGAATACACGGCAGATGCTGCCAATCGGCCCTTGATTATCCTCACATCCAACTCCGAAAAAAGCCTGCCTGATGCCTTTTTGCGCCGCGTGGCCTTTTTTCATATTACGTTTCCGACGGAGACCGAATTGCAAAAAATCCTGCAAACGCGTACGGGTATTCACAGTCCCAACGCCGTGAAATTTTTCCTTGGGTTGCGCGGTCTGCGGCTCAAAAAAGCCCCCGCTACCGCCGAAATGCTGGCCTGGGTACTTTGGCTGAACGCACAGGGTTTCCCGATAAACCAATTGGGTGCTCCTTTGAGTGAAGAACAGACCAAAACCCTGCACGGTAGTTATGTGCTGTTGGCCAAAAACGACGATGACGCTACCACCATGAAAAATTTTATCCCAAAAATGGAACAAAAAGACTAGAAAAACACTCATTTTCCAACCATGCAGTTCCAATCGCTCATCACCTCCCTGCTCGCCGCGTGGCGGGCCAACGGCCACACAGTCGGGGTGGATACCTATCTCCGGGCGATGGAATTGTTGCAAAAATTGCCCGCCGATACACCGCCCGAACAACTCAAAACCCTGCTCGCTCCCATAGTAGCCGCCGACGCGGAGCAGCAAACGGCCTTTTATTTGTTGTTCGATCGGCAATTGCCCGGCTGGCGCGCCCGCGTAGCCGCGCAGGAACGGCAGCGCATGGGGCTGCGCCGCACCTTACTCGCACTGCTGCTGGTGATACTGAGTTTAGTGGCGTGGTGGGGATATCAAAGTACCCGTCCACTGGTAGTTCCGCCTCCCGTTGCCATAACGGACGATACAACGGGGCAAACACCCACCGAAACCACAACCAAACCCACCGAAAACCCAACTCCCAACAACAACGGCACGACCCCGCCGCCCGTTGCCGATACCCTGCCTTACAAACCCTTCCGGCACAACCCCGATATTGATTCGTTAAAATTGGAGGAAATACCGCTGTTTAGCGTAAAATATGCCTTTTGGGATGGAATAAAAACCGCAATGGCCCTCTGTTTATTGGCCCTGCTGGCGGCCCTCGGATGGTGGATCAACCGCCGCAAATACCGCCAAACGCTTCAGGAAATAGAGGCTGAACGCCAATTGGAGACCAAAGCCACCGAACTCAAACGCACCCCCAACGACCGACCGCCCTTTACGTGGCAGTTTGCCTGGAAGGGCCATAAAGCGGTGGATGCCCACGACGACCTCGACGAGATAACGCCCCGGCTCCGCAGCCGTTCAGCGGGCGGTAACCGGCAATTCGACCCCGCCCGTACCGTAAAAGCCACCGTGCGCAACGCCGGGCGCACCACATTCCAATTCCGACAACCCACGCAGCCCGACGAGTTTTTGCTGCTGATTGATATGCGGTCGGTCAACGACCACCGCGCCCGGCTTTTTGAGGCGATTTATCAGCATTTGCGCCAAAACGAGGTGCTGATTGAACGCTATTTTTACCGCCAAGACCCGCGCCACTGCTGGAACGAACAACCCGAATCGAGTATTACCCTGCCCGATTTACACCAGCGTTACCCGGCGCACCGGTTGGTCGTAGTGGGCGATGCCGCTCGCCTGATTAATCCGGCGAATGGCACATTGGCGGCCTGGACTGCCATTTTTGACCAGTGGCGTTACCGCAGCCTGCTCAGCACCAAAACCTGCGCCGAGTGGGGCGCGGATGAACTGCAACTCAGTACCCAATTCCGCTTGGTGCCCGCCACTTTGCAAGGACTGACCGACCTGGTGAACACCCTCGGCGCGGAAGAAAGCAGTGACCTGAACCAATGGCGCAACCGCCCCGACGAAGACGCGGCACCCATCGAACTGCCCGAACAACTGCGCCCCGCCACCATCATGGCTAACTTGGCGGCGCAGTTTACCGAATACACCTCGGCGGGTACCGACCAAAGGCTGCTGTGTTGGTTGGCCGCTACTGCACTTTCACCCGTGTTGCACTGGGATGCCACGCGGTTTTTTGGCGAAATTGTGGAGCAACAAGACCCGCGCCCCAACGCCCCCCTGCTCACCCCGCTGAACCTGCAACGCCTGTGCCGCCTCCCTTGGTTCACCGAGGGGCGAATGCCCGATAACGCCCGCAAAGCCCTGCTGCTTTGGTTGAAATTAGAACAACCGGCCCTGCTCGAACGCCTGCGCAGCGCGTGGCAACAAACCTTAGAAGAAAACTTAGCGCAACTGCGCCAAGCCGCCGCCGAAAAAGGCAGCACCCCCTTCGAGGAAACGGTGGCCTACGAGCAACTCCGCCTCACCATGCTGGTGAACGACCTAGCCCTCGACGACCTGCGCCTGAACCCGTTGCCGCCCGAACAACGCGCCCAACTCAAACGCGAACTCCAACAACTCCGCGAACACCACGAACCCGATGTAGTGGCCCTCGAACTACTCAAAAATGCCGATGCCCACGAAGTCATCATCACCGGTACCGACCACGTAGAAAAACCGCCCCCGCCGCCGCCCGCCTGGTACGCGCCCTTGAAATGGCTCTGGATACCACTGGTGCTGGGTTTGGGCGGGATTTGGGGGTACAATG
>Ga0075154_10002102_pt1 | contig 13285 bp, 7 predicted proteins | sample JI71714BDNA_FD_70965 | JGI IMG/M metagenome (GOLD analysis project Ga0075154, IMG submission 70965) | Wastewater effluent complex algal communities from Wisconsin, to seasonally profile nutrient transformation and Carbon sequestration -... | ecosystem: Engineered > WWTP > Effluent > Algae... | reverse complement strand
TCGCCGATCTGTGCGCGTGCGCTGACGATAAGTTCTTGAGCGCGAACGATTTGCTCGGATGCCGGAAAGTTTTTGATGAATTCCTGCAAAGCCGCGATGCGTTCCAAAGAACTAACTACAGCGGCGGCTTTTTCAAATTCCGTTTTCTCGTCTGCGACTTTTGTCGTCTGCGGCGTTTTCTTCGGAGTCGGTTTTTTAGTCGGATTTTGCGCGAAAACCGAAATAGAGAGTAAAACTATTAAAAATAAAACTATTAAATTTCTCATATATGCGTTTTTTAGAAGCTATTTCAAAAATAGATAAAGATGAATTATTTCTAAATTTTTCTTTGCGAACTTTGCGTCTTTGCGGGAGAAAATCGCTTATTTCCCGCAAAGACGCAAAGTTCGCAAAGCAATTAAACATTTTGAAACAGCGTCCTCATTAAACAATATCGAACCAATCTTATCACGAAATTGCAATTAAATACTGCAAAGGTTTATGCTCAATCTGATGAACGAATTGGAACAAGTTTGGGCGAAACAGATTGAAACGAAGATTAACGAGTCGCAAAATGCCGACGTTGCCGACTATTTAAATTTACGCGCAACTAACGATTCGATTCGCACGGCAAGCGTTAAATGGCTGTTCGATTCGATAACCGAAATCGCCGCTTTTGCCAATCGCGGACATTTGAAAATCGCGCTTGAAAACAAAATTCCGCATCAATTTCAATTTGCCAAAGCAAATATGGTCGGCGCGGCTTTGCATCTTCGTCTTGGCGTAAGATGTCTGACGCTCGAAGCAGGTTGGACGCGCACGCCGACGGACGGATTTATGCGCGGCGGCGCACTCGCGGCGGCACGTCTGACACATTTCGGGATGAAAAAACACGACGAAGAAATAATTTTATTGCGCGACGAAGATTTTCCGAATTGGTTTTCGGTCGGATTTGACGGGAAAAGAGAAGTTTTTAATTCGATGAATTTGCGGAAGCATTTTGAGATTTTTGTCGGATAATTGGAGCGCAATCGGCTCGATTGTATGCCTTTGAAAAAGGCAAACGGTGTTTGCATAAAATCAAATTGATTTTATGCAAACACCGTTACATCGCTAAAAAGCGCGATGTGGCAATCGAGCCGATTGCGCTCCAATTTAAAACGTAAATCTCACGCCGAGTTGCAATTGTCGCGGTCCGCCGAAACGTGCGGTTGACGGTGCGGTGTAGGGAACTGCGGCGTTGATCGACGGCGAAGTTCCGCTCGGGCAAGTGATGTTCAAAGGATTTGCGGTGTTGGCAAGCGCAGAATTCGTTGTGCAAAAATCGCTGATGCCGTCAACGCCGAAACCTCGGTTCGTGCTTCGTGTGACGTTGAAAACTTCGGCTGAAAATGCCAGATTCATCGTTTCGCCGAATTTGAATTTCTTCAAAAGACGCAAATCTAAATTGAAAAACGACGGCTGACGTGCGCTGTTGCGTCCGACGATCTGACCGTTCACAATGGCGCGGTCGTTGGCATCATTTCCGTCGTTTTGGTAATCTTCGCCGTCAATAATTCGCGGCGTATATGGAAATCCGCTTCGCGAAAGAGCAATTCCGCTCAGAGTAAATCCGTAACCCAGATCAATTACGCCGCTGAAATTGAAATTGTGGCGCACGTCTTGTTTCGACGGTCCGGCTTCGGCTTTCAGATCGAACGGATTGAGCGTCGGTTCGCGCGAAAAATTGCGTTCGTTCGAATCGTCATCGCGGTTATTTGCAAAGGTATAATTTGCTTCAAATTGAAATCTCTGCGCGAATCGGCGGCGAAGCGAAAACGAAAGCGCGTCGTAAGTCGAATGCGCGGTTGATTCGTTGATCGAGTAAATTCCGATCGTCGGATTCGGGCGAAGTGCGCCGCCTTGCGCGTTCACGGGAAAGACGGGCAAACCTGTCGGCTGAATCGTCGGCGGAAACAGATTTCGGTCAACGCGCCGTTGCAGATTCCACGCCGAAGACCGCTGATAACTTACCGAAAGTGCGAAATCTTGTCCGATTTTTTGTTCCCAAGTTACCGAACCTTGAAACGTGCGCGGGTTTTTGAAATCTTCGTCAAAACCGAAAGCGCGTGTCAGAGCCGAGCCGTTGCGAATCGTAAAAGCGGCGAGCGTTGCGCTTGAAATTCCGTTCAAAACATTCGGAAAAGTAACGAGTGCGCCCGTGCCTCTGAAAAAGCAGTTTGCGGGAATCGCCGCGCCCAAAGCCGTGCGGCACGCGCCGCTTCTTTCGTCAATTCGCAGATCTTTTGTAACTAAATCGTTATTCGTGAAAACGCGGTAGAACAAGATCGAAGGCGTGCGCGAATTGTAAATTCCGCCGGAAACGCGCAAAACCGAATTTCCGTCGCCGAAAACGTCCCAAGATGCGCCGAGACGCGGTTGCCATTGGTTGTAATCATCAGGAATTTGCTGCGTTTCGCGCAGATTCGGATTCGGATACGGCGGAGTCGGATTTTCCAAACCTTCCCAACGAAGTCCGGCGGTTACGGTCAAATTTGCAAAAGGTTTGAATTTATCTTGCGCGAAAAATGCGTATTCTTTTTGATAACCTGTCGCCAAAAGCGCATCACCGATGATTGGCACGGCTTGGTCAAAACGGCGCGGAATCAGGTTGATATAATCTTGCAAACTGTTAAAACGCCAAGTTCCTGTGCCGTTGGTTACGCGTTGCGCTTCAAAACGGTTGATGTTGATGTCAACGCCGAATTTCATCTGATGAATTCCGCGTGTGTATGAAATATTGTCCGAAAGTTGATAGCGCGTCGTGTTGAAAATGCGCGGACGGCTGTTCGAACCGCCGATGCGTCCGATGCCCGAAATGCGTATGTCCGCGCCGCCGACGTTTGAATCTTCGCGGCGGTTGTCGGTCGCGATCTGTCCGCGAATTTCATTAACGAGATTTGCGCCCGCGATCGTTACCCAAGAACCTTTCAAACCGTTGCTCGAACCGTTTCGCAAAACATTCTGCGTTGCCGCAATATCGGTAATTACAATGCCTTCGTCGATCGCGACGAAATTTGCGGCTTCGAGGCGCGAATATGAATATTGAAAATTGAGCGTGTTTCGCTGATTCAAATTAAAATCGAAACGCGCAAAAATTGATGTCGGATTGTTGGTCGAAATCTGTTCGCCTTCGAGCGCGGCAATGTCTGCCGGAATCGTGATCGTGCTTGGCTGAAAATCTACAAAATACGGAATCCGCAAAAAATTCTGCTCTGCGCCGACAAAGAAAAACGCTTTATCTTTCACGATCGGACCGCCGATCGAGCCGCCAAAAAGATTTTGATTATTTGCGCCGTCGTTACCGAAAGCATCACGCGAAGTCAGACGGTCATTTCGATTAAAATAAAACGCTTCGCCGCGAAAATTGTTCGTTCCCGATTTTGTAACGGCATTGACGAAACCCGCGCCCGTGCGTCCGACTTCGGCTGTTGCGCCCGAACGGACGACTTGAAATTCTTTAATCGCGGTTTGCGGGAAAAAGAAGATCGCATCGTTTCCGCCGCGCTGATTTCCTTGCAAAGAATCGTTAAAATCCGCGCCGTCGATCGAAACATTGGAATTGATCGAACGCTGTCCGCCGATGACCAAACCTTTGCGGTCGGATTCTTGGACAACGCCCGGAGTTAATTGGACAAATTCGGCGAAATTGCGTCCGCGAACCGGCAGATCCGCGATCGAGCGCGAAGTTATCGAAGTTCCGGTTGCCGAAGATTCGGTGTCAACGAGTTCGCTTCCCGCCGTAACGGTTACGTCGGCAGTCGCGCCTTTCGGCAATAAAACGATATTTACCGAAGTGGTTTCACCGACCGATAAATTTATTTCCCGATTAAATTCGGCGAAACCTTCGGCGTTTGCCGTGACGGAATATTTGCCGACAGGCAGAACAGGCGCGGAAAATACGCCGTTTTCGTTTGTGATAACGGTGCGCGTCAAACCTGTTTCGGTGTTTTTTACGACAACCGTCGCGCCGCGCACGATCGCGCCGTTCGTGTCCGTCGCGGTGCCTTCGACCGATGCGCTTCCCGAATCGGATTGCGCGAACGCGGCAAACGGAAACACGAATAAAATGCTGAAAACAATAGCTGAAATTGTATTTCGGCTGAATCGAAAATTCATTAAAATGTCCTCTTAAGTTAATTTTTTGCGGATAATCAAAACAAATCATCGACTCTTGAATTGAACTCGATGTTACGAATTTATTAACTCTATGTTACGTTTGTAACCTCCGGAATTTGAGAAAGGGAGAAAGGGAGAAGGGGAGAAGAGGAGACGGGGAGAAAAGAAAAATAATGTGAAATAAAAATCTCCCTTTCTCCCCTTTTCCTTTTCCCCCCTTCTCTTCTTCTTCTTCTTCCCTTTCCCAAAACAGGCAAGCCGTAATATAATGGTAATAATTTAATAGCAACACATTTTTAACAGGAGATTTTTAATAACAGTGAAGGCAGAACTAGAGAAATTAATAGAATTACAAAAGACCGATACCAAAATCAGACTTTTGAAAAAAGCCATCGAAACCGCAAATGAGAGGCGTGCCGCTATCGAACAGGAGTTTGAAGGGCACGCTTTTTCCATTCGAGAGATACAAGGGAGACGCGACAAAGCGCAGGAGGAACGCGCTAAACTCGAAGCCGAAGTCGAATTGCAAAAAGGTTATCAAGCAAAAAATGACCGCAATTTGAAACACGCGCAAAATCAAAAAGAATATGAAACAGCAATGCGCGATCTCGACATCGTGCAAAAACAGATCGCCGCGCTCGAAACGCAGATCGTCGAAAAAATGACGGTCATCGAAGCCGTCGAAGCCGAACTTGCCGAACGCGCCGAAGAAATCAATTCTTTGGAATCGAACCGCGCCGGCGAACTCGGCAAATTCGATAAGGAACTTAACAAAAACCGCAAAGAATTCGACATCGAATCAGCCAAACGCAAAGAAGTTTTCGTAACCTTGCCGGACAAACTCGCGTCCGTCTATAACCGCTTGACGCAAAGAAGCCGCGACGGAATCGCCGTCGCCGAAGTCATCGGCGGCGCATGCAGTTCGTGCTTCATGGCACTGCGCCCGCAACGCCATTCCGAAGTCCGCAAAGGCAACGAAATCATCACCTGCGAAAACTGCACGAGAATCCTCTACGTCGCCGCCAAACCCGCCCAATCGGAAGCAACGGCAAGTTAGAAGAAATTTTCAAAACTTAACAAAAAAACGGACGCAATTAAAAAAAGCGTCCGTTTGTTTTACATCAAAAAACTTGCATTTTTACGCCAAATTGCGTATCTTTCAAAACAGCAATTCAAACTAAAACAAAAGGAATAACCCGAATGACAAGCGTCGGATTTGCTGAAATTTGATTCGTTTTAAGTCGCTGAAGGCGACAAATAATATAGCGTAGGGTGAAGCCCTACGTTGATTGATAAATTTGATCGCTCGCTGAAAGTGAGCAACAGGCTTTCCGCGACTTAAAAATATTCCAAATGCCCGATGTTCTCACACATTATCTCAATAAAATCGAACGGCTTAGAATTGACCGTTCGCACGGAAAACCTGCGCCACATAAACCGATTTTACTTCTCGCCTTGATTGATTTGTTTGAAGAAGGCGCAATTACAAATAATAAAATTGAACCTTCGCCACAGATTGTCGAATCGTTTTTGAAATATTGGCATCTTGTAAGTTTGGAAAGACCGCGCATCTTTTTACCGGTTTTTCACTTAAAATCCGATAAATTTTGGCATCTTCACGCCAAAGCCGGAAATGAAAAATTACTTGCGATGACAAAGCAAATGAATTCGATGACGCATCTGGCAAGCATTGTCGAATTTGCAAGTTTGGACGAAGATTTGTTTTTACTTCTGCATCGCGCCGACACGCGGGAAGCAATTCGTCAAAAAATTATCGAAGTCTATTTCGGCGAACAAACGGAAAGGTTTCGCGCCGTCATCGCCGATAATCGTGAGATAAACAATATCGAACATCTTTTACTTGAAAGCGCGGAAAAAGAAAATCCCGAAATTGCCAAAACCGTTGCCGATACGCCGAAACGAAACATTGCTTTTCGCCGCGCAATTATCAGACTTTACAATTACACTTGCGCCGCTTGCCGTCTGCGAATCATCACGCTCGACGGAGAAACCGCCGTCGAAGCCGCGCACATTTTCCCATTCGCGCAAAGCTACGACGACAGCATCGGCAACGGACTTTCGCTCTGCCCGCTTCATCATTGGGCGTTTGATAAACATTTATTTTCGATTGACGATAATTACAAAATGATTGTTTCAAGCACTTTTGAAGAAAGCGGAAACGAAGCATTTTTGCTTCGCAGTTTAGAAAAAAAGGAAATTTATTTACCAAAAGAAAAACCATTTCGCCCATCGTTGACCATGATTCGTTGGCATCGGGAAAATACACTACAAAAATGAAAAATTTTTGATGAATTGAGTTTATGCATAAAATGGTTATAGGCAAGAAAAATTAGTGGATTTAATATTGAGAATTTATGTTAAAAAGGACAATATAACTTCATATGAAACATCAATTTGGACTTAAGTTTAGAAAATTTGATTTACATATTCATACACCGGCTTCAAGCGACTATAAAGATAAATCAGCAACGGCAGAACAAATAGTTGATAGAGCTTTAACTATGGATTTGGCAGGTATAGCTATTACTGACCATCAAACGGGAAAGTGGGTGGATGATGTTATGGCATTTGGTAAAAAGAAGGGATTAGTGGTGTTTCCTGGAGTTGAAATCAAAGCAATTGGAGGACAAAGCGGTGTTCACCTAAATATTTTATTTGATGTTGATAAAAATAGTGAGCATATCAAACAGTTTTTAAATACAATTGAAGTATATGAACAAAAAGGCGTTGCTGATTTGATTTCAAATAAATCAGTTCCTGATATTTTGCGAGCATTACAAAAATTTGATTCAACTGCCATTGTTTGTTTGGCGCATTGTCATTCCTCGCAAGGTGTTACTAATGAAATGAGAGGAGAGCAAAGAAGTGAAATATTTAGACCTGAATTTGTAAATCTCTTAGCCGCTGAGGCAAATGAATCAGACTTTAAAAATGAAGTAAAGAAGAATAAGCAAACAAGAATCTTTGACCTTTTTGATGGACATAGCACGACTTTGCACAACAAAAAACTAGGAGTTTATCAAGCGTCTGATTCACACAGCTTAGATTCTATTGGCAGAACCCCTACATACTTTAAAGTTGACAACAACATAACAATTGAGGATTTAAGACAGTGTTTTATAAATAGTGATTCACGAATCAGACAAATTTTTGAGTTCAAAGAATTGTCAATGCCTTTTATAACAAGCCTATCGGTTAATCAAGGATTTTTAGATGAGCAAGTTTTTGACTTTCACAATGGGCTGAATTGTCTTCTTGGCGGTAAAGGGTCAGGGAAATCTTTAACGATTGAGTTTTTAAGATTTTGTCTAAATCAACCGCCTCTTGATGAGTCATTAAAATATGATCATGATTCAAAATTGGAAGTTTGTTTAAAGCCTTTCGGGCAAGTTTCTGTAACAATTCAAGATGAATCAGGAAAACAGTTTGAAATAAAACGTGATTATGATTTTGGAAGTGGAAATCCTCTTATAATTGTGGATAAATCTGACGGGCAAGAAAAATCTTTTGCAGTTGAAGAAATCTTTCCGGTTCTATTTTTAAGTCAAAATGAAATAGTCAAAATAGCTGAAGACAGAACAGGCGCAAGCACTCGAAAGTTTATTGATCGCTTCTTTGACTTCAGAAAATATCACAGAGAAATTCAAACATTAAGTTTTGACTTACAATTTGTTGATCAACAGTTTGCAGACGCAATACGCGCTCATACAAAAGGTAAGCTAACTGAAAACTCAATCAACATACTCAAGGAAGAGATTGATAAATTAAATAGACTTCTCAATAATGAAGTATTTGAAAAATACAAAGAAGCAGAAAAAACAGATACTGAACTTCAAGGACAAGTAAACTCTATTGCTACAATTTCATCTTTTATAAAAACTAAAAGGAATGAATTAGAAGAAATCTTATCGCTCGAAAAATCAGATTCACAAAATCCTTTAGTGAAAAGAATGTTGGCTAAATTTGGTGAAGCCAGTGATGTTTCTATTACTTCACTTGATTCATTAATTGATGCGTTAGAAAAAATAAATGTAGATGCTACTCAAATCCAAGTCGAATGGCAAAATAAATTTGCGATTATTAGGAAGTCTTACCTAGAAACTATTAGTGAAGCTGGATCCGATCAAATTTCTATAAATAGAAGTCGGCAGGAAAAGATGCAACGACTAAATAAGGAAGAGGAAAATCTAAAAATACATAGGGCTAAATCAAGTAAAATACGCGAAATTGCTGGAGAAAGAGACAAGATTATAAATAAACTCGAAAGTGTCTATAAAGATTATTCAAATGAAAGAAAACAAAAATGCCAGCATTTTACAGATTTATCTGAAGGCTCCTTGCAAGTAACAATAAACGAAGGTGCTGATACAAGTGATTTCTTACAAAATCTTTCAGAGCTAAAAACAGGATCTCATATTAGAGTTGAAGATATAGCTTTAATTACCAAAAATATGAGACCAGCAGAATTTATCAAGCCAATTTTGCGATTTGAGTATAAAGGCAGAAATGCTAGAAATGAGTTAAACAGTATATCTGAAAAATCAGGCTTAAAAATTGAAACCGTAGAAAAACTTGTTCTTCATTTACTAAATCATTGCACACTTGAGGATATTTTAGGACTTCAGTATGACTCAATTCCAGAAGATGTTCCCAAAATAGAATACAAAGTTTCTGGAGTTTTTAAGGAATTAAACACTTTATCTGTAGGACAAAAAGCTACTTCATTTCTACTTATTGCTCTTAGCGAAGGAACTTTTCCAATAGTCATTGATCAACCAGAAGATTCATTGGATTTAAGAACTATTTGGGATGATGTATGCAAAAAAATAAGAGGAGCAAAAGATTTAAGACAATTTATTTTGACTACTCATAATTCATCAGTTGCCGTTGCTTCCGATACAGATAAGTTCATAATAGTTGTAGCAGATGCAAATAAAGGCGAAATTCTCTATTCAGGTTCAATGAACTCGCCAGATATGAAAAAAGAAGTTATTGATTATGTTGAGGGTGGAATAAATACATATCAATTAAAAAAATCAAATTATAATATCTAATTTTTACAATTAATTTATGTGGAGTATTTGGTTGAACTGACGCGCAAAAGAAGTTACTAAACAGAATAAAAAAGATAAAATAACTCTTTTGCGTGTCAGGCAATTTTGGCGCGAAAAAGGTTTATAAGGTAAAAAATAAAATGCAAAAAAGCTGTGTGATTCGTTTGAATTATACGGCTTTTTGTTTGAAAATTAAGACGTTTTGAATTTGTGAGGTGATTTTTTATGAAAGAATGTCGGCGGTGCAAAGAAACGAAAGAGTTTTCGGAATTTCAAAAATTCTCGCGTAATTCGGACGGGTTGCAGCCTTATTGCCGTCCTTGTCGAAGTGATGAGAATCGTGAGTATTATAAGCGAACTCCGCGCCGAAATTATGAGCGCAACAAAGCCGCGAGACATCGAAATCGGCTGTGGTTTTTTGAATATATGAAAACCAAGAAATGTGAATGGGAAGGTTGTGAAATCGATGATCCCGATATGCTTGTTTTAGATCATTTAAATCCTGCCGAAAAACGTCTTGAAGTCAGTATAATGGTAGGTTGTTCTTACGGTTTGGAATCTGTTAAAAAGGAAGTTGCCAAATGCCGCGTTCTTTGCGCGAATCATCATCAGAAACATACGATACAGCAATTCGGTTATAAAAAATGGCAACTGAAAGATTAGTTGAAAAGCAAAAGGCTGTCTGAAATTTCAGACAGCCTTAAAATTTTGGAGCCACTCATCAGAGTTGAACTGATGACCTTTCGATTACGAATCGAATGCTCTACCAACTGAGCTAGAGTGGCAAAATCGGCAAGCCGAATTAAAAAATATAAATTTTGCGGAGCAGAAAGTCAAGCAAAGCGAATTATTAAATTTTCTAAAATTGACGGAAATAGGAAGATTTTTGCGTTTGGTTTTGATAAACTGATGTCAGCACATTTCAAGGGAAGAAGCGAAAAGTCTAAATTCTTGCAATTTTCGCGCAAATTTATTCAACTCCGGCAGGTTGGGTGAATCTTTCCGAACATTCAAAACAACACGTTTATAAATTTGGTTCGAGGAGTAAATATTTAATGGAAAGTAGTTTAAAGGTAAGCGAAAAACGCACGAGTTTGGTTAGTTTCGGCGTTTTGGTTTTGGTGGCGGCGATTATTTTTTTGCCTGTTTGGTTTAGTTCCGAAGCGGGAAATAAAAAACGCACGGTTTCAAATAAAACCGAAAGCCACGTCGAAGGTTTGGAAAATTACGACATCCGCGAAGATCGCGCGGCGGTTGATAAATTATTGAGTTTTCGTCAGACGCTCGGCAGAAATGCTTCGGACGTGGCGGACGTGAGAGACAATTTTGCGAAAGGCGAAAAGACTTTGAAACGCCAAGTTCCGACGTTGAAGGTTGAATACAACTCGGACATTCGCATTCCCGAAGTCATCACGCCGGACGCAGCACTCGGACGCGCTTTTCTGACTTCGCCTTCGGAATCGAGCCGTGCGGAAATTCTCCGCAATTTTGCGAGATCGAACAACGATCTGCTCGGCGTTTCGGACGCGCAAGCCAACGAATTGAAGGTTACGGCTGATTACACGAATCCTGACGGCAATCTTTCGTTCGCGCATCTCGAACAATTCATTAAAGGCGTTCCCGTTTTTCGCGGCGAAATCAAAGCCGGATTTACCAGAAATGGCGAAATGATTCGCGTCATCAACAATCTTGCGCCCGGACTCGATTATCAAAATCTTTCCGATAACTTCGGCAATCCGTCGGACGCAGTTAATGCGGCGGCGAAATTGATCGAAGCGAAAAATGTCGATCTTACGCGCAATGATGCGGCTTCTGATGATCTGAAAGTTACGTTCGGATCGGGCGATTCGGCAACAACGGCGGAAAAAATGTATTTTCCGACCGAACCGGGCGTTGCAGTTCCGGCGTGGCGCGTTTTGATCTGGCAACCTGTCAATGCGTTTTATGTGATTATTGACGCGCAAACCGGCACGATGCTTTGGCGCAAAAATATTACGGAAGATCAGACGCAAGCGGCGACTTACAGCGTTTATACAAATCCGAACGCGATGATAAATGTTGCGGATAATCCGTTTCCTTTGACTCCGGGACCGACTGCGCCGAATGGCGCACAAGGCGCGGCGATTTCGCGCACGAGCATTTCGCGCATCGGTAACGAAGCACCTTATACTTTCAATAATAACGGCTGGATCACGGACGGCGGCGACCGCACGGACGGAAACGCTCTGCAAGCCGGAATCGACCGCGACGGCGTTGACGGCGTTGACCCGAACACCGAAGCGATCAATGCCGGACGCAATTTTACATACGAGTATAATCCGTTTAATCCGAACACGAACACGGGCGACGCACCGCTCGGAACGGTTTTCCAAAACGGTTCGACGACACAACTTTTCTATATTACAAATTGGTATCACGACGAACTTTATCGTCTCGGATTTACCGAACAAGCACGAAATTTTCAACATTCGAACTTCGGACGCGGCGGCGAGGAAAACGACCGTATTCGCGGTGAAGGACAAGATTCTTCGGGAACAAATAATGCAAACTTTTCGACTCCGGCAGACGGCGGACGCGGCAGAATGCAGATGTATCTTTGGTCTTCGCCGAATCCCGATATTGACGGAAATCTCGATGCCGATGTCGTAATTCACGAAATCACGCACGGCACATCGAATCGTCTGCACGGCAACGGCGGCGGACTTTCGACGAATATGTCGCGCGGAATGGGCGAAGGTTGGGGCGATTTTTACGGACACGCAATGTTGAGCGAACCGTCAGACCCGATGAACGGAATTTACACGACCGGTGCGTATGACACATATCTCGCCGGACCGGGCGTGAACAACGGTTATTACGGAATCAGACGTTTTCCGAAAGCGGTAATGGCTTTCACGGGTTCAAACGGTCGTCCGCATAATCCTTTGACTTTTGCAGACGTTGACGCAACTCAGCAAAATTTGACCGACGGAGCATTTTCGCCGCGTTTTAATACGACGGCTGACCAAGTTCACGCGGCGGGCGAAGTTTGGAGTTCGGCACTTTGGGAAGTTCGCGGACGTTTGATAACGCGTCAAGGTTGGGCAGTCGGCAACCGCGAAGTTTTGCAATATGTGACGGACGGAATGAAGCTCGCGCCTTTGGGTCCGACGTTTTTGCAAGAGCGTGATGCGATCATTGCTGCGGCATCAGGAAGTTCGCCTGCAGGACAAGCAAATGCTGACGTAGCCGATATTTGGGCAGGTTTTGCAATTCGCGGAATGGGTTTCAGCGCAACGGTCAACAACGCAGGAAGCGGAAGCGGCACGGCGCGTGTTACCGAAGCGTTTGATCTGGCGAACTTAACGCAAACGCCTTCAATCAGCGTTACGGAAACGAGTGGAAACAATAACGGCTATCCCGAACCGGGCGAAACCGTTTCGATAAATGTTCCGATCTTCAATAATTCGGGCATTAACGCCAACGATACGATAGTTCAAATCGTCGGCGGAAATTCGACGAATTACGGCACGGTTGCAAATAATTCGACGGCAACGCAAGCCGTTTCTTACACAGTTCCGGCAAATGCGCCTTGCGGAAGCGCGATAAATTTGACGTTTAACGTAACCAGCAGTCTCGGACCGATGAGCTTTACGCGAACAATTATTATCGGCGTTCCGGTGACGACTTTCACGGAAAATTTCGATGCGGTAACAGCACCGAATCTTCCGGCAGGTTGGCAAGTTGCTCAATCGGGTAGCGGACTTAATTTTGCGACGGTGACGAATACCGTAAATTCTGCGCCGAATTCGGTCTTTACGCCGAATGTCGGAGCGATCGGCGGCGCGTCTTTGACTTCGCCTGCAATTCCGATCACATCTTCGGCGGCGGTCGTCAGTTTCCGCAATAATTTCAACACCGAAAACGGTTGGGACGGCGGCGCGTTTGAAGTAAGCATTAACGGCGGCGCGTTTACAGATGTTATTACGGCTGGCGGCAGATTTATCGAAAACGGTTACACATCGGCTGTCGGTGTTGTCGCAAGCAATCCGATTTCCGGTCGCAATGCTTGGACAGGCGATTCTGCCGGTTTT